>Ga0265314_10003766_pt1 | contig 14503 bp, 17 predicted proteins | sample 4126metaG_FD_203106 | JGI IMG/M metagenome (GOLD analysis project Ga0265314, IMG submission 203106) | Rhizosphere microbial communities from Carex aquatilis grown in University of Washington, Seatle, WA, United States - 4-1-26 metaG | ecosystem: Host-associated > Plants > Roots > Rhizosphere >... | reverse complement strand
AGGTCGGCGTGATTGGCTCCGCGCGTCCCCACGAAAGCGGGGGACTAGGAGCGACACCTCGGGAAGAAAGAGCTGGATTGCCGCGCGCGGGGGAATGGCCGGGCAGTGAGCGTGCAGGCGTGCTGCCTTACCGTGCGCCGCTCTCGACAAATTCCACGCCGAGTTCGCCGCCGAGCCGCCAGACGACGCGGCAGTCGCGCCGGATGTCGCCGTCGTCGCCCGACATCGTAAGCGTGAAGCTGTCCGGCATCTCGGTTTCCGAATAAAGCCTGGCGCCGGTCTCGGAGATATTGGTCACCATGCAGCTGCGCAGCAGCGTGCCGGCGCCGCAGTGGTATTGCGCGACGCGATTGATGAGACGGCGCTGCGTGCCGCGGCGTTCCTTGGCCACGGGCTTCTTCTTGCGGACGGCGATCATGCGCCATGAATAGCAGCGCGCGTTCAAAAACCCGCTAACGCGCTCGCAAAAATTTTAACGACCGGAGGTATCGGCGCGCGGCCGTCAAACAAAAACCCCGGGCGTTGCGCCCGGGGGTTTGTTTTTTCGTGGGCCGCTTGCCTAGTACTTGCCCGGCACGACCTTCTGTTTCTGCTCGCCGAGCCCGGTGATGCCGAGCGTGACGACGTCGCCGGCCTTGAGGAATTTCGGCTCGGGCTTCATGCCCAGCCCGACGCCCGGCGGCGTGCCGGTGATGATGATGTCGCCCGGCTCCATGACGAAGAACTGCGAGCAGTACCAGACCAGGTGTTCGCAGTTGAAGATCATGGTCCGCGTGTTGCCGCGCTGGCGCTTCTCGCCGTTGACGTCGAGCCACATGTCGAGGTTCTGCGGGTCCTTGATCTCGTCCTTGGTGACGAACCACGGCCCGATGGGCCCGAAGGTCTCGCAGCCTTTGCCCTTGTTCCACTGGCCGCCGGAGCGCTCGATCTGGAAGGCGCGTTCGGAGACGTCGTTGGACAGGAAATAGCCGGCGATGGCGGCCTTGGTGTTTTCCTTGGTCAGGTAGCGCGCGCGCTTGCCGATGACGATGCCGATCTCGACTTCCCAGTCGAGCTTGGTGCTGTCCTTGGGGATGATGGTGTCGTCGTTCGGCCCGCAGATCGAGGTCGGCGCCTTGTTGAAGATGATCGGCTCCTTCGGCACCGGCATGCCGGCCTCGGCGGCGTGGTCGGAGTAGTTCAGCCCGATGGCGATGAAGTTGCGGACGTTGCCGACGCAAGGCCCGAGCCGGGGCTTGCCGGGGACGGGCTTCATGCGGGCGAGGTTGGCCTTCTTGATCTTGGCGAGGCCGCCGGAGGAAAGCATAGCGCCGTCGATGTCTTTGACGATGCGGGAGAGGTCGCGGATCTTGCCGTCCTCACCGATAATGCCGGGCTTTTCGCGGCCTGGCGCGCCATACCGGACGAGCTTCATGAGATTTTCCTTGGACGTTTGTTTGAAGAGAAGAGGCGGGGAATATGCGACGGCGAGGGGGCGGGGGGCAAGCTTATCCCTCACCCGAAGGGGGAGGGTGGACGCGAAACGAGCAGCCGGGTGTGGGCGTGCTTACGCGTGGGCTATACCCCACCCCGATCGTGCTTCGCACGATCGACCCTCCCTTTTCACGGCAGGGATAAGAAGCAAGCGCCCCTCGCAGCTCGATGCCAAACATCGCCAGGCCCCAGGGCGGTGATGAAGTACAGCACCACGGTGAGCGCACAGCTCGCCGGCATTACCGGTAACATCGGCAGCGACGGCAACACGTACCAGAACGTCGCCTCCATGTGCGCGGCGATGCGCGCGGTGTCGCTGGTGTCGCGCCAAAGCCAGATCACCGCCATGATCGAGATCAGCGGCAGGGACGCCACCAGGGCGCCGAAGGCCGGGCTGCGCTTGGCGATCTCGGCAACGGCCGCCGCCATTACGCCCGACAGGGCGGCTTTGATCGTGAGGCAGGGCATCGTCTGAAGGGCTCCGCGCGCCGCTTGGATTAACGCCTCATTCAATATGAATCTTGGCACATTGGTAAGGCGAGTTCCCTATACCGTGCGCACGTTGCGCGGCAGAAGCCCGCGCCTTTTCTTGACCGTCCAGAAGGATATCCACTCGAGCGCCACAAGCGGGCGACGGGAGATATCGCTATGCGCGCACTGGTGTTGCGCTTCGTCCAAGATCAATCCGGCGCCACCGCCATCGAGTATGGCCTGATCGCCTCCGGCGTGGCGCTTGCCATCGTCTCCGCCGTCAACGAACTGGGCACGAGCCTCAACACCAAATTCAAAAGCATTTCGGTGCAGCTCAAGTAAGCCGCGGCGAAATGCATATCGTTTCGACGCAGCCTGAGCAGCTGCGCCGATTGATTGCCGGGATTTCGTCTGAGCCCTGGCAAATGAGAAGAAGGCCCCGGACCACACGCCGGGGTCTTTTCATTTAGGGGCGTCTGCATCACCGCGCCGGGCGCGGCCCGGACAATTTCGCCTCGGCTTTGCGCGCGTCTTCTTGATCTGTGCCGGTGGTCTCGCTGTCGGCCACGCCGCAGGCCGGCATCGGAGTGCCGGGCATCAGCGCCTGCCAAAGCTTCTTGAGATCGCCATCGGGTTTGCAGGGACGCTGCGCCATCCGGGAAATATGGGCGCGGCGCGGGGGCAACGCCAGGGGTTACACGACATGCGCCGGCGCCAGCGGGCAGGGGCCGGCGTCGGCGAGTTCGATCTGGAACGTCGGGTGGCCGATCTTGAAGCGGTGCTCCAGGTCGTGCGCCACGCGCGCGATGAAGGCGTCGCCGGGATGACCTTGCGGCATGACGAGATGACAGGTCAGCGCGTTCTCGGTCGTGCTCATGGCCCAGATGTGCAGGTCGTGAATGCCCACAACGCCGGGAAGCGTTTCGAGATAGCCGCAGACGTCGGACGGCTCGATCGCCGCGGGCACGGCGTTCATCGTCAGTTGCAGCGACTCGCGCAACAAGCCCCAGGCGCCGTAGACGATCACGGCGGAGACGGCGAGGCTGACCAGCGGATCGATCCAGTTCCAGCCGAACAGATAAATGACGCCGCCCGCGACCACGACACCGGCGCTCACCGCGGCGTCGGCGACCAGATGCAGGAAGGCGCCCCGCACGTTGAGGTCGCCTTTGCGCCCCGCCATCAGGAACCAGGCGGAGACGCCGTTGACCGCGATGCCGAGCGCGGCCACTACCATGACGGTCACGCCTGCCACTTCGCCGGGATCGGCGAAACGGCGGATCGCTTCCCAGGCAATGGCGCCGGTGGTGACCAGCATCATCACCGCGTTGATCAGCGCCGACAGAATGGAGGCCGAGCGCAGGCCGTAGGTGTAGCGTTCGCTGGGGCGCCGGCGGCCGAGGACGTGCGCGCCCCAGGCCAGCAGCAAGGCCAGAGCATCGCCGAAATTGTGGCCGGCGTCGGCCAAGAGCGCGATGGAGTGCGCCGACAGACCGTAGATCACCTGCACCACGACCAGCGCGAAATTCAGAAGCGTCGCTATGGCGAAGGCGCTGCCGAAATTCGCCGGCAGATGGACATGGCCGTGCGCATGACCGTGGTCATGACCGTGATTGTGATCGTGGTGGTCGTGTGCCATGGCCGATATATGTCCCGATCCGGCTTGTTACACAATCACGCCATGGCCTGGTCGCGGCGGACTAGGACACCGCTCAAAAAAACCCCGACTAATCCACAGCGGCCGTATCAAAGGCGCGCTGAAGCGCGCATGGTGATGCCATCATCTTCATTCAAGTTCCAAGGCGTTGTGTCCATGACCATTCCCTTCACCCAGCATTTCGATGCGCGGCTGCCCGCGGTGGCGCGTCCGGTGCGCATTACCTCATTCTACGACGCGCAGGTTTTTACACGCCGCTGGGTGATCCGCGACAAGGATCCAACCTTGAAGGTGCTGCTGCGCAAGCTCGAGAAGGCCAACAGCGCGGTGTTGATCGAAGAAGCGATGGGCACCTTCAAGCGGGAACTGTCGTCGCGCGCGCTGTTGCCGGTCGAGACGCCGTAAGCGTTAGCGGACGCCACGCCGGAGCAGCACCATGACGACGGCGTAAAGCAGCAAGGCGCCGGCGAGCACCGGCATCCAGTTCTGCCCGTTCAGCCCCAGAAAGCCAAAGTCCTGGACCAGCCAGTTCAGCACGGCGGCAACTCGATTCGACGCGGCGCGATGTGCGGGGTCATGCTCAAGTCTAACCCCACGCGCGTCCGATATTCCGTAAATTACAAATAAAACAGTCCGAACCTTCGATGGTTACCGTTTGCTAACGGCAACCTTGCTGTTTCGACGGCCAGTTTCACGGTTGGCTAAACCGTCGCGGCTATCGTTTGTACATTGCTGTCTCCATACCACAGGCGGATGAGGGCAGCGCCGAACGCTGCCGCCGATGGAGGGTAAGATGAATCGCAGCGATAAATCGGTATCGTCCATGCCGGCGGCGCAAGAGCCGGTCGAGCGGCGCAAGGCGTCGCGCCGCCGCACCCTGAAGGCAGGCCGCATCAGCTTCAACCGCGCGGGGGTTATCGACTGCCAGGTGCGCAATTTATCGCCGGCGGGTGCTTTGCTTGAAGTGGCCGGCCAAGTCGGCATCCCCGACGACTTCGTTTTGGTGATCGAGTCGGATCGGCTGCATCAGGCCTGCCGCGTGATCTGGCGTACCGCAACCCGACTGGGCGTGGCTTTCGCCGCCTAAGCCGCGCGCTGCCCGTTAAACACGGATAAGCTGTTGAATATTCTCAGGTTCGGGCTTTAGACGGGCCCTGCGACGGCTGTGGCCGCTTGGCCACACCGAGCTGAAATTACGTGCAAATCACAGGCCTTAAGCCATTCCGAGCGCCACAAAGATTGCCGCCTGCCTAGAGACGCGTCACCATGTGCCCGAACCAGCGCCGACTAAAATAACGGCGCGGCAATGGGGGCTTGAAATCATGTCGTACCGTAACCTGAAGTTGGCTCTGTTGGCTTGCAGCGGCGCTGCCGTTTTGCTGGCCGCATCCACCGCCGCAAACGCGGGTGGTTTTGCTCTTCGCGAGCAAAGCGCTTACGGGCAGGGGTCCTCTTACGCTGGCGTTGCCGCGGGCGGGTCGCTGTCGTCGATGTTCTGGAACCCGGCCACCATCACGCAGATGCCAGGCATCCAGAGCGAGACAGTGCTAACCGGCATTATTCCGAATTCGTCGAACTCCGCGTCCGGCGGCACGCTTGCCGCGCTCGGCGGCTCCGGCAACATCGCGCATTCGGCGCTGGTGCCGTCGAGCTACTACTCGTGGCAGTTCAATCAGAAACTGTGGCTGGGACTCTCGGTCAACGCGCCCTACGGCCTGACCGAAACCTTCCCGGACGTGTGGGCGGGGCGCGATTATGGCGCGGGCGGGTCTCACCTGACCACGTACAATGCGACGCCGACCATTGCCTACGCGATCAACAACTGGCTCAGCGTCGGCGCCGGCGTGCAGATTCAATATGCCGATGCCACGCTGACGAAGGGCTTCGGCGCGACGCCGACTTGGCAAACCAGCATCGACGGTGCGGGCTGGGGGTACGGCTTCACAGCCGGCGTCACCGTGACGCCAACGCCGACCACGAGCATTGGCCTTGGCTATCGGTCGGCGGTTAACCAGAAGCTCAATGGCACCTTGTCGGTGCCGACCGCCGTGGCTGCGTTCTCGACCCCGGGGTCGGTGAATACGACAATCAACCTTCCTGATATCGTCAGCCTGGGCCTGCGTCAGAAAATCACGTCGCAGTGGACCGGCATGGCGACCGTCGAATGGTCCAACTGGAGCCGCATCGGCACCTCGGCGATTCTTCAGCCGAACGGGGCGCCGGCGCTGGTGTTTAACGGCGTCGCACCGGTGGCGGCGACCATCCCATTCCAATACAAAGATGGCTGGTTCTTCTCGCTCGGCGCCGAATATCAATGGAATCCGCAGCTCGCTCTGCGCGCGGGTATCGCCTACGAGCAGTCGCCGATCACCGATCAGGTGCGGATCCCCATTCTGGCCGACAACGACCGTACCTGGCTGTCGATCGGCGCCAGCTACCAGATGACGGCAAAGCTCGGGCTTGATTTTGCCTATTCTCATTTGTTCGTGAAGAGCACGCCGATCAACGTGATCGCGGGCAATCCCAACTTCAACGGTGCCGTTACCTATACCGGCACTGTCAACTCACAGATCGACATCATCTCCGTCGCGCTCAAGTACCGCTGGGACGATCCGGCGCCGGCGCCGACCAAGGTCGGCTACTACAAGGCGAAGTAATCCGATCCGAATATGCAAAAAGGCCGGCAGCGATGCCGGCCTTTTTCGTTGCGCCGCGCTGTGTCGCGCCACGTCTGTTAGAATGCGCCGGTGAAGCTGCCGCCGTCGATCAGCAGATTCTGCCCGGTGATGTAGCCGGCCTGCGCCGAGCATAGAAACGCACAGGCGGCGCCAAACTCCGCCGGGTCGCCGAAGCGCCGCGCCGGAATAGTGGCGATGCGGTCGGCGGCGACCTGCGCGATGCTCTTGCCCTTGGCTTCGGCCGTCTTGCTGAGCGTGCCACGCAGCCGGTCGGTGTCGAAAGCGCCGGGCAGGATCGAGTTGATGGTGACGTTCTTGTCGGCGACGGTGCGGGCGACGCCGGCGACGAAGGCGGTGAGGCCGGCGCGCGCGCCCGACGATAAGTCGAGGCCTGCGAGCGGCGCCTTCACCGAGCCGGACGTGATGTTGACGATGCGGCCGAAGCGCCGCGACATCATCGGGTCGATCACTTTCTGGATCAGTTCGATCGCCACGACCATGTTGGCGGTGACGCCGTCGAGCATTTGCTGGCGCGTCAGTTCGCGAAAATCGCGTAGCGGCGGCCCGGCATTGTTGTTGACCAGAATGTCGGGCTGCGGGCAGGCGGCAAACAACGCCTTCTGGCCTTCGGGCGTGGCGACGTCGGCGACCACCGGAATGATCTTGGCGCCGGTGAGACTGGCGAGCTCGCCGGCGGTGGCGTTCAAGGTCTTGGCATCGCGGCCGTTGATGACCACTTCGCAGCCGGCATCAGCCAATGCGCGAGCGCAGGCTTTGCCGAGACCGCGGCTCGATGCGCAGACGATGGCCTTACGGCCCGCAATTCCGAGATCCATGGGTGCCTCACCTGTGACGTTTTCTTGACATGAGTGTTAGTGGCGTTGGCGGGGGCGTCAAGGTCTGTCGCCGAACTGTAGCAATCGCTTGCTACCTCGAAGCGGTCACACTCCCGTGATTCGAGGTTCACATGTCACGCACCGCGCCACGCGATCCCAACAGCCAGGTGATGGAAAAAGCCTATGCGCATTGGGCGCCGATCTACGACGCGCTGTGCGGCCCGGTTTTCGTCAACGGCCGGCGCGCGGCGGCGCAGGCGGCGCGCGAGGTCGGCGGGCAGATCCTGGAAATCGGCGTCGGCACCGGGCTGTCGTTCGACGACTACGATGCCTCGACGGAGATCACCGGCATCGACATCTCGGAGCCGATGATTGCGCGGGCGCGCGAGCGGCCGCTATCCCTTCGTCAAGGGACTGGCGGTCATGGACGCGCAGGACCTGCGCTTCGACGACGCCAGCTTCGATTGCGTCGTCGGCCAGTTCGTCATCACGCTGGTCCAGGATCCCGAGCGCGTGCTCTCGGAATGCGCGCGTGTCGTGAAGCCCGGCGGCCAGATCATCCTGGTCAATCATTTGTATTCCGAAAAAGGCATCGCCGCCGCGGTCGAGCGGCTGCTGGCCAAGAAGGCGCATGCCGTGGGCTTGCGGCCGGAATTTCCGTTCCAGCGGCTGGCCGACTGGGCCACGCAGCACGGCGGCGCCGAATTGATCGAGCGGCGCAAGGTCAAGCCGTTCGGCGTCTATACGCTGGTGCGGTTCAGGCGTGTCGAAAAGCAAAGCGTTGCGGCGTAAGAGGTTAACGGCGTTGTCACAAAACTGAAATCGAAACACGCTAAAGAAACAGCACATGGATATGCAATCCGGAATGAGCGCAGCGTGACGGACCCCGTCCCGACGCGCTATCGCGCGCTTTTCATCTCCGACGTGCATCTCGGCACGCGCGGATGCCAGGCCGAAAGGCTGCTTAATTTCCTGCGGCACCACGAAGCGGACACGCTCTATCTGGTCGGCGACATCGTCGACGGCTGGGCGTTGCGCTCGTCGTGGTATTGGCCGCAGCCGCACAACGACGTGGTGCAGAAGCTCTTGCGCCAGGCGCGTAAAGGGGCCCGGCTGATCTACATTCCCGGCAACCACGACGAATTCCTGCGCGGCTATTACGGCACGCATTTCGGCGGCATCGAGGTGGTGGAGAACGCCATCCACGTGTCGGCCACCGGCCAACGCTATCTGGTCGTGCACGGCGACATGTTCGACTTGGTCGTGACGCAGGCGCGCTGGCTGGCGCTGCTCGGTGACAAGGCTTACGACTTCGCGCTCACCGCCAACCGGCTGTTCAACGGGCTGCGCCGGGTCTTCGGTGCGCCGTACTGGTCGCTGTCGAAGTGGGCCAAGCTCAAGGTCAAGAACGCCGTCAACTACATCGGCGCCTTCGAGAAGGCGCTGGCGACCGAAGCCAAGCACCATCAAGTCGACGGCGTCATCTGCGGCCATATCCACACGCCCGCCATCCACGACGATTTCGGCCTGCGCTACATCAACTGTGGCGACTGGGTCGAGAGCTGCACCTGCATCGGCGAACGCGACGACGGCACGTTCGAGATCATCACCTGGATCAAGACCGGCGAAGAAACCGCCCCGGCGCAGCTAACGGCTCAATCGAAGGCAGCGTGAGAGAATGAAAATCCTCGTCGCTACCGACGCCTGGCACCCGCAGGTCAACGGCGTGGTGCGTACGCTCAGCCATGTGGCGCGCGAGGCGCGTGTGCTCGACGCCGATCTCGAATTTTTGTCGCCGGAAGGCTTCTGGACGCTGCCGATGCCGGGCTATCCGGAAATTCGGCTGGCGCTGACCGGCCCCGGCGACATCGAGCGCCGGCTCGACCGAACCCGCGCCGATGCCGTCCATGTCGCGACCGAAGGCCCCATCGGGCATGCGGTGCGCCGCGTCTGCATGAAGCGCGGCATGCCCTTCACGACCAGCTTCCACACCCGCTTTCCCGATTATCTCGCCAGCCGCTTACCGACGCCGGAGCGCTGGACCGCCGACGTCGCCTGGGCGTGGCTGCGCCGCTTTCACGGCGCCGGCGCCGCAGTGCTGGCGGCGACCCCGACGCTGATGAACGAACTCGGCGACCGCGGTTTCGGCGCGGTGAAGCTGTGGCCGCGCGGCGTCGATGCGCAGCTGTTCCGGCCGCGCAATACATTCGGCACTATGGAAGAACTGCGCCATCTGCCGCGGCCGTTTTTCTTGACGGTCGGCCGCCTGGCGGTGGAAAAGAATGTCGAGGCTTTTCTCAAACTCGATCTGCCCGGCACTAAGCTGGTGGTCGGCGACGGCCCGGCGCGCAGCGCCTTGCAGCGCCAATATCCCGGCGCGGTCTTCATTGGCGCGAGGCAGGGCGAGGCGCTGGCGGAAGTCTACGCCGCCGCCGACGTCTTCGTGTTCCCAAGCTTGACCGACACCTTCGGGCTGGTGCTGCTGGAGGCATTGGCCAGCGGCGTGCCGGTGGCCGCATTTCCCGCGGCGGCGCCGCGCGATGTGCTGGGGCAAAATCCTGGCGCTGCGGCGGTGGGATGTCTCGACACGGATCTGCGGCTCGCTTGTCTCGGCGCGCTGGAACTCTCGCGTGCGGACTGCCGCGCCTTCGCCGAGCGCATGACCTGGCGGAACAGCGCGCGCATTTTCCTCGAGCACGTCACCGAGGGCGCCCGGGCCTGGCGCGAAAAAAGGCCGAAGCGCGCGGCGTAGAAATGCGCTAAACTCGCCTTATGGGCGCCATCGATACGCGAATCCTGCCGACCGCCGCCGACATCGACGCCGCCGCCAAACGGCTCCTGGGCGTTGCCGTCCGCACGCCCTTGATCAACGCCGCGGTGCTCGACGAGCGCTTGGGCGCGCACGTGTTCCTGAAAGCCGAGACGCTGCAACGCACCGGTTCATTCAAATTCCGCGGCGCCTATAACAAGATTTCGTCGATCCCGCAGGATCGCCGCGCCGCCGGTGTCGTGGCCTATTCATCCGGCAATCACGCGCAAGGCGTTGCCGCGGCGGCGAAGCTGCTCGGCTTGCGCGCCACCATCGTGATGCCGTCCGATGCGCCGCGCGCCAAGCGCGAGCGCACGTTGGCGCTCGGCGCCGAGGTCGTACTCTACGACCGCAACACGGAAGATCGATCCGCCATCGCCAAGAAGCTGGTCGAAGAGCGCGGTGCGACTTTGGTGCCGCCTTACGACGATCCGCTGATCATCGCCGGCCAAGGCACCATCGGCCGCGAGATTGTCGAGCAGCTGGCCGAGCGCGGCCTTGCGCCGGAGGTCGTGGTGATCGGCGCGTCGGGCGGCGGCCTGGCCGCCGGAACGTCGCTCGGGATTAAAGCGGGTGCGCCGGGCGCACGTATTTTTACCGCCGAGCCGGATGGTTTCGACGACACCGCGCGCTCTTTTGCCAGCGGCAAACGCGAGGCCAATGCCCGCATGAGCGGCACGATTTGCGACGCGCTGATGACCGCGACGCCCGGCGAACTGACCTTTCCGATCACCAGCAAGCTGATCGGGCAGGGTATTGCCGCCAGCGATGCCGAAGTCGGCCGCGCCGTGCGCTATGCTTTCGAGGAGCTGAAGCTGGTGGTCGAGCCGGGCGGCGCCATCGGCCTGGCGGCGCTCTTGGCCGGCAAGCTCGATGGCCTCTGCGACATCCGCGGCAAGGTCGTGGTCGGGATTTTGTCCGGCGGCAATATCGACGCGGAGTTGTTCGCGAAATTAATCGCCCAATAACTCACGTGAACAAAGCAATGCGTTCTTCTTCGCTGAGCGACATGATCGCCGCGAGTGGATGGTCGCGCAGCCGCTGCACCGCGGCGCGGACCGGTTCGACTTGCGGCCCGGCGGCGATGGCGGCCGGCGCGGCTGCCGGTTCGGTGACACGCGCGGTTTCAGCGGCAACCATCGTTTCGACACTCATTGGCGCCGCTGTCGTGGCCTGCGCGCTGGTGAAAACGACCTCAGGCATGAAGGCCATCGTGCGCACCGGCTGGGTGTGGATGATCTGCGCCTCGTCGTCGCCGAAATCCGGCAGCCACTTGGCCTCGGGCGCGCGCGGCGCTTCTTCATCGGCGAACAAGGGATAGGGATCGGCGTGCAGGCCGCGCCGTGCCTTCAGAAGCGCTTCCTGTTGGTCGATCAAAGCTTGCTGCTGCGCCAGCGCCTGGGCCGCGATTTCCTGAAGCGCGGTTTCGGGAGGCGCGGCTTCTTGAACAGCCGTCGCTTCCTGGTGGGGCGTTGCTAATGCTTGGCTGATCGGTTCGGGTATCGCGAGCGCTGGCGTCGCGTTGTCCTGCTTCGGCGGCTCTTGCTTTGCCAGAGCGTGCTCCAGCCGTTGCGGCTCGGGGACCTTCTGGATCGTGACATCCTGCACCAGCGCCATCGGCGGCGGTTGTATGGTGACGGAGGATGGTATCGGCAATTCCGGTTCGTCCGGCCGCGGCACGACGCTCAGGGCCGCCGGCGTGAAGAGCGCAGCGGGCAGGGGCTCTTCCTTGATCGGCGACAGGCTCTTGTCCTCGACCATGGCGTCGATGCGTTTTTCCATCAGGTCGAGCAGGTCGACCAGGCGCGCGGCCTTGGTCAGCGCCGTCGCCGAATCGATGTCGGGACGCGCCAGGCGGATGGCGATCAGCAGCACGCGCAATTCGTCGCGGAGCCGGTCGCGCGCCGCGCCTTCGGCGGCCATCATGGTCTCGATGCGGTCGAGCGCATCGAGCAGCATTTCGGTGTCGGCGTTGCGGTTGCGGCGCGCATATTCGACGAGGAAGTCGCGGCCGCGTTGCGTCGATTCCAGCGCCGCGCAGAAGGTGCGGTAATCCTCCTCACGCAACGCGCCGGCAGACGGGCTGCGCATCGCATTCGGACCGCCGGCTAGATATCGCGTCGCCATCCGTGCATTCCCCTGGCTGCCAGTTTATCAATCAGGCTGCTTGATTCGGCTAGTTCCTCTTCCCAAGACCCCGGGCTAAATGCTGGCTTTTGCGCGCAAAATCGGCTTTACGCCCCGGATTTCGGCGCTGTACGGGGCATTTTTCATCGTCGCGGGTATCAGCCAACCTTTCCTGCCGGTCTGGCTCAAAGCCAAGGGGCTGGATCCGGCGATCCTCGGTCTGGTGCTGGCGGCGCCGATGCTGCTGCGGGTCGTCACCATTCCGCTGGCGACGCGCACCGCCGACCGCCACGACGTCTTGCGCCAAGCGATCGTGGTGGCGGCGTGTATCGCCGTCGCCGGCTACGCGTTGATGGGCCTGGCCGAGGGCGCGGTGGCGATCATGCTGGCTTATTCATTCGCCTCGGTCGGCTTCACGCCGTTGATGCCGCTGGCCGAGACTTACGCCTACAAGGGCCTCGCGGCGCGCGGCAAAGCCTATGGGCCGGTGCGGCTGTGGGGATCGGCGACCTTCATCGCCGGCAATCTCGTCGCCGGCGTCGCCGCCGATCTGATCGCCGCCCGTCACATCATCTGGATGATCGTGGCGGCGAGTTGCGCCACCGCTCTGATGTCCTTCGCGTTGACGCCGGTGTCGGTTGCGGCCGTGCCGAGCGCGGTGCCGCCGCGGACGCGGCCGGCATTGTTGCGCGATCCGGCCTTCGTCGCGGTGCTGGCGGCGGCAAGCTTGATCCAGGGCAGCCATGCGATGTTCTACGGCTTCACCGCGGTGCAATGGCGCAGCGCGGGACTCGACGGCACGACGATCGCGGCGCTATGGGCGCTCGGTGTCGCGGCCGAGATCGTGCTGTTCGCGGTGTCTGCGCGGCTGCCGCCGTTTTTCACGCCCACGATCCTCATCATGATCGGCGGCTTCGGCGCCGCCTTGCGCTGGACCGGCATGGCGTTCGACCCGCCATTCCTCGCGCTGCCTTGGCTGATGCTGCTGCATGCGCTGTCGTTCGGCGCCACCCATCTCGGCATGATCGCTTTCGTCGCGCGGCACGCGCCGCCCGGCCAAGCCGCGACCGCGCAAGGCTATCTCGCCATCGCCGTCGGCTTGGCACTGGCCGGCGCCACGGCGATGTCGGGCGTGCTCATCGACGCCTTCGGCAGTTTCGCGTTTATGGCGATGACGCTAGCGGCGGTCGTTGGCGGCGCTTGCGCTGTGATAGCGAACCGAGCCGGTGGTGATGCGCCGCAGTGAGCGCGCTTCGACGCGGCGCACCGGCTGATCGCAACTGGCGACGATTCCCGTCAGAGCGCGGCCTTGCAGATAGATCATCCTGCGCGACAGCCCGCCGTGACTGTTGATCCAGCGCCGCACCTGGTGGGGATAGATATTCCACAAGGCTTGCGTGCCGAGCGGGCTGGTGACGGGGCGGCCATCCTCGTCGGGCATCCACGCGGCGTGGAAGCCGAAACGCGCGCGCTGCGTGGCGCAAACGCGGGCCGGCGGAATGATGCCGAGCACCAGCGTGCAGGCCGACAGGCAATTGCCGTCGATGACGACCCGCTCTCCCGATGAGCGCAGCATGCCGAAGGCTTGCAGGTAGTGACCGATCTGGCCGCCGCGATCTTCGGCGATGCGCATGGTGGCGGAAGCCGGCGTCACCATCGACGCCAGCAGCGCAGCGCAGAGCAATAGGCCCCGAAAACGCATTACCCCCACCCTGTTAACGCCCGCACCTCGTTACCGACGAAGTCAGATTAACCGGCCGTTAACCAATTGTAAGCGCCTCGGAAGGTTTTGGGGAAGATATGGTTAATATGAATTAACGATAAAGCGCGCGGAACTTGCCGACTGTTGCCCTGCAGCATCGGTGCTCAGTGCAGTGCTGTTCCGGGAGCGGGCAGCTCGGTCCCGGCGGCGGAGCGCTCACAGGCGGCGGCCATTTCTTCCAGCTTTTGCGCGTTTCTTTCATCCCAGCTGGCCGACGCGATCTCCCGGCACAGCTTGGCGTGGGCTAGCAGACGCTGGACGACTTTGGCTGAATTGGGCATGGCGGCGCGCTTATGACCATTGAAGTTACGTGTCATGCGTAACCAAGTTTCGCTCCCACCGCTTTGAGCCAGATCAAACAACTGAAACTAACTGTGAAATACCGCCTTGCGGCCAAGAAAAATCCCGCCGGATTGCTCCGGCGGGATTGGTCGACTGTAAGTGCGCGGCGATTAGAAGCGGTAGTTCACGCCGACGCGGGCGATGTGATTCTTGATGCGGACATTGTCGGTGAAGATACCGGAGGAAACCGACTGGCTGCCGCTGTCGATGTAGAGGTATTCGAGCTTGGCGGTCCACGGACCGGCGAAGGCGTATTCGAGGCCGGCGCCGACAGTGCCACCCGATTTGGTGGTGTTCGACGAACCAGCCACGCCGGGGCCGGTCACATCGGACCCGACGTTGGTATAG
>Ga0265314_10003764_pt1 | contig 14507 bp, 11 predicted proteins | sample 4126metaG_FD_203106 | JGI IMG/M metagenome (GOLD analysis project Ga0265314, IMG submission 203106) | Rhizosphere microbial communities from Carex aquatilis grown in University of Washington, Seatle, WA, United States - 4-1-26 metaG | ecosystem: Host-associated > Plants > Roots > Rhizosphere >... | reverse complement strand
CACCGACGCGTCCATGTTCAACCGCGCCACCAAGGGCGCCTACGAGATGGGCTCCACCTTCAAGCTGTTCAACACCGCCATGGTGCTGGATCTGGGCAAGGCCAACCTCAATTCCAGCTTCGACGCCACCAAGCCGCTGGTCTTCGCCGGACACACCATCCACGACGACCACGCGCTCAATCGCTGGCTGACCATTCCGGAAATCCTCATCCACTCGTCCAATATCGGCTCGGCCCGCATGGCGCTGGACGCCGGCACCGAGGCGCAGCGCACCTTCATGGCCCGCATCGGCATGCTGCAATCCCCGCCGCTGGAACTGCCCGAGGTGGGCGGCCCCCTGGTCCCCTCCCCCTGGCGCGAGATCAACACCGTCACCATTTCCTTCGGGCACGGCCTGTCGGTGACGCCGCTGCAATTGCTGGCCGGCACCGCCGCCCTGGTCAACGGCGGGGAATACCACGCGCCGACCCTGCTGGCCCGCGCCCCCGGCGACGCGGTGCCCGCCATCCGGGTGGTCAAGCCCAAGACCTCGGAGGCCATGCGCCAGCTGATGCGCATGGTGGTCACCGACGGCACCGGCAAGAAGGCCGACGTTCCCGGCTACGAGGTGGGCGGCAAGACCGGCACCGCCGAGAAGGTCGGCAACGGCGGCTATCGCAAGAAGGCGGTGCTGTCCTCGTTCATCGCCGCCTTCCCCATGGATGCGCCGCGCTACGCGGTGCTGATGATGATCGACGAGCCCCAGGCCACCAAGCAGACCTTCGGCTTCATCACCGCCGGCTGGACCGCGGCGCCCGCCGCCGGCCGGGTGATCGCCCAGATCGCGCCGCTGCTGGGGCTGATGCCCAAGACCTTGCCGATTCCCCCGTCCAACGGAACCAAGGGAATCGCCCACACCGGAGGAGGCCGTGAAGTTGCGGCGGTTGAGTGACATGACGGCGACCGCGCCCTCCCGCGACGTGACCATCACCGGTCTGACCGCCGATTCGCGCGCGGTGGCGCCCGGCTATCTGTTCGCCGCCCTGCCCGGTACCAAGGCCGACGGCCGCGCCTTCATCCCCGCCGCCATCGCCGCCGGCGCCGTGGCCGTGCTGGCCCCCGAGGGCTCGCGCATCGAGCTGCCGCCCGAGGTGGTCCTGGTCACCGATGCCAATCCGCGCCGCCGCTTCGCCCTGATGGCCTCGGCCTTCCACGGCGCCCAGCCCAAGGTGATGGCCGCCGTCACCGGCACCAACGGCAAGACCTCCACCGCCGACTTCTTCCGCCAGATCATGACGCGCCTGGGCCATGCCTCGGCGGCCATCGGCACGCTCGGCATCATCGCGCCGGGCTGGGACAGTTCCGGCGGCCTGACCACCCCCGATCCGGCCGGGCTGCATGCCGATCTGGCCCGTCTGGCCGGCATGGGCGTCACCCACGCCTGCATGGAGGCCTCCAGCCACGGCCTCGACCAGCACCGCCTGGACGGCGTCCGGCTTGTTGCCGCCGCCTTCACCAACCTGACGCGCGACCATCTCGACTACCACGCCGACATGGATGCCTATGCCGAGGCCAAGCTGCGGCTGTTCGCCGAAGTGCTGCCCGAAGGCGCCACCGCGGTGATCAACGCCGATTCCGATCTGGCGCCCCGCGTGGTCGAGCTGTGCGCCAAGCGCGACATCAAGGTGCTGGGCTACGGCCGCGCCGCCACCCATCTGCGCCTGATCGCCGTGCGACCCACCGCCCGCGGTCAGGACCTGAACCTGGAGATCATGGGCAAGGCCGCCACCATCCACCTGCCGCTGGCCGGCCGCTTCCAGGCCGACAACGCCCTGGCCGCCTTGGGCCTCGCCCTGGCCTCTGGCGCCGATTCCGATGCCGCCCTCGCCGCCCTCGAGCATCTGGTGGGCGTGCCCGGCCGCCTGCAGAAGGTGGCCGAACGTGCCAACGGCGCCCCGGTCTATGTGGATTACGCCCACACCCCCGATGCGCTGGAAACCGTGCTGAAGGCGCTGCGCCCCCACGCCGCCCGCCGTCTGGTCGCCGTGTTCGGCTGCGGCGGCGACCGCGACCCCGGCAAGCGTCCGCTGATGGGGGCCATCGGCTGCCGTCTGGCCGACGCCATGATCGTCACCGACGACAATCCCCGTTCCGAGGACCCCGCCGCCATCCGCGCCGCCGTGCGCGGCGCCTGCCCGGCCGGCATCGAGATCGGCGACCGCCGCGAGGCCATCCGCGCCGCCGTCGCCGGCCTGCAGAAGGGCGACGTGCTGGTGGTCGCCGGCAAGGGCCACGAGCGCGGCCAGATCGTCGGCGCGGCCGTCCTGCCCTTCGACGATGCCGAGGAAGCCCAGGACGCGGTCCGCCTCGCCGACGCCCCTCCTTCCATCGAAGGGAGCGCGTCATGATCCGCCCGCTGTGGACCTCGGCCGAAGTCGCCGCCGCCGTGGCGGGCACCCCCTCGGGGCCCGCCTGGGAAGCCAACGGCGTGTCCATCGACAGCCGCAGCATCGAGTCCGGCGATCTGTTCATCGCGCTCGAAGGCCCCAACCACGACGGCCACGACCACGTGGCCTCGGCCCTGGCCAATGGCGCCGCCGCCGCCATCGTCCACAGGCTGCCCGAGGGCACCAACGAGGACGCCCCCCTGCTGCTGGTCAAGGACACCATGGCCGCGCTGCAGGACTTAGGGACCGCCTCGCGCGCCCGCAGCCACGCCCATATCGTCGCGGTGACCGGCAGCGTCGGCAAGACCGGCACCAAGGAGATGCTGGCCCTGGCGCTGTCCGACCAGGGCACCACCCATTGCAGCGTCGGCAGCTTCAACAATCACTGGGGCGTGCCGCTGTCGCTGGCCCGCATGCCCACCGCCGTGCAATACGCCATCTTCGAGATCGGCATGAACCATCCGGGCGAGATCACCCCGCTGGTCCGCATGGTGCGCCCGCACGTGGCGGCGATCACCACGGTCGAGGCGGTGCATATGGAGTTCTTCGGCTCCACCGCCGAGATCGCCGCCGCCAAGGCCGAGATTTTTGACGGGATCGAGGCCGGCGGCATCGCCGTGCTGCCCCGCGACAATCCCCATTTCGCCTTCCTGGCCGAGAGCGCCGCCAAGGCCGGCATCAAGGATGTCCGCACCTTCGGCAATCACATCGAAGCCACCGCCCGCCTGCTGGATTGCGCCGTCGATCCCCAGTCCACGGCGGTGTTCGCCCTGGTGGCCGACCAGCCGCTGTCCTATCGGGTCGGCGTCGCCGGGCGGCAATGGGCCATGAATTCCCTGGCCGTGCTGCTGGCGGTCGAGGCGCTGGGCGCCGACATCAATCTGGGCGCCATGGCCCTGGCCGCCATGGCGGCGCCCAAGGGGCGCGGCCAGCGCCGCCGGATCGAGATGGCGGGCGGCAGCTTCGAGCTGATCGACGAAAGCTACAACGCCTCGCCGGTCTCCATGAAGGCGGCCATCGCCACCCTGGCCTCGGTGCGGCCCGCCAAGGGCGGCCGGCGCATCGCCGTGCTGGGCGACATGCTGGAACTGGGTCCCCAGGGTCCCGCCCTGCATGCCTCCATCGCGCAGGCGGCGGAAAGCTGGAACATCGATCTGGTGTTCACCGCCGGGACACTGACCAGCCACCTGCATCAGGCCCTGGCCGAGGGACGCCGGGGCGGCCATGCCGCCGACGCGGATTCCGTCGCGCCGCTGGTCAAGGCGGCCCTGCGGCCCGGCGACGTGGTGATGGTCAAGGGTTCGGCGGGCAGCCGGATGGGACGTGTGGTCAACGCTTTGGCCGAAGGGGGCCGCTGAATGCTGTACAATTTCCTCTACCCCCTGGCCGATCAGGTTCCGCTGTTCAACCTGTTCAAATACCTGACCTTCCGGACGGGCGGCGCGGTGCTGACCGCGCTGATCGTCGCCTTCTTGGTCGGCCCCCGGATCATCGCCTGGCTGCGCCAGTGGCAGAAGCAGGGCCAGCCCATCCGCGCCGACGGTCCGGAATCCCACCTGCTGACCAAGAAGGGCACGCCCACCATGGGCGGCTTCATGATCCTGCTGGCCCTGTCCATCTCGACCCTGCTGTGGGCCGACCTGCGCAACCACTATGTCTGGATCGTGCTGCTGGTCACCCTGGGCTACGGCCTGATCGGCTTTTGGGACGATTACCTGAAGGTCTCCAAGAAGAACCCCAAGGGCGTGCCGGGCAAGGTCAAGCTGGTGGCCGAGATCGCCATCGGCCTGGGCGCCGCAGTCTGGGTCATGAGCCTGCAGCGCGAGCCCCTGGCCGGCGCCCTGGCGGTGCCGTTCTTCAAGACCGTGCTGCTCCAGCTCTCGTGGTTCTACCTGCCCTTCGCGGTGTTCATCATCGTCGGCGCCGGCAATGCGGTGAACCTGACCGACGGCCTGGACGGGCTGGCCATCGTGCCGGTGATGATCGCCTCCGGCGTGTTCGCCATCATCTCCTATCTGGTCGGCCACGCCGTCTTCGCCAACTACCTGCAGATTCACTACGTCTCGGGCTCGGGCGAACTGGCGGTGTTCTGCGGCGCCCTGGTGGGCGCCGGCCTCGGCTTCCTGTGGTTCAACGCGCCCCCGGCCATGGTGTTCATGGGCGACACCGGCAGTCTGGCGCTAGGCGGCGCGCTGGGCGCCATCAGCGTGGTCACCAAGCACGAGCTGGTGCTGGGCATCGTCGGCGGCCTGTTCGTGCTGGAAACCGTCTCGGTCATCGTCCAGGTGGCGTCGTTCAAGCTGACCGGCAAACGGGTGTTCCGCATGGCGCCGCTGCACCATCACTTCGAGAAGAAGGGCTGGGCCGAACCCACCGTGGTCATCCGTTTCTGGATCATCGCCACCATCCTGGCCCTGGCCGGGCTGGCCACCCTGAAGCTGCGTTGAGGTAAACCGGTCATGATCCCCGTCCCCTTCCTCAAAGGTAAGCGCGTTCTGGTGATGGGCCTGGGCAAGTCCGGGACCGCCACGGCGCGCGCCCTGCTGGCGGCCGGCGCCGGCGTGATGGCCTGGGACGACAGCGAGGCCGGCCGCAAGGCCGCCGCCGAGGCCGGCATCCCCATCCGCGATCCCGCGCAGATTCCCCTGGAGAAGGCCGATCTGGTGGTGTGGAGCCCCGGCATTCCCCACACCCATCCCCAGCCCCATCCGGTGGCGGAACGGGTCCGCGCGGCCGGCGTGCCGCTGGTCTGCGACGTGGAACTGCTGGCCCTGGCCAAGGCTGGCAGCCGCATACTGGCCGTCACCGGCACCAACGGCAAGTCGACCACCACCACCCTGCTGGCCCATGTGCTGGCCGAGGCCGGCATCGCCGCCGCCGCCGGGGGCAATCTCGGCACGCCCGCCCTGGACCTGCCCGAACTGCCGGGCGACGGACGCTATGTGCTGGAACTGTCCTCCTATCAGCTGGAACTGACCAACAGCCTGAAGCTGGGCGTCGCCATCCTGCTCAACGTCACTCCCGACCATCTGGGCCGCCACGGCGGCATGACCGGCTACATCGCCGCCAAGCGCCGGGTATTCGACTACCTGACCCCCGGCGGCGCCGCGGTGATCAGCGTCGATGACGGCCCCTGCCGGTCCATTGTCGCCGAACTGTCGCGCATGGGCATCCGGGTGGTGAAGGTTTCCGTGGAATCCGTGCTGTCCGAGGGCGTTTCCGCCCCCGAAGGCGTGCTGCTGGACAACGCCAAGCCCATTTGCGACCTCAAGGAGATCGCCAATCTGCCCGGCCGCCACAACTGGCAGAACGCCTGCGCCGTCTACGCCGCCGCGCGGGCCGAAGGTCTCGCCCCCAAGGTGATCGCCGCAGCGCTCGCCACCTATCCCGGCCTCGGGCATCGCCAGGAGCTGGTGGGCAGCGATCACGGCATCGACTGGATCAACGATTCCAAGGCCACCAACGCCGACGCGGTGGAAAAGGCCCTGGTCTGCTACGACCACGTCTACTGGATTGCCGGCGGTCAGGCCAAGGAAGGCGGCATCGCCTCGCTGGAAAAGCATTTCGGCCGAGTCCAGCATGCCTTCCTGATCGGCGAGGCCAGCGAAGCCTTCGCCGCCACCTTGGAGGGCAAGGTGCGCTATACCCGCTGCACCACCCTGGACAAGGCGGTGGCCGCCGCCCGCAATCTGGCGGTATCCGACGCCATCCCCGGCGCCGTGGTGCTGCTGTCGCCGGCCTGCGCGTCCTGGGACCAGTTCAAGTCGTTCGAGGATCGCGGCGACACCTTCCGCGCGCTGGTCCAGGCCTTCAGCGACGGAGGGGCGGTATGAGCGTCACCTTCGGGCGCACCGATACCTCCGTCCTGGGCCGCTGGTGGTGGACCGTCGACCGCTGGACCATCGCGGCGCTGTTCCTGTTGGTGGCCGTCGGCGCCATCCTGACCATGGCGGCCAGCCCGGCGGTGGCCGAGCGCATCGGGGCGCAGAGCTTCCACTTCGTGCGCCGCCAGTTCGTTTTCCTGGCTCCGTCCATCGCCATCATGCTGGCCGTCTCTCTGCTCAGCCCGAAGCAGGTGCGGCGCATGGCGGTGATCGGCCTGTTGGGCTCCATCGCCCTGCTGGTCCTGGTCCCGGTGCTGGGCGGCGAGATCAAGGGCGCCAAGCGCTGGCTGAATCTGGCCGGCATCTCCATCCAGCCCTCCGAATTCGTCAAGCCCATGTTCGCGGTGGTCTCGGCCTGGATGTTCGCCTCGGCCCGCCTGGACCCCGCCTTCCCCGGCCGGGTGATCGCCACCGCCCTTTTCGGCGTGGTCGCCCTCCTGCTGCTGATCCAGCCGGACGTGGGCCAGACCGCCATTCTGACCGCCATCTGGGGCACCCAGTTCTTCCTGGCCGGGCTGCCGCTGATCCTGGTGGTCGGCCTGGGATTGGCGGCGCCCATCGGCATCGTCGGCGCCTATTACGTCTTCCCCCACGTCCAGGCGCGCTTCGACAAGTTCCTCGATCCCTCGGGCAGCGGCGCCTATCAGGTGACCACCGCGCTCAACGCCTTCAAGAACGGCGGGCTGTTCGGTCGCGGCCCCGGCGAGGGCCGGGTCAAGCTGGTGCTGCCCGACGCCCATACCGACTTCATCCTGGCCGTCGGCGGCGAGGAATTCGGCGTGGTGCTGTGCCTGTTCGTGGTCATGCTGTTCGCCTTCATCGTGCTGCGCGGCTTCTCGCGCATCCACAAGGAGGACAACCTGTTCGTCGTCCTGGCCACCGCCGGATTGCTGGTGCAGTTCGGGCTGCAGGCCATCGTCAACATGGCGTCCACGCTGCGCATGATGCCGGCCAAGGGCATGACGCTGCCGTTCATCTCCTATGGCGGTTCCTCCATGGTCGCCCTGGCTCTCGGCATGGGCATGGTGCTGGCGCTGACCCGCACCCGCTACGGCAGGGAGGGCATGGAGGCATGAGCGCCAACAAGCCCCTCATCGCCCTTGCGGCAGGCGGCACCGGCGGCCACGTCTTCCCCGCCGAGGCCCTGGCCTCGGTGCTGCTGGACCGCGGGTACCGCCTGGCGCTGATCACCGACAAACGCGGCGCCGCCTATGGCGGCACGCTGGGCAAGCTGGAGACCTTCCGCATCTCGGCCGGCGGCATCGCCGGGCGCGGCAAGCTTTCCGCCTTGCGCTCCGCGTTGGAACTGGGCCTGGGAATCATCCAGGCCCGATCCATCTTGAAGCGCATCCGCCCGGCGGCGGTGATCGGCTTCGGCGGCTATGCCTCGGTGCCGGGCATGGCGGCGGCCTCGCTGGCCGGCATTCCCACCGCCATTCACGAGCAGAACGCCGTGCTGGGCCGCGCCAACCGCCTGCTGGCCGGCCGGGTGCGGCGCATCGCCACCTCGTTCGCCGAGGTCAGCCACGTGGAGGCCAGACTGGTCCCCAAGCTGGTCCATACCGGCATGCCGGTGCGCGCCGGCATCCTGGCCAGCCGCGAGACGCCCTATCCCGAGATCGGCGCCGAGGGTCCCATCGACCTGCTGGTGCTGGGCGGCAGCCAGGGCGCCCGCATCCTGTCCGAGGTGATCCCGGCGGCGCTGGCCCGCCTGCCCGAGACCCTGCGCGCCCGCATCCGCATCGCCCAGCAATGCCGCCCCGAGGATCTGGACGGCGTGCGCCGGGCCTATGCCGGCACCGGCATCGACGCCACCCTGGAAAGCTTCTTCGCCGACGTGCCCGAGCGTCTGGCCGCCGCCCATCTGGTCATCGCGCGGGCCGGCGCCTCCACCGTGGCCGAGCTGACCACGCTGGGCCGCCCGGCCATCCTGGTGCCCTATCCCTTCGCCATCGACGACCACCAGACCGCCAACGCCCACGCCGCCGAGGATTGCGGCGGCGCCTGGCTGATGCAGCAGGACTCGTTCACGCCCGAGACCCTGGCCGCCCGTCTGGACTCCCTGTTCACCCAGCCCGAAGCCCTGGTGCGGACCGCCGCCTGCGCCCGCAACGCCGGCCGCCCCGACGCGGCCGAAGCGCTGGCCGACCTTGTGGTCGGGCTGATCCCCCAGATGAGTGGAGCCTGACCCCATGCGCACCATGTCGCTGAACATCGGCACCATCCACTTCGTCGGCATCGGCGGCATCGGCATGTCCGGCATCGCCGAGATCCTTCACAACCTGGGCTATTCGGTCCAGGGCACCGACATCGCCGACAATTACAACGTCGAGCGCCTGCGCAAGATGGGCATCCGCGTCCATATCGGCCACGCGGCGGAAGCGCTGGGCGATGCCCGCGTGGTGGTGGTGTCGTCGGCGGTCAAGGCCGACAACCCGGAGGTCCAGGCGGCCCGCGCCAAGCTGGTCCCCGTGGTGCGCCGCGCCGAGATGCTGGCCGAGCTGATGCGCCTGAAATCCGCCATCGCCATCGGCGGCACCCATGGCAAGACCACCACCACCTCGCTGATCGCCGCACTTCTCGACACCGCGCGGCTGGACCCCACGGTGATCAACGGCGGCATCATCAACGCCTACGGCACCAATGCCCGCCTGGGCGCCAGCGAATGGATGGTGGTCGAGGCCGACGAATCCGACGGCTCGTTCATCAAGCTGCCGTCCACCGCCGTGGTGGTGACCAACATCGACCCCGAGCACATGGACCATTACGGCACGGTGGAGAAGCTGCACGAGGCGTTCCGCACCTTCGTCGAGAATATCCCGTTCTACGGCTTCGCCGCCATGTGCATCGACCACCCCGAGGTCCAGGCCCTGGTGGCCCGCATCCCCGACCGCAAGCTGGTGACCTACGGCTTCAACCACCAGGCCCTGGTGCGGGTCGACAGGCTGACCATGGACATCAAGGGCGCCCGCTACGACGTGGTCATCACAGACCGCGTCACCGGCGCCACCCGGACCATCGCCGACATCTTTCTCCCCATGTACGGCGAGCACAACGTGCTGAACTCCCTGGCGGCCATCGCGGTCGCCAACGAGCTGGGCCTGCCCAACGACGTGGTGAAGAAGGCGCTTTCGGAATTCAAGGGCGTGAAGCGCCGCTTCACCCGCACCGGCGAAGCCAAGGGCGTCACCGTCATCGACGATTACGGCCACCACCCGGTGGAGATCGCCGCCGTGCTGAAGGCCGCCCGCTCCGCCTGCCGGGGCAACGTCATTGCCGTGGTGCAGCCCCATCGTTACACCCGCCTGTCCAGCCTGTTCCCCGAGTTCTGCACCTGCTTCAACGACGCCGACATGGTGGTGGTCGCCGACGTCTACGCGGCGGGCGAGAAGCCCATGGAAGGCTTCGACAAGGCCTCGCTGGTCAAGGGACTGCAGGAACACGGCCACCGCCGGGTGATGGCGCTGGCCGAACCCAAGGCCCTGGCGCCACTGGTCAATTCCCTGGCCGGCCCCGGCGACATGGTGGTCTGCCTGGGTGCCGGCAACATCACCGCCTGGGCCCATGCCCTGCCCGCCGAACTGGCCGCTCTGCCCGATCCTTCGCCGGGAGGCGCCGAATGATGACGGCGCGCAAGCTCCATGACTGGCGCGACGCCCTGCCCCCGGTGCGGGGACGGATGAGCTTCGACGCGCCCATGGCGCCCTTCACCTGGTTCCGGGTGGGCGGCAATGCCGAAGCGCTGTTCCGCCCCGCCGACCTGGACGACCTGATCGCCGTGCTGGAGGTCCTGCCCGAGGACGTGCCGGTCACCGTGGTGGGCGTCGGCTCCAACCTGCTGGTCCGGGATGGCGGCGTGCCGGGCATAGTGATCCGTCTGGTCGGTCCCTTCGCCACCATCGATGTCAGCGGCGACATCATCACCGCCGGCGCGGGCGCTCTCGACCTCACCGTGGCCCGCACCGCCGAGGAAGCCGGTCTGGCCGGGCTGGAATTCCTGTCGGGCGTGCCGGGCACCATCGGCGGCGCGCTGCGCATGAACGCCGGCGCCTTCGGGGCCGAGATGAAGGACGTCACCGTCTCGGCCCAGGCCCTGGACCGGGCGGGTAACCTGCAGATTCTCGGACCCGACGAGCTGGGCTTCTCCTATCGCCGCAGCACGGTGCCAGAGGGCTGGATCTTCCTGTCGGGCTCGCTGAAGGGCCGCCCCGGCAAGCCGGCCGATATCGGCGCGCGCATGGCCGAGATCGCCAAAGCGCGGGAAGACGCCCAGCCGGTCAAGGTGCGCACCGGCGGTTCCACCTTCGCCAACCCCGAGGGCATGAGCGCCTGGAAGCTGATCGACGCGGCGGGCTGCCGCGGGTTGGTCAGGGGCGGCGCCCAGGTATCGGAAAAGCACTGCAACTTCCTCCTGAACACCGGCGACGCCACCGCCGCCGACATCGAGGATCTGGGCGAGGAGGTCCGCCGCCGGGTGTTGGAGACCAGCGGCGTGGACCTGCATTGGGAAATCCGCCGTATCGGCGTCAGGAGCGACAAGTCATGAGCAAGGCCAAGCGCGTCACCGTCCTGATGGGAGGGGCCTCGGCCGAGCGCGACGTGTCCTTGCGTTCGGGGGCCGCCGCCGCCAAGGCGCTGGAGCAGGCCGGATTCGAGGTCGCCCTGGTGGATTGCGGCCGCGATCCGGCCGAACTGGTGCGCGCCATCACCGAGACCAGGCCCGACGTGGTGTTCAACGCGCTCCACGGCCGCTTCGGCGAGGATGGCTGCGTCCAGGGCGTGCTGAACCTCCTGGGCGTGCCCTACACCCATTCCGGCCTGCTGGCCTCGGCGGCGGCCATGGACAAGGCCTTCGCCCGCGCCCTGTTCGCCAGTGCCGGCATTCCGGTGGCCGAAGGCCGCGTGATCACCCGCGCCGAAAGCACCGGCCCCGATCCCCTGCCCCGCCCCTTCGTGGTCAAGCCCCTCAACGAAGGGTCGTCGGTCGGCGTGTTCATCGTGCGCGAGAACCAGCCCTCGCCGCTGACCGGCTGGCCGTTCGACGCGGACGAGGTGCTGGTGGAAAGCTTCATCCCCGGGCGCGAGCTGACCGTGGCGGTGATGGGCGACCGGGCCCTCGGCGTCCTCGAGATCACCTCGGAGCATGGGTTCTACGATTACGAGGCCAAGTACGCGCCGGGCGGCTCGCGGCACATCATGCCCGCTCCCATCGCCCCCGCCGATTACGCCGAGGCCTGCCGTCTGGCCGTCGCCGCCCACAAGGCGCTGGGCTGCCGGGGCGTCAGCCGCGCCGACCTGCGTTACGACGACACCACTCCGGGTGCCGCGCCCCGGCTGGTCATGCTGGAGGTCAACACCCAGCCCGGCATGACCGCCACTTCGCTGGTGCCCGAGATGGCCGCCTATCAGGGAATCACCTTCCCCGAGCTGGTGCGGTGGATGGTGGAGGAGGCGCGATGCGACTGAACCCCTCCGATATCGTCATCACCGCCGACGACCGTCCCGGCGTCCACCGGGCGCCGCGCCAGATCTCGGCCAAGCGCCAGACGGCGACCGCCGCCGCGACGGCTGCCCCGGCTCGGCCCAAGGCCAAGCGCCGCCTGCCGCGTCTGCGCCTCGACATGACCCCGCTGCAGAAGCTGGCCGGTGCCGGCCTGCTGGTCACCGCCGTCATGGTGAGCGGGCTGGCCCTGTGGCATTCGGGCAAGCCGCAGCGTCTGGTGCGCGATACCGGCATGGCGTTCCTGAATTCCACCGCCGAGGCCGGCTTCCAGGTGGCCGACATCACCGTTTCGGGCCGCCGCCGCACCCCGGCCGAACAGTTGGTCTCGGCGCTCGGCGCCCGTTACGGCGATCCCATCCTGGGCGTCGACATCGCCGCCGCCAGGGCGCGGGTCGAGGCGCTGCCCAGCGTGCGCGCCGCCGCCATCGAGCGCCGCCTGCCCGGCGCCCTGCACCTGTCCATCGTCGAGCGCCAGCCGGTGGCCCTGTGGCAGACCGACAGCAGCTTCGTGCTGGTGGACCGCGACGGCCACAACATCCCCGGCGCCATCGAGGGCTTCGAGGACCTGCCCCTGGTGGTCGGCGACGGCGCTCCGGCCCGCACCGACGAGCTGTTCGCCCTGCTGGCCACCGAGCCCGAACTGGCCGCCCGGGTCAAGGCGGCCGTCCGGGTGGGCAACCGCCGCTGGAACATCAAGCTGGACGACGTGGAGAAGGGCCTGGAGGCCCGCCTGCCCGAACTGGACACCGAAGCCGCCTGGCACCGCCTGGCCGAGTTGGAGAAGACCCGCGCCCTGTCGGGCAAGCAGATCACCATGATCGACCTGCGCGTTCCCGACCGCATGGTGCTGAAGAGCTCGCGCGAGCCGGCGGCGGTCAACACCGCCTCCATCGCGCCGCCCACCGCCATGGCAAGGGAGCGCTGAGCATGGCGGCAAGGAATGGCCTCGTCGCGGCGCTGGACGTGGGCACCACCAAGGTGTGCTGCTTCATCGCCAAGATTCAGGATGACGGCTCGCCCCGCATGGTGGGCATCGGCCATCAGGTGGCGCGTGGCATGCGCAACGGCGCCGTGGTGGACATGGAGGAGCTGGAAACCTCGATCCGCGCCGCCGTCGAGGCCGCCGAGGAAATGGCCAACGATCAGGTCCGCGCCGTCGCCATCAACATCTCGGGCGGCCATCCCGGCTCGGCCAACGTCAAGGTCGAGGTGGCCATGAACGGCCACGCCGTCAACGAGACCGATATCCGCCGCATGCTCGAGCACGGCCGCGCCCATCACGAAAGCCCCGACCGCGAACTGATCCACGCCATTCCGGTGGACTACACCATCGACGGCAACGAAGGCATCAGGGACCCGCGCGGCATGTTCGGCGACCGCTTAGGGGTGGCCATCCACGTCATCGCCGCCGGTATCGGCCCGGTGCGCAACCTGTCCACCGTGGTCAACCGCTGCCACCTCGACATCGAGGCCCGCGTGGTCAGCCCCTACGCCTCGGGCCTGGCCTGCCTGGTGGAGGACGAAAAGGAACTGGGCGTCACCTGCATCGACATGGGCGGCGGCACCACCTCCATCGCCGTGTTCCTGGGCGGCCAGCTCGTTCATACCGACGTCATCGCGGTGGGTGGCGCCCACGTCACCAGCGACATCGCCCGCGGCCTTTCCACCCCGGTGGTGCATGCCGAGCGGCTGAAGACCCTGTACGGCTCGGTAATTCCCTCGGCCTCGGACGACCGCGAAATCCTGAAGGTGCCCCTGGTCGGCGAGGACGAGGACGGCGCCTCCAATCAGGTGCCGCGCTCCATGCTGATCCAGATCATCCAGCCCCGGCTGGAGGAGACCTTCGAACTGGTGCGCTCGCATCTGGAGCAGGGCGGCTTCGACAAGCTGGCCGGGCGCCGCGTGGTGCTGACCGGCGGCGCCAGCCAGATGCAGGGCGCCCGCGATCTGGCCGGCATGGTGCTGGACAAGCAGGTGCGGCTCGGCAAGCCCATGGGGCTGCACGGCCTGCCCGAGGCCACCGGCGGCCCCGCCTTTTCAACCTGTGCCGGATTGATCCGCTACGCCCTGGTCCATGCGCCCGCGCCGTCGCGCGGAAAAAGGGCCGGGACGCGCGGCGAGGGTGCGTCGGGCTGGGGCCGCGTCGGCTCCTGGCTCAAGCGGAATTTCTGAGTTTTAGCGGATTTTACGAGTTCAACGGGCCGGCAACGAATCGGCCACACAGCGCGGAGGACCTGGACATGCTGACTTTCCTTCCCGGAGCTCACCAAGAGCTCAAGCCTCGAATCACCGTGGTGGGCGTGGGTGGTGCCGGCGGCAACGCCGTCAACAACATGATTCTGTCGCGGCTTGAAGGCGTCGAGTTCATCGTCGCCAACACCGATTCCCAGTCGCTCGGCCAAAGCCGCACCGAACGGCGCATCCAGCTGGGCAATCAGGTGACGCAGGGGTTGGGCGCCGGTTCGCGTCCCGACATCGGCCGCGCCGCCGCCGAGGAAAGCCTCGAGGAAATCCTCGGCCAGATCGGCGGGGCCAACATGGTGTTCATCACCGCCGGCATGGGCGGCGGCACCGGCTCGGGCGCCGCTCCGGTCATCGCGCGGGCCGCGCGTGAGCAGGGCATCCTGACGGTCGGCGTGGTGACCAAGCCCTTCCACTTCGAAGGCGCGCACCGCATGCGCACAGCAGAGGGCG
>Ga0265314_10003763_pt1 | contig 14512 bp, 12 predicted proteins | sample 4126metaG_FD_203106 | JGI IMG/M metagenome (GOLD analysis project Ga0265314, IMG submission 203106) | Rhizosphere microbial communities from Carex aquatilis grown in University of Washington, Seatle, WA, United States - 4-1-26 metaG | ecosystem: Host-associated > Plants > Roots > Rhizosphere >... | reverse complement strand
GAGAACGCGATCTGCGCCGGAACCAGCCACGTTCCCATCCGCGTCGAACGACGGCGTCCTGCAATCGATGGCTCGCCTTCTTTCATGTCGCTTGCGGGGTCAACTTTGCTCGACTGCCACGCCGGAATCACGCCCGAAAGAATCACCGTCAAACCGGTGATGCCCAGCGTGAACAGCAACACTATTGCGTCCGGGCCAGTGCGCAGCTCCACATGGTCGGTCACAGACATCATCTGCATCAGCGCGAGCAGGCCACGTTCCGCGCCCCACGCAAACAGCACACCCAGGCCACTCCCAGCCGCGGCTAAAAGTACACTCTCCCAGATGAGCTGCGCAGCTATCCGCCGTCGGCTCGCACCCAATGCCATCCGCACCGCCAACTCGCGGCGTCGCGCCAGTGCCCGCGCCGAGGCCAGCATTGCCAGGTAGGCGCACGCTACCAGCAACGACAATCCCACCATGCCTTCGATCAGGTAGAGCGGCTTCTCGTAATACTGTCGCAGATAGGATATGCCGGTCCTGCCCGGCACCACTAACAGGTGGGCCTGATCCGCCTGAGTGAATTTGCCGCCGATAAACGTGAAGAACTGAATGCCCTTGTTGTCCTTCAACCTGCCCTGGAACACCGCGTCTACTTGCGCTTGCGCCCGTTGCGGCCTCAGGCCGTCTTTCAGTCGTCCCACCAGCGTGGTGTCGAACGACATAAGGTTGTGGCCGCCCGCCGGATCGTTCATCTCCCGCGGCACGTAGAGATCGGGCCGCCCGCCCACGCGCAGACTGTCGAATCCCGGTTCCATCACGCCCACAATCACGCCCTTCGCAGCTTTGGCGCGCATGGTTGCACCAAATCCCAACACGCGCCCAATCACATGCGGATCGGCACCAAGCTGCGTGCGCCAGTAGTCATAGCCCAACACCACTGGGAAGCCCTCGGGCGCACCTCCCGGCTTATCGTCCGTATCCTCAAGCAAGCGGCCTAGAACCGCATGCAGACCAAGTACCCGCATACACGCGCCGGTCAGCATCGCCGCGGGCACCGGCCGGGTCCCGTCCGCCTGGTTAAGGTTCAGGTTGTCTTCCTGCCACCCGCACATTCCACTGAAGACTGTCTGCGTTTTTACGAGCGCATCGTAATCTCCGTCTGACACCATCGAGCTCGGCTCGCCTTTAACGCCGCCGGCCGCCGAGAGTTGCAGCTCTACCTGCGCAATCTGGTCAGGCTGTGCCACTGGGAGGCTGCGCAGCAATAGTGCATAGAACAGGCCGAAGATGGCCGTGTTTGCGCCCACTGCCAACATCAGCGTCAGCAGCGCCGTCACCGTATAGCCGGGACTTTTGCGCAATCGCCGAGCGGCGTAGCGCATATCCTGGCCAGCCCGCTCAAGCCACTCCCAACCCCACTGCCGCCGCGTCACATCGGCCACCAGCGGAGCGTTCCCCATTTCGCGCATTGCCCCAGCCCGCGCGCCGTCCGGATTCTCCCCACGCGCGACGCGATCTTCGATAGCCATCCGCAGATGCGCTTCGAGCTCTTCGCGCAATTCGTCCCTTCGCCGTTCCCAGCCAAAGCTCAATTTCATGACTGTTCCTTCAAGGGTTCTGTTGTTGGTCCCATCACCGCTGCTATAGCGTGCACCATTGATTGCCAGCGCTCATGGTCTGCCGCCAGTTGCTGCTTACCCGCACGCGTTATTTGATAGAACTTCGCTCGTTGCCGGCTCTCAGTGAGCTTCCACTCAGACTTCACCCATCGCTTCCTCTCCAGCCGGTGCAAAGCGGGGTAGAGCGATCCGGTCTCGACCTGCAGAACTTCACTTGATTTGAGCCGGATGGATTGCGCGATGCCGTAGCCGTGCATTGGCCCCCACTGCAGCGTTTGCAGCACGATCATGTCCAATGTGCCTTGCAGCAGCTCGATGCGATTTTGATAGGTTTCAGCGCTGGTCATATGGATGTAGACACTCTACTCGTATGGCAGTAGATTGTCTACAGGGTATCGATTTATTTCGCAGCCGCTTCAGCCGCCGATCTTTTCCGTCAGCTCCACCCACCGCTCGTACACCGCGTGGTGATGGGCCTTTGCCTCTTCAAGTTCGGCCAGGGCGGTGGTGAGTGCCTGAGAATCGGTGACGACTTCAGGAGCCTGGATGCGCTCTTCGGCGGTGCGGAGGCGGACGTCGGCTTGGTCGATGCGGCTTCCGATGGCGTCGTACTCGCGCTGCTCAATATAGGAGAGTTTCTTGCGGGCCGGCGTCGCGGCTGGCGCAGTCTGACCGGCTGGAGTTGACTGTGGCGTATCCACAGCGGGAACCACAGAAACAGCGCGCAACTGTGCATCGCGCCAAGCTTCCCATTGCAAATAATCTGCGAAGAGCGCGGAGTTGCCGAGGCCATCGAGGCCGAGCACGGCATTGGTTACGCGGTCGAGCAGGTAGCGGTCGTGTGTCACAAGCACCAGCGCGCCGGGAAACTCGAGCAGAGACTCTTCGAGGATTTCGAGAGTGGGAATATCGAGATCGTTTGTGGGTTCGTCGAGGATGAGCACGTCGGCGGGCTGAAGCATTAACTGCGCGATGAGCACGCGGGCGCGCTCGCCGCCGCTTAGTCGCTCAACCGGCTGATTGAGCTGTTCGCTCGTGAACAAGAATCGCGAAGCATAGCTGGCGACATGGACGACGCGATCCTGGTAGATCACAGAGTCAGAGTCGGGCGCGAGAGTACGGCGCAGGGTAAGCGATGTATCCAACTCGCGCCTTTGCGAAAAGTAAACAACGCGCAGGCCGGGGGCGCGGCGGATTTCACCGCCGCTCACCGGAATTTCTCCAGTGATGGCGCGGATAAGCGTGGTTTTGCCGGAGCCGTTGGAGCCGGCGAGGCCGAGCTTGAGTCCGTTGGTAAGGTTGACGCTCACGCCGCGAAGAATCTGGCGATCGCCAAGAGTCACGGAGGCGTCTTTCACTTCAATCAGCCGTTTGGTCTGCCTGCCGGTTGCGTCAAATTCAATGCCGGCGGTAGCTGTGCGGCTGCGGGATTCAGAATCTCGCAGCTCGGCAATCAGCGAGTTCGCATTGTCGATGCGGGCCTTGGCCTTCGTAGCGCGCGCTTTGGGTCCGCGCCGCAGCCACTCCATCTCGATCTTCACGCGGTTGCGCAGGCTCTCCTGGGCGCGCTGCTGCCACTCCACATAAAGGTCGCGCTCGTTAAGAAATTTGGAATAGATGCCTTTGACGCGCAGCAATCCCGCGGAATAAATACGGTTGAACTCGACCACGACGGTGGCGACGTTCTCAAGAAAATAGCGATCGTGCGTGACAACCACAAAAGCAAATCTTGCGCTGCGAAGCAAATCTTCAAGCCATTCAATGCCCTCAAGGTCAAGATGATTCGTCGGCTCATCCAGCAGCAACACGTCAGGCTCGGTGGCCAGGGCTTCAGCAATGGCAAGGCGCTTGAGCCATCCGCCGCTGAGGCTGGCGGCCTGGCTGCCGATGCCGGGCGCGCTCGCCGTATCGCTTTCAGCAAAGCCGGTGCGGCCCAAAGTTTCGCGCAGGCGCTGCTCGCGGGCATCCGGTGATACGCCGCCGCGATCGAGTGCGGCCTCAACCGCCTGGCGAACCGTGAGCCCCGGCGCGAAACTCGAGATCTGATGCACATAGCCGATACGCACGTTTTTGCGGAACGAAACCTCGCCGGAGTCAGGCGACTGCTCGGCGTTCAGAATAGCGAGAAACGTGGATTTGCCCGCGCCGTTGGGGCCGATAAGGCCAATGCGGTCGCCGTCGTTCACGGCAAAAGAAATGTTTTCGAATAGAGGGTTGGCGCCGAAGCGTTTTGAGATGTTCTGTGCGATCAGGATCGGCGGCATACCTTCAGTTTACGGGGCGAGAGCCTCCCGACAGTTTGGGCGCCCCAGGTCTCGCTTTTGAGACCTGGGATCACACGAAATTACCAAAACAATGGGTGCCACTCCTGAGCGGAGCGTAGCGGAGTCGAAGGACCTGCTTTTCGATTCAGTTGAGACCGGGGATACCACGCGCGTCCTCCCTCGTATCCACCACCACGTCTCATCCCCAATTTTGATCGCCTGAACAAAACCTCCACCACAGTCTTTTCACGAGACGAACAATTTACATGCCATGAAGAAAAAAGTTCTCGTCTACTCGCGTGCTGCATCCAAGAGCGATCTTTTTTGCAGCATCCTGCATGCCGCTAGTTCCAGAAGGTTTATTTGTTCCCCGGTGCGCCCCGCGCTTCTTTGGCACAACAGTTGCACCTTAGTTCGCATCGAAAGCGTTTGACCGGTGATTTCCCCAGATCGCGCCGGCCAAACGCCCGAGAAGAAATCATTTGGAGAAGACAACATGAGAAAAGCAATACTGCTCACAGTGGCTTCCATCGCCTTCTCGAGCATTCCCCTCCTTGCCCAGCAGTCTGCGGTCAGCGCCCATCAAGGCGCGTCTGCGGGCGCCGCAGTGCAAGAAAATTCAACAACGTCGGCAACATCGTCAGCCGGGGCCGTCGAAACCAACACTGTCTCCGGCGAGCTTGAGAGCAAGCTTGACGCAAAAAACGCCAAAGCAGGCGAAACGGTATTGCTCAAAACCACCGGGAAAGTCACTACCGCCGACGGCACAGTACTTCCCAAAGGCACACGGCTTATCGGCCATGTGACCGAAGCCCAGGCGCACGATTCCGCTCATGCCGAATCGCATCTGGGCATCACGTTTGACCGCGCCGAGTTGAAGAATGGCCAGAGCTTCTTAATTCACTCCACAATCGAGTCAGTCAATCCGCGGCCCGATTACACCGCTTCAAGCTCAATGGGCGGCGGCGATTCGTTTGATACCCCGGTGGGCGGAGGCATGGCTGGTGGCCGCGCAATGGGCGGCGGGCGCATCGCTGGTGGCGGCCTGGTGGGTGGCGCCGTAGGACGCACAAGCATTGAGACCGCCAACGCCGGACAGCACGTGGCTTCTGCAACTGAAGGCACCGCTCACACCACTGAAAACATCGCGGGCAGCAGCCGGCACGTTACAGAAAACGCCACTGCTAACACCGCTGAAAGCCTTCACGGAGCCGCAGCATCGGCTTCCACCTCAAACCGCGCCATGGCGCACTCAACCGGCCTGCCCGGCGTAATGCTGCACAACAGCGATGCAGCCAATGCTTCGGGTACGCTCTCAGCCTCAAACAAAAACGTTCATCTCGATAGTGGAACCCAGATGGAAGTGAGCTTCGCAACGGCCGGCAAGTAAGTGTGCAAGCCAGCAAGCCACAATGCAAGATCGCTTCAATCGGAACGTTGAAATGGAGAAAGTTGAATCAGGGCACGACTGCAAGCCAGGCTCTCATCTCTACTGTTTCGTTTTCGTACACAGGGTTACCTAAGTGGAACAACACCGTAATCTGGCGCGCAGTTCGGTTCGTCACTAGTATCGGCAGTGAAGAAAAAAACTTGAGGCGAAGTAGAAAAAAATTCCGCCTCCGGGATTTCACTCGATCGGAGCTTCCCATGATCGCGAACTGCGCCGTCAACGATGGCTATGAAATCAGCCCACGCTTTCGCAAGTCAATTGAGGAAAGGATTGCGAGACTCGAGCGAGACGCCGCCACTGACGAGGCGCAGATTGAACGACTCGAGGATTTTGATCATATCCGCCGACAGATGCGGCTCGTGATCACGCAAAAAACCGAGGCTCTGCGCATGAGGCTCTTTCTCGATCGCGCGCGCGCCCGGCTCCCTCGCCCGCTCATCGAGTTGTAGCGGCCCTCAACAAATGCGTGGCTACCAGACTTCCGGCCGGAAGGTAAAAAATAAATTACAGCAAGAGACAATCGAGGCCGCGACCTTCCCCCGGGCGCGGCCTTGTTTGTTTTACTTCACAAAATTTTGGAGCACCGGGTGGGGGTTGAACCCACGAATACAGGTTTTGCAGACCTGCGCGTTAGCCACTTCGCCACCGGTGCTTTGAAGACAGGGACTAGGCAATAGGGACTAGTTTCTCTTGAGTTGATCCGCGGCATTGATTCAGCGCCCGCCTCTTACTCCCCAATAGTTTTTTCCTAGTGCCTATTGCCTAGCCTCTAGTGCCTGTAACTAAAAAACCCACCGCGCTCGTCAAGCGGGTGGGCTCATGCTTCCTTACTCTTGCCTGAAAAGCTTATCCGAGCGCACATACCCGCGAAATCCCACACTGACAGCAGCGCAGACAAATCGCGGAATGAAAGTAGCTCGTCATAGCATCCTTGCGCCACCAAACAGCGCGGCGGGTATTCGTAGAGTAAAAGCTGTCCGGTAGTATGTCAAGAAATTCCATCCCCCATCGCTCATAATCATCAAATCGGAAATACCGGGGGGAAGAAATGCCAAGCGCCATCGAACTCGAATACCACATAGTCGACGTCTTCACCACTGCTGCATTGGCAGGCAATCCGCTGGCCGTGGTCTTCAATACCTGCGGCCTCACCACCGAACGCATGCAGGCCATCGCTCGCGAGTTCAATCTGTCGGAGACTACTTTTATCGAGCGCGGCGATCCAGCGGCCGAACTGAGCGAGGGCGTGCGCGTTCGCATCTTCACAACCCAGGAAGAGCTGAACTTCGCCGGTCATCCCACCCTGGGCACTGCCAGCGTGTTGATGCGCACCGCGCCTGACTGCAGCGAGAACCAGACCGTCAAACTCAAGCTGAACGTGGGCACAGTTCCGGTTCGATTTTCAGCCGCCGGCTCCAACAGCAACGGCCTGCATGGAGAGATGACGCAGCGCGACCCCGTCTTCGGCGCGGAGCTTGACCGCGATCACGTTGCGCAGCTCTGCGGGCTCTCTCCCAGCGACCTCGAACCAGCGCTAACTCCGCAAGTCGTCTCGACCGGCACGGCCTTCGCAATCGTAGTCCTGCGCTCGATGGATGCACTCGGCCGGCTCAAGGTAGATCACGATGCAGCCACTCCCCGGCTGCGCGAAAGCGGCGCACGGTGGTTCTACGTGATGGCCCCTGCTCCTGACCAGAACCAAGACCCCACCAAGCCTCACTACCGGGCGCGGATGCAATTTAACGGCGCCGAAGATCCCGCCACCGGTTCGGCGGCAGGGTGCGCCATCAGCTATCTCGTCGAGCACAGCGCTGTCGCCTCTGACAACCCGATTATCGTCACCCAGGGTGTTGAGATGGGACGCCCCAGCGTGCTTCATTTAATCGCGCGAAAGCTTGACACGGGCGTTACCGATGTTCGCGTCGGCGGCAGCACTGTTCCTGTTGCAAATGGGCGCCTTTTCCTGCCGTGATACACAAACTTTCAACAGACTTTAATCCGCGCAAGTAAAACCGAATCATTGCCGCACGCAGATTTCCACTTGTTGCACAATCGTTCGCACCAACTCTTCGCCTCTCATTCCCTCTTTTCTTATCGTTCCGATGGCCGTAGGCTTCGATTCCATTGAAGGAAATTCTGACCGGACTCTTCCGGATGTTCCCCTTCACGCGATAGCGTCTCAGGATACTTGTGCCATGGCCTTCGACAGACAACCCCCAGGCCATTTTGGGGCAGTTTCGCTTTATGCGAAGCAAGAACAGGTTCATGTTTTCTGAATCGCAGTATTTGCATTGATTGACTGACCGCGAACTGTGGCCGGTCTACGGGCGGATTGTGCGCCAGAGCTGCACGCAGGCTGTTTTTCTGCCCCGTGCCAATGGCCGATCCTCAAAAGTAGCCGGATCTCGATGCGGCCACCGGGCCCTCAAAGGTACTCGCCGAAGCTGCCCTTAGAGCAGATAGGTAGAGTGTTGCCTGCTGACGGCCCATAAACGACACTCACAAAGGAGCCAGCATACATGCGGCCGAAGAAAGTAATTCTCTGCGTAGACGAAAACGAACAAGAGCTATCAATTCTCAAGTTCCTGCTTACAACTCACGGGTACAAGGTGGTCTCAGCGATTACCGGCCAGGAGGCCATTGGCGTTTTCTCAGGCCTGCAGGTTGACCTGGTTCTGGCCAGTTACGGAATCCCCCAAATGAATGGCGGCCAGCTGGTTGACCGCCTCAAGCGCATCGCTCCCCATGTCCCCATGATCCTGCTCGGCGACGCCCAGGCCGCCAGCCAGATCCACGTGGCCGACGCCATGGTGGCGCGGAAAAACTGCTCCCCCATTGAACTGCTCGAGCGCATCAAAGTAATGAGCGCCCGCAAGCGGGGGCCTCGAAAAGGCGCAGTCCGGCTCGCTCCCGTCACAGAATTGGCCGCTGCCTCCTGACCAGACTCTGGGGCCCCTTGCTTCAATCAGGATCATCTAGGGTTCGGCGCAGGTACCCACCCGGCGTACCCGGACCCTTATCCCCTGCTTTGCTTTCTACTTGACGACTACAGACAGCAGTGTTCATACTCGCCAATTGTGTCGGGGCTCGCTGGTAATTGCTCTGCCTCGAAAGCAGGCAAGTATGGATCTGGTTTTGATACGTCTTCTTTTTGTAGCCCTTTTGGCCGGGGTTTGTTATTACTTCCATCCCTTCGGAGTTCAAACTGGCTGGATGGCTGCGCTGGGCGGGGCCTTGGCCGCATGCGCTGTGATCATTTTCGAGTTGCGGGTCCGCGCGCTCAGTCTGCGCCGCCTCATAGGGGCGGTCGCGGGCAGTGTACTGGGCATCTTCGGCGCCTTTCTCTTTTGCATCGTGCTGCGCTCCGCGCCCATGGTCAAAGAGAACTCAGCCGTGCTGCAGATCTTTGTCCTGCTGCTCATGACCTACGTCGGCCTGCTGGTGGGCGCCAATAAAGGCGACCTGCTCAATCCCGCCGCGCTCGGCACCCTCTTTACCGGCGACCGCCCATCCCGCCGCTCCGCCAAGGTGCTCGATACCAGCGTCATCATCGACGGCCGCATTGCCGATATCGCCGAGGCAGGATTCATTGACGGCATGATGGTGGTGCCCGAGTTCGTGCTCCGCGAGCTCCAGGTCGTCGCCGACTCCACTGATGCTTCAAAGCGCCAGCGCGGCCGCCGCGGTCTCGACATGCTGCAGCGCATGCAGTCCAACACAATCCTGCAGGTGCAAATCGTGCCTGACGACTTTCCCTCCATCCGCGAGGTCGACCTGAAACTCCTCGAGCTGGCCAAAAAGTGGGAAGCCAAGGTAGTAACCAACGACTTCAACCTCAACAAGGTGGCCCACCTGCACCACGTTGAGGTGCTCAACATCAACGACCTGGCCAACGCCCTCAAGCCCGTGGTGCTGCCCGGCGAGCACATGAACGTGCTCATCCTCAAAGAAGGCAAAGAGTACAACCAGGGCGTCGGCTACCTCGACGACGGCACCATGGTGGTTGTCGACCATGCCCGCAAAATGATCGGCCGCTCCGTTGAAATCTCGGTCACCAGCGTACTCCAGACAGCCAGCGGCAAAATGATCTTCGGCAAAATGGACGAGAACGGGCGTATGGCCACCCAGGAAAGCGTCCGGGAAGTAGTTTGAGGGCTTATGGCACGCGCGAATCCGATCGTCGTTTCCTATGGCACCGGCGTCAGGCCGGCCAGATGCACCTGCCCCAAAACCGCGTGCCCGCGTCACGGTAACTGCACCGCCTGCCGCGCCCACCATCTCAAAGACCGGCCTCCAGGGCCGCCGTGTTGTGAGCGAGAGCCAAGCTGGTTCAAAAGAACTTTTCGTGCCATCTCATCAAACCTGCTCTAAGCCGGTTGTGCCGCCAGTCTCCAGCCCGGTTGTACGGAGGGTTTCCTAACCCTCCGGCGTCCTCCAGCCGCCAGCCCCCCAAATTGCACCCCCCATCACCAGTGTGCGAGATTTGAACTGACGCCATTCACCGGCCAGAAGGAAAACCATGAAGAAAAAACGCCACCAGCTTGACTTTGAGCAGACCATCAGCCAGCTCAAAGAGCATGGATTCGAAGCGACGGACTATCCGCAAATTGCAGGGGCCATGCTGGTAACCAAGCATGGAGCCGGCGCGGTGTTGGTTGCTGCTCCAGGCGCGCCCGCGGCCTTCGCCGTCGGTCCGGGAATCGTGGTGCGTGGCGAGGTGGGCCGTTTGCTCGACCGCGGCTACCAAAAGTTCATTAAGACTTCCCAATACGAAATCCCCGCGACGGCTGTGCAATTGCAGTCCATCCATGCATTCAGCGAAGAGCTGAAGCAGGTCAGCGGCTCAATCAGCCTCTACAACGAGTCGTTGGGGACCACGAGCGACGTGTATCAATACGACCGGCTGCAGGGGCGCGAGGACGAACAACCATCGCTCGGCAGTCCATTTGAGCTCGCGGATAGTCACTGACCCCATGGCCTGTTTCCGGCTTTTGCGCCGGCGGGCCATTCATGGACCAAGCTGAAAACTCGATTGGCCCCACGGCTGACAGCCTGAGCGCGGATTTAGACGAGCGCCGTGAGATGCCGCGCTGCGCTGTCGACGTGCCGGTTACGCTGGTCGTCCTCTCCCAGGGTTCCATGATGATCGGCCGCATGACTGAGCTCAGCCTCGGTGGCTGCCGCGTGCTTTTGCCTAAAGTTCCGCTCCGTGACGCCAAGGCCGCGGTGGAGTGTACCTTCAAAATCCGATGTTCCGGTTTTCGCCTGGGCGGAATCGTCGATTGGGTTCAGGACAACCTGGTGCGTGTGCAATTCACTACCATGAGCTCTCGCACCCGCGACGATTTGGTGGAAGTGCTATGCGATGTCGAGCTCGAAAACAACGCCAGGGCGCTCGCATCTGCGCAACCAGCGGCAAAACTTTCGGCCGCTAAAACCCTCGTTTCAGCGGCTCCACCCCAGCCCAATGTGACGGCAGCAGAAAAGGCCTCATCTCCCGCGCCCCTCGCGCCTCCCGTAGCCGCCCCGCCGATGCCAGCCGCTCAAAATCACCCGCCCGCGCACCCCAACCGGGGCCGCGATCGCCGCATCGCGCACCGCTGCGGCGTCGACACTTCGGCCATCATCGACCTGGTGAAAGTAGGGTCTAAGCTGCAGGGACATATTTTGGACCTGAGCGTAGGCGGATGCAGAATCAGGACCCTGGAGAAGTTTCCGGTAGGCATTTACACCCGCATCGAGACCGAGTTCAAGCTCCACGGCCTGCCTTTCCGGCTCGGCGGAGTCATTCAGGCCATCCACAACCGTGACACAGTCGGCATCCGTTTTCTCGACATGAGCGCTCGCAAAAAAGATCAGGTGGCAGAGCTAGTAGCCGAGCTGGACGAAGTAGACAAAAGCCCAGGTGCAGAAAACAAAGAGCAGGGAACAGGGAACAGGGAATAGGGAACAGTAACGCCGGGCTCCAGCCCGGGGTCCCCGGCGAATGATTTGTATTCGCTGGGGTGGATATCGGTTGTACCGCCGGTCTCCTGACCGGCTGTACCGATGGTTTCCAAACCCTCCGGCGCAATCAAAACTAATCGCCGCCACCTTTGCAGTTAATTACGCCTCTTTCATGCACACTGGAATTACATGACACTTCATCCCAGCCCGGCAGACCGTTCCCCGCACCCGTTTACGAATGCCGTATCGTCGCTAACCGGGGGGGACCCCCTCCCCCCCTCCCCCCTATCCCCATTGCACCCGTGAAATCACACCAGGCAAGACCATATAAATAAAAGAGTTATAAAATGTAACAACCGAAAAGTTGTTACATTGATGCCCGTTTTGACCCGTTTTTGCTGCAAACACGGTGCATTTCAGGTCGAGGGTTAGTTGGGTGAATTTGACGCCGCAAAAAGCGCAAAGCTAAGAGTTGAAAGCTGATAGCTGCTTTCATCACTTCAACCGCGCGCGTTGCCGCTGCAGCTCACGGTAGAGGTCGCTCTTTGACTGGCCGCTCTCACGGGCCAGGCGCTTCAGCGCCTCTTTCTCATCGATTCCAGTTTCAGCTTGAAGTCGCGCCAGCCGTTCGGTGAGCTTTTCGGTCGCGCCCACGCTTCCACTCTGCGGCGTATTCAACGGAGTTACCACCAGCAGCGTAATCTCGCCGCGCACACGATCGCGGCTTGCGAGCTCGCGCCGAACCTCGGCAACCGTGCCGCGCAAAAACTCCTCGTGCATCTTGGTCAGCTCGCGCGCCACCACAACCTTCAGTTCCGAACCCCAAACCGACTCGAGATCGGCAAGCGTGTCGAGTATGCGGTGCGGAGCTTCGTAAAAGATGAGGGTGCGCTGGCCAGAACCGTCGCCCGCCAGCTTCTCAAGCCGGGTTCGGCGCGCGCCGCTCTTTTCTGGCAGAAATCCCAGGAACGCAAACTCTGCTGCCGGTAGGCCTGATGCGACCAGCGCGCTCAAAGCCGCATTCGCCCCGGGAATCGGGATAACAGCAACGCCTGCTACGATAGCCGCTTCCACCAGCCGGCTGCCAGGATCGCTGATGCCTGGCATTCCCGCGTCTGAAACCACCGCGATGCGCGCACCGTTCTTGAGCGATTCAACCAGCTCACGGGCGCGCGCGTCCTCATTGTGCTCGTGGCAACTGATGGTCGGCACGTCAATCTGGAAGTGGTTCAGCAGCTTCTGGGTCTGGCGCGTGTCTTCGCAGGCAATGCGGTCAACGCCGCGCAGCACGTCGAGGGCGCGCAGCGTAATGTCATTCAGGTTGCCGATGGGTGTTGCCACCAGGTAAAGGCCGGGAGCTATCGGTGCTTGCTCATCCTGAGACATCGGCAGCTTACTCCGCAGTGTCCATGCGTTCGATGCGCCGCTGTTCGGCGAGCAGCGACATTGAGCTCATCAAGTTTTGTACGCTCACCACGCCCACCACGCGGCCGCTCTCGGTGATCGGTATCAGGCCCATGCCGTGCCCGGCCGTAAGGCGGCGGATAGTGGTTCCAAGCGTGTCCTCGGGGCGAGCCACCTGGAAGGCGCGCGACATGACCGACTGCACGTAGCCGTTGCCCTCGTCGCGCAATGCGTCAACAATGCGCTGGCGGCTGACAATGCCCACCAACTGCGGTCCGCGGACGACTGGGAAATCCTCCTGCAGGGAGTGGACGCAGCGGCCTAGCGCGTCAGCCAGCGTGTCAGAAGGCGAGAGCGTGGCAAAGTCAGTCAGCATCACTTCGCGCATGCGCACAGTGTCAACCACCGACTGGAAAAAGACGCCCTGATCTTCAATTTGCGCGCCCACCATGATGAATGCGCCGGCGAGGACCAGGAATGGGTCGCGCAGCGGCATGTACGAAAGCATCAGTAGAAAGGCAATCACTTGCCCGAGTCCCGTGGCAGCGCGCCCGGCAGGGCCGTATCCGTGAGTGCGGGCAAAAATCGAGCGGACAATGCGGCCGCAGTCGAGCGGGTACGCCGGCAACAGGTGAAGCAAGCCCAGCAGAGCCTGCATCCACACCATGCTGCGCAGCAGCGAGGTTGCAGTGAGCAGCGGAAGGTGCATCAGGCTCACGGCGCCGCTTGAGCCCTGAATAATGCCGGCAACCGCAAGCGCTGAAGCCAGGTTCGCAGCCGGGCCGGCTATGGCGAGCGCGAGCTGTCCGCTTCCGCGGTTTGCGTTCTCCTGGCTCTCAGGGTTGGCGTAAGCGAATAGGCCGCCGATGGGGAGTAGAAGTACGGCGCGCAGGCGAAAGTCGAGAACCGCTGCAACCAGCAGCCGGGCCGTTTCACGGGTAACAATGGCGGCCACCAGCAAAATAAACATGGCGACGCCGCGCGGCCATTCAGGTCCGCTGATTCCCATGAACACCAGGGCCAGGAGAGGAAAGAACACGTGGACGCGCATTTCAACGCCCATCCATCGTCCCAGCGGGATTGACCAGCCTCGCATAGTTCGATTGTAGATTGCCCGGATAGAGCGGCTCCAGGATAGATGTACCCATTTCAGCTTTTGTCGAGGGTCGTCCCTTCTTGAGGGCGGGACGACTTAGGTGTATCGGCTCCGAGGTATAGCAATCCTGGAGCCGCTCGGGCCGCAGTCAATTAATCTTGATGGCGATGCGGATCATTGCGGGAGAGTATCGATCGCGAGTACTGGCCGCGCCGGTAGGCATGGCCACGCGACCTACCAGCGACCGGCTCCGCGAGACACTTTTCAATGTGCTTGCGCCACGAATTGCGGGGGCGCGTTTCCTCGATCTCTATGCGGGTTCAGGCGCGGTTGGGATAGAGGCATTGAGTCGCGGAGCCGCGCATGTGGTTTTTGTTGAGCGTGCGCCGGCTGCGTTGAAAGCTCTGCGCCTGAATCTCGAACGGTTGGGAATCTCGGCGGGGTTTGAGGTTCATTCAGGCAGCGTGGCGGGATATTTCCGATCTACCCTTTCGGCCAGTCCAAAACGAGAACCCTGCGAACTAGTGTTTCTCGATCCACCGTATGAGGCGGGGGATGAGTATGAGGCGACGCTGGGTTTTTTGGGCGGCGCAGCTACGGTTCTGGCGCCGGACTCGGTAGCGATCGCAGAGCACAGGCGAAAGGATCGGCTGGAAGATCGTTATGGCGCGCTCGAAAGGACTCGGCTGCTCGAGCAGGGTGATGCGTCACTGAGTTTTTATGCCTGGCAAAGGCACGACAGCAAGCCGAG
>Ga0265314_10003755_pt1 | contig 14538 bp, 11 predicted proteins | sample 4126metaG_FD_203106 | JGI IMG/M metagenome (GOLD analysis project Ga0265314, IMG submission 203106) | Rhizosphere microbial communities from Carex aquatilis grown in University of Washington, Seatle, WA, United States - 4-1-26 metaG | ecosystem: Host-associated > Plants > Roots > Rhizosphere >... | reverse complement strand
CCAGTTGAGATACGACGTCAGCTTGGCATCGAGCTCGGGATTGAAGAAGTTGCGCTGCTGGACGAGCTGTCCGGTCTTGGTGGTCGGGTTGGTGAAGACTTCCGAGTTCTGCGTGCGGATCGCCGCTTGACTGTAGATGCGCGCGCGCAGCGTGACGTTTTGATCGTCGTCGAGAAACATCGCGTGCGCCGCGACCGCGAACAGAAGCCACCCACCTCCAGCCAGCCACGCCAGCCAGGCTTGCCGTCTGAGCATGTCCCCCCTCCTTCTGTCCGAACCGCAGAGCCGAACGTCTTGCGATCGCCGCCGTCCGTATCCGAGAGCCCACCACTCGCGCGCCACTTGGCGCGTGGATACGTGCGTCGGTCGATTCGAAGACGCCGCGTTGTAAGCTCGGCCGTTTCGCGCTGTCAAGGACCGCGTGACGCATCGCGCGCGGCCGCGGAGCGCGCTGAATCGATGTGCAACGCGCCGTCGGCGCGAATCACCATGGTGACCGCGCCGTCGCGGTCGGTGCGCCACAATGTCGTGCCGCGTTGCGCGTACGCCGCGACGACCGACGGATGCGGGAAGCCGAAGCGGTTGCCGGCGCCGCAGCTGATCACCGCATCGCGCGGCGCCACGGCGGCGAGTAGCGCGGCTGAGCTCGATGTCCGACTGCCGTGATGCGGAACCTTCAATATGTCGCTGGCGAGCGTCGCACCCCACTGCGCGACCAGCGCGGATTCACCGCCGCGCTCGAGGTCGCCGGTGAACAAGACGGCGCGCCCACCGTAACGCAGTTGCAGGACCAGCGAGCGATCGTTGTCGCCGCCGCCGAGCGCGGCCCATGGCTCGAAGGCGCGGAGGATGACGCCGTTCACGTTCCAAGTCCGTCCCGCCGGCTCGCGCCAGCGCACGGCGTGCGCAGTCGCGGCGTCGCGCAGCTCTGCGAAACGCTCGCCGTGGCCGGGCACGCCGTTCCACCACAGCGCCTGCGGCGCGAATGCCTCGACGAGAAATGCCAACCCCCCGAAGTGATCGAAGTCGGCATGACTGAGGGCCAGCCAGTCGGCGCGCGCGATCTTGCGCCGCCACAGCTGCGGCGCGACGACGCGCGCGCCGACGTCGAAGCGTCCGCCGAGCCCGCCGCCGTCGACCACCAAGACGCGACCGCCGGGGAGCTCGACCAGTGCCGCATCGCCCTGACCGACCGAGATGAACGTGATGCGCAGGGTGTCCGGCGCCTGGCGAGCCAGCGCCCACGCGCGCGCGTCGGTCACCAGCCCGAGCACGCAACCGCTCAACAGCCACAGGCGCAATCGGCCGCGCAGCAGGCACGCGGCGAGGCCGCCATAGAGCAGGGCGAGCTCGAGCAGCGAGGGTGTGACGACATGCACGCTTGCCGCCGGCAGCGCCGCGAGCCACGACACCATTTGATCGGCGATGCGGATCGCCACGCCGGCGATGCGAAACAGCGGCGGCGCCAACGGCGGCGCGACGGCGACGGCGAGGGTGCCGAGCAAGCCGACGCCGACGGTGATCATGCCGAGCAACGGGACGACCAGCGGATTGGCGAGCGGCGCGACGAGTGAGATTTGATTGAAGTGCCAGGCCGCCAGCGGCGCCGTGGCGAGGACGGCGCAGAGCGTCGCGGCTTGCCGACCAGCCAACGCGCCCAGTCCCAGCGCCGACTGCGCAGCCGCAACAGGTGCACCTCGGCCCAGCGCTCCCACGTCGCGGTGAGTCGCGGCACGCCGAGCGCGAGACCGAACACGGCGATGAACGACAGCTGGAACGAGATCTCGTTCGCGACGCCGGGGGTGGCCAACGAGAGCGCGATCGCGGCGACGGCGAGCGGCGCGAGCCAGTCGCGCGGCCGATTGAGCAGCAGCGCCGCAGCGACCAGGACGCCCATCACCTCGGCGCGCTGCGTGGCGACGTTGTCGCCGGCGATCGCCCCGTACAGCAGCACCGGCACGAGGCTCGCAGCCATCGCCAACTTCGGCACCAGGCCGGTCAGCAACAGTCGCTCGCTGCGCCCGAGCAGCCAGCGCGCCGCCGAGAAGGCGGCGGCGGCGACCAAGGCAATGTGCAGTCCCGAGATCGACAGCACGTGGCTGACGCCGGCGCGCGCGTAACGGGCGCGGACCCGATCGTCGAGGGCGCCGTCTTCACCGATGAGCAGTGCCGCGGCGATCGCGGCGGTGGTCGGATCGAGGCTGGCCTGCAGCGTCCGTGCGGTCGCGCTGCGCCACGCATCGAGCCGCGCGCGCCAACTCGCGGCACTCGCCGGCGCGCGCCACCACGTTCGATCGCTGGTCGCGAACGCCGTGGCGGCGATGCCGCGTCGCGCCACGTACGCTTCGTAATCGACCTCGCCGGGGTTGCCGAAGTTGTGCGGCGTGCGCAATGCGAGCAGCGCCTCGAGTCGATCGCCGCGTTGCCAGGCCTGCGTCACGTTCTGCACGGTCACCAGCACGCGCCCGGCCGACCCCTGCCAGTCGGCGCCGCGCCGCGCCGCATCGACGGCGACGACGAGCTGCAGCGCGTCGGGGCGGCGCAACGGCCGCTCGACGACCGCGCCGCGAATCCAGGCGCGCGCCCCCGCCAGGACGCGCACGTCGTCGCCGGTCGACGCGTCGCGCTGCCGATCGACCTGCCAATGCCCGAGCACGGCCGCGGCGAGGGCCAGCGCCGCCGGCAGGGCGGCGCGCCGCCAGCGCGCCAGCGCGACGACCAAGACGGCCGTCGCGACGCCGCGCACCCACCAGCCTGCCAGCGCCGCGGCGGCGAGCTGACCGCCGACCAGCCCGCCGGCGATCCAGTAGATGGGCGTCGGTGGTGGCGCCGCACGCTTGCGCGGCATAGCTGGCGGCAACTCCATGCGAGACATTCAAAATACTATCGCTTGAATCTACATATCAAATTTACCCCGTGCTGGCGACTGCGCTAGAAGATGGTTGCCCGGCTCCCGCGGGGCGCCAATCGAAACCGCGGCGCGATGACGCCGCAGGAGGAGGCAGCATGAGAACACTGACACGCATGGCGGCGGTAGCGCTCGTCGCGCTCTGGCTGGGCTCGGCCGGACGCGCCGGGGCGGAGGCGCCGATCAATTTGAACACGGCGACGGCGGCGCAGCTGGAGGGGCTGAAGGGGATCGGACCGTCGAAGGCCAAGGCCATCGTCGAGCAACGCGAGAAGAACGGGCAATTTCACAGCGTCGACGATCTGAAGCTGGTGCGCGGCATCGGCGATAAGATGTTGGAGCAGCTGCGCCCGCAGCTGACGGTGGACGGCAGCGCGCCCGCCGCCGCGCCAGCCGCGGCCGCGTCATCGAGCAAGAAGCCGTAACATTCCACTGGTCGCGTCCCCGGGAGCCGGACGCACCGAAAGGCAGGCTTCTGCCGGCCGCTCAGTCGTGCCTGGCGCTGACGGCGCCCGTCCCACCTCGCGCGGGCTGCGACGCGTTCCTTGACAACGCGACCCGGCGTCGGGCAGCTGGTTGGGTCGTTTGATTGAAACGGGGGACGCGGCGGACATGGCGACGATCTACCACGACGAGGATGCCGACCTCGCCGCGCTGGGCGGCGAGCGTATTGCGGTCGTGGGCTACGGCAATCAAGGGCGCTCACAAGCGCTGAACCTGCGCGATTCCGGGCTCGACGTCATCGTCGGCAACATCGGCGATGCGGCGCGTGCACGCGCTGCCGAAGAAGGCTTTGCCGCATTCGATATCGCCGCGGCGGTGGGCCAGTCGCAGGTCGTCATGTTGCTGATCCCGGACGAGATCATGCCGGCGGTGTACGAGCGCGACGTCGCGCCGCACCTGGCCGACGGCGCGGCGCTGTCGTTCGCTTCCGGCTATACGGTCGCGTTTGGCCATATTGTGCCGCCGCCGCGGCTCGACGTGCTGCTGCTGGCGCCGCGCATGATCGGGCCGGGCGTGCGCGACCGCTACGTCGACGGGCGCGGCTTCCCGAGCTTCGTCGGCGTGCATCAAGATGCCAGCGGCCGCGCCCTGCGGCGCTTGCTGGCGCTGGCCAAGGGGGTCGGCTCGACACGCGCCGGTTGCCTCGAGATGTCGATGGCCGACGAAGCGGCGCTCGATTTGTTCACCGAGCAGGGCTTCGGCCCAGCCTTCGGGGCCGTGCTGATGGGTGCCATCGAGACGATGATCGAGGCCGGCTATCCGCCCGAAGCGGTCTTGATGGAGCTCTACATGTCGGGAGAGCTGGCTTATACGGCGCAGCACTTCGTCGACACCGGCATGATCGCGCAGATGGATTTCCATTCGCGCACCAGCCAGTACGGCTCGATGTCGCGCGGCTACCGCTTCGCCGACCTCGATGTAAAGCCGCGGCTGAAAGAAGCGCTGGAGGAGATCCGCTCCGGGCGCTTTGCCGCCGATTGGCAGCAGGAGCAGCGCGACGGCGCGCCACGCTTCGAGCAACTGCGCGCCATGCGCCAGTTCCATCCGCTCAACGAGTGGGAGCAGGCAACGCGCAGCGGTTTCCGCATGCCGGTAAAGAAACCCTGAGAGAAGCTGAAACATTCACCCGGAGAAACGGGCACGGAGTGGAATATCTGCTCCGCGCTTCCGTGCCTCCGTGTGGAGTCTTGCTGCGGAGGAATATTGGGAAACCTGTCGGGTAAATACGCAATTGTCGGCGTCGGGACGTCGCGCTTCGGCAAGCTGCAAGGCGTCAGCTCGATGGGCTTCACGCTCGAGGCGAGCAAGGCGGCGCTCGACGACGCCGGGCTGTCGCGCGACGCGATCGACGGCGTGCTGGTGATGATGCCGGCGGTGATGGGCGAGCAACACGGCTGGGCGGCGCGTGTCGCCGCGTATCTCGGCGTCGAGCCGACCTTCTCGGCGACGATGGACATGGGCGGTGCGACCGCCTGCGGCTCGGTGGCCACGGCGATGGCGGCGATCGACGCTGGCTACTGTTCGACCGTGCTCTGTTGCTTCGCGACGCAGAACTGGCCGCAGGGCGTCGCAATGCAGCTGTTCGGCTCGGAGTTCCAAGTGCCGTACGGCGATGTCGGCGCGCTGACGTTGATGGGCCACATCAAGCGCCGCCAGATGCACGAGTTCGGTTATACCGAAGAGCAGTACGGACAGGTCGCCGTTACCTGGCGGCGCCACGCGCAGCAGAATCCCGATGCGCAGATGACCAAGCCGATGACGCTCGAGCAGTATCTGGCGTCGCGCTGGATCGTGGAACCGTTGCGCTTGTTCGATTGCTGCCCGAACACCGACGGCGGTGGGGCCTGCATCGTCACGTCGGTGGAACGCGCGCGCGATCTCGCCAAGCCCGTCGCACGGGTGCTGGGCGCTGGGCAGAGCCACTCCGCCGAGATCATCCAACCGACCGGACGCGACGCGCAGCGCATCCCGGGCAGCAAGGCCGCGGATCACGTCTACGGTATGGCCGGCGTGACGCCGCGCGACATCGACTGCGCGCAACTCTACGATGCCTTCACGCCGCGCGTGATGCACGACTTGGTCGCCTATCGCTTCTGCGCTCCCGGCGAAGCGGGTCCGTTCGTCGCCGCCGGCAACTGCACCTACGGCGGCACGCTGCCGTGCAACACCGCCGGCGGCCTGATTTCCGAGGGGCATCTGTCGGGCTTCGGCCACATCCGCGAAGCGGTGCGGCAAATCCGCGGCGAAGCCGGCCCGCGCCAAGTGCCCGATAGCGAGCTCTGCCTGGTCACCGGCTACGGCGGCGCGCCGCACGAAGCGCCGCCGACGGTCAGCTACAGCGCGCTGATCCTGTCCAAATGAGCGAGGATCAGTTCGATCTCACCGCCTTGCTTCGTCTTTTCTGTTCTTGATTGAGAGGCCCCGATGTTTGGAGCGATTGAGAAGCCGCTGCCGCGGCCGAGTGAGGACAGCCAGCCGTTCTGGGAAGCGGCGTATAGCGGCGAGCTGCGCATGCAGCGCTGCGGCGAGTGCGGGCACGTACGGTTTCCCCCGTCGCTGCTGTGCGCGCGCTGCCTGTCGGCGAACGCCGAGTGGGCGAAGCTGAGCGGGCGCGGCACCATCTACAGCTGGGTGATCGTGCATCAATCGCAGCATCCGGCGTTCAACCCCGACGCGCCGTACAACGTCGTGATCGTCGAGCTCGAAGAAGGACCGCGCCTGCACGGCAATCTGGTCGGCTGCGCCAACGATGCGATTCGCATCGGCATGCCGGTCGAGGTGGTGTTCGACAAAGTCAGCGGCGATACCGCGCTGGTGAAGTGGCGCCCGCGCTGACGATTCACCACAGAGGCAGAGAGACACAGAGGGCTGAGAGTGAGCGCACGATTTCGGTCGCGCCAATTACCGCGTCACCAACGCCTGCCGAAGAGAGTTCTCTCTGCGCTCCGTGCCTCTTGTCTCAGTGGTGAAAGCGCTACAAGTGGATCGATGACGCCCAGCGCCGCATCGCGGTCGAAGACGCTTCGGATTGGAGTCGCCCATGCCCATTGCCAGTAAGCGCAAACCGAAACGCCCGTTGCGGAAACGTCCGGCGCGCAAGGTCGTCGCCAAGACGCGCGCGCAGCCGGCGGTCGACGCGGTCAGCGCCGAGATCATCCGCGGTGCGATGGAGACCGTCTGCTACGAGATGGCGACGCACGTCAGCCTGACGGCGACGACGCCGATTCTCAACCAATCCAACGAGCGCAACGCGACGATTCTCGATGCGCGCGGAGCCCTGGCGGCGCTGTCGGTCGGCATTCCGCAGTTCATGCTCAGCTCGACCTTGCCGGTGCGCTTCGCGCTGGAGTTCTTCGGCGTCGACGGGCTCTACGATGGCGACGTGCTGGTGGCCAACGATCCGTACCATGGCGGCGGCCATCTACCGGACTACAACATCTTCGCGCCGGTCTTTCACAAGGGCGAGATGGTGCTGATCGCCTCGATCCAATGCCATCACGCCGATACCGGCGGCGGCATGCCGGGCGGCTACAACGTCGACGCGCAGGACATCTGGGCCGAGGGCGTGCGCTTCCCGGCAGTGAAGATCTTCGAGAAGGGCGTCGAGCGCAAAGACATCTCGTACTTCATGCGCGTCAACAATCGCACGCCGACCTTCGTCGGCGATTTGCGCGCCCAGATCGGCGCCGCCCAGCTCGGGGTGCGCCGCCTCAAGGACGTCATCGCGCGGCACGGCGTGGCCGCGGTGCGCGGCGCAGCGCAATTCATGATCGACTATGCGGCGCGCCGCTTCCGGGCGGAGGTGCGCAACTGGCGCGACGGCTCGTACGAGGCAGATGCCTTCGTCGACCACGACCCGAAGGGCAACAAGGACATCCACATCCACTGCAAGGTGACGGTGAAGGGGGATCGCCTGACGGTCGACTTCACCGGCTCCGACACGCGCGACAACCTCGCGGCGTACTCGACCTACGGCAACACGCGCGGCTACGTGGTGGCGCAGATCGCCAGCATGATGGATCCGGCGATTCCAAAGAACGAAGGGTTCTTCGATTCGATCGAGCTGATCGTACCGGAAGGCTGCTGTCTGAATCCGCCGAAGAACAAGTCGGTGGCCGCGGGCACGCATCATCCGGGCACCGAGGTCGGCGAGGCGATCGCCAAGGCGCTCGAGCAAGTGATCCCAGAGCGCTGCTGTCCGCAGATCTACAAGATGGGCATGCCGACGGTGATCTTCGGCACCCATCCGAAGACCGGCCAGCTGTTCATCGATCATTCGGTCGATACGTTCGGCGCCTACTGCGGCGCGGTGAAGGGCCAAGACGGCTGGGGCGCGATGAACGTCAGCTTCGGCAACCTCATCCGCGCCACCGGCGAGATCAACGAGAGCATCTTCCCGGTGCGCCATCTGGCACGCGATTACGCGACGGACACCGGCGGGGCCGGCAAGTGGCGCGGTTGTCCGGGCACCAAGTACGTCAAGCAGATCCTGGCGCCGTCACAGATCTACACGTACGTCGTCGGCGTGAAGTACCCGATGCCGGGCATCGCCGGCGGCAACAACGGCGCGCCGAACGAGCTGCGCCTGCGCGCCGGCACCGATCGCGAGATGCTGGTCGAGACCACGGCGTTCTACGTCCCGCACGAAGCGGGCGATCGCTACGAATACCGCTACGGCGGCGGCGGCGGCTGGGGCGACGCGCTCGAGCGCGAGCCGCAGAAGGTGCTCGACGACGTCCTCGACGAATATGTGTCCGTCGACGGCGCGCGGCGCGACTACGGCGTCGTCCTCACCGGCACGCTCGAAGCCCTCGACCTAGCGATCGACGCCGACGCCACCGCGGCTCTGCGCGCGGAAAGAAAAGCAGCCACAGATGAACACAGATAAACACAGATACGCATTCTTTCTCTGTTCGATCGATAGGGGTGGCATCTTGTACCGGCGCGAATCCATCCGTGTTCATCTGTGTTCATCCGTGGTTCCGCTTTCGGCAGTTTCGGCATGAGCTACCGCATCGGGATCGACGTCGGCGGCACGTTTACGGATCTCGTGCTGGCGCGGCCGGATGGGTCGATTGAATTGGCGAAGAGTCCGACGACGCCGGACGATCAGTCGCGCGGCGTGGTCAACGGCATCGCGTTGCTGGCCGAAGGCGAGGGCATGACGCTGCACGCCTTGCTCGCCAAAACCAGCGCCGTCGTGCACGGCACGACGACTGCCGACAACACGATGATCGAGATGCGCGGCGCGGTGACCGGCTTGATCACCACGGCGGGACATCGCGACGAGATCGAGCTGCGCCGCGGCTTCAAGGAAGACATCTGGGATCCGGCGCTCGCCCCGCCGGCGCCGATCGCGCCGCGCCGCCGCCGCATCGGCGTGCCCGAGCGACTCGATTTCGAAGGGCAGGTGGTGACGCCGCTCGACGAAGACGCGGTGCGCGCAGCATTGCGCCGCCTGCGGCAGCTCGGCACCCAATCGCTTGCCGTGGTCTTCATGTTCTCGTTCATCAACCCGACGCACGAGCGTCGCGTGCGCGAGATCGCCGCCGAGGAATATCCGGCGCTCAACGTGTCGCTGTCGCACGAGGTCATGCCGGCGGCGCCGGAATTCGAGCGCACCAGCACGACCCTGGTGAACGCGTACGTCGGACCGACCATCCAGCGCTATCTCGAACGCTTGGTGACGGCGCTACGCGATTCCGGCTACACGCGCGAGCTGCTCGTGATGCAGTCGAACGGCGGCATCATGACGCCGGAGTACATCGTGCATCGGCCAGTGACGACTTTGAGCTCCGGCCCGACCGGCGGCGTCATCGCCGCCTGTGCGGTTGCCGGACAAGCCGGCGTGCACGACTTCGTTTGCGCCGACATGGGCGGCACCAGCTACGACGTCGCGCTGATTCGCGGCGGCGAGCCGGAAGTGAAGGCGGGATGGAACTGGCATCACCGCTACCTGATCGGCCTGCCGATGGTCGACATTCATTCCATCGGCGCCGGCGGTGGCTCGATCGCGTCGGTGATCGCCGGCTCGCTGCAAGTCGGACCGCGCAGCGCCGGCGCCCAGCCGGGACCGATGTGCTACGACCGCGGCGGCACGCAGATCACCGTCACCGACGCCAACCTGCTGCTCGGCTACCTCAATCCAGGCGATTTCTGCGCCGGGCGCATGACGCTCAAGACGGCCGGCGTGCGCGAGGCGATCGACGCGCAGATCGGCAAGCCGCTCGGCCTCGATTGGATCGCCGCGGCCTACGGCATCTACCGCCTGGTCAACGCCAACATGGCCAACGCCATTCGGCGTGTCGCGGCGACGCGCGGCGTCGATCCGCGCACGCTGACCATGGTCGCCTATGGCGGCAACGGGCCGGTGCACGCTACCGCGCAGGCGGAAGAGCTGGCGATGGCGGAAGTGTTGGTGCCGAAGGTCGCGCCCGCGTTCTCCGCCCTGGGCCTGCAGCTCTCCGATCACGTCGTCGACGAGATGCGCGCCTACATCGCGCCGATCGGGCAAGCCGACCTGGCGCGCGTCAACGCGCTATTCGGCGACATGGAGAGCGCGGCGCGCAAGGTGCTGGGCGGGCGCAAGGGCCACGCGCGCGTCGAGGTGCGCCGCTTTCTCAATCTCTGCTACCCGGGCCAGACGTTCGACATGGCCGTGCCGCTCGCGTCGGCCAATGGCCGCTTGAAAGCCAACAGCCTCACCGACACGGTCGAACGCTTTCACGCCCTGCACGAGCAGTTGCACACCTACGCCTCGCGCGACGAGCAGCCGATCCTGCGCGGCCTGCGTCTGACGTTGGTCGGCGTGACCGACAAGCCGCAGTTGCCGCGCTTCGGCCGCTCGTCGAGCAAGCCGCCGCTCAAGGGACGACGGCAGGCGTTCTTCGGCGGACGCTTCGTCTCGGCGCCGATCTACGACGGGCCCAAGGTGCGGGTCGGCCATCGCATGGCCGGCCCGGCGATCATCGAAGAGCCGTTCACCACCATCGTCGTGCATCCGAAGCAGGTCGCGACGCTCGATCGCCACGGCAACTATCACGTCACCGTCGCATGACCATTGACTCTGCCGAGCCGGACAGGCCTTGCACCTGAAGGACTTCGAGCGCACCAGGAAAAGGAACTCACGGCTGCTTGTCAGTGCCCGTCGTCGTAGCCGAGAGCGCGCATGCGCTCGCGCGTGCCGGCGTCGATCGCCTCGGTGCGGCGCGGCTCCTGGGCATGCGACAGCCGTTGCTCGACGGTCGCGAGCGTAGCGCGCATGGCGGCGGTAGCGGCAGCATCGAGCCCGGCGCGGTCGTGCTCGGTCGGATCACCGGCCAGGTCGTAGGCTTCTTCCTGATTGTCGCGCCGTTCGATCAATTTGTGCGAGCCCTGCACGAGCGCCTGGCGGTGCAGTTTCGGCTGGATGTCGGTGGCGCGAAAGTCGCTCATCTCGCTGTATGCGGTCGCCGGCTTCGCGACGTGCGACAGCGCGCCGTGCAGCCAGCGCTGCAACGATCCGCGCTGCAGCGCCGGCAACAGGGAGTGCCCCTCGAACGTTGGCGGCGACGCGACACCGGCGGCGGCCAGCACCGTCGGTGCGAGATCGACCAGCGAGACGACGTCGTCGATATCGACGCGGCTGGTCTGACCCGGCAGCGCGACCAGCAGCGGTACGTGAATCAGCTCGTTGTACAACGTGTGTCCGTGCCCGAGCCCACCGTGCTCGAGGAACTCCTCGCCATGGTCGGCGGTGACGATCACCAGCGCATTGTCGAGCACACCGCGTTGCGACAGGGTCGCGAACCATTCGCGTAGCTGTGCATCGGCGCTGTCGATCTCCGCATCGTAGAGGTCGCGCGCGAGATCGATCTTCTCGGGCGCCATGAGCACGAACGGTGGCTGTTCTTTGACGAACGCTTCGAGCTGGGCGACGCGGTCGGCGCCGAAGCCGCGGCGCGCGGCGAGCGCCTCGAGGGCTTCGTGCGGCGGTTGCCAAGGCTCGTGCGCCTCCATCAGCTGGAGATAGACGAAGAGCGGTTGCTGCGCGTGCGCGCTGCGCATCTGGTCGATCCATTCGACCGCGTCGCGCGTCAGCGTTGCCGCCCGTTCTTTGAGCGGGCCGTGGTAGGTCTTGAAACGGTCGAATCCCTGATCGTAGCCGAGCGGCGCACTGACCAAGATGTTGGCGGACAGACCGAGCGTCGCGTATCCCGCTGCGCGGAGCTCTTCCGCCAGTGTGCGCTCCGACGCGTTCAACACCGAGGCGTAACTGTCGATCCCATGTTGCGACGGGTAGCGCGAGGTGAACAGCGACGCGATCACCGGCGATGTCCATGAGCTCGGCGTATACGCATTCGAAAACACCGAACCGCGGTCCGCGAGGCCGTTCAAAAAGTCGGAGACGCTCGACGAGTTGCCGTACCAGCCGACGTGGTCGGCGCGCAGCGTGTCGATGACGACCATGATGACGTTCGGCGGGGCGGCCGAGGGTGGCTCGGCGCGCGGCGCGCATGCCGCGGCGAGCCACAGGGTCAGACACATGGCGAGGGCGGCCCCGCGCATCCCGGTGCGCCGCCGCGCCGGGCGGTCCGCAGGTCCCAGCATATTCGAAAACCGTAGCACCGTGAAAAATTGCTTGCGACGCGCATTTGCATCGCGCGGTTGGGCGAATCGCCTATCGCGCATGCCGGGCGCCAGCAGCGCGCGGGCGGCCGCGCGGCGTGGTCGACGACGCGCTCGGCGCGCGCGTCAGCCCGCGGCGTTCAGCGCGCGGCCGATTTTCTTGCGGCCTTTGTTGATCTCGCGCAGGTACGCCATGCCTTCTTCCGCGACGTCGCTGCCCACCACCTCGTCGCCTTCGCCGGCCAACTCGTCCATATCGACCCAGGCGGCATAGATCGGTTTGGTGCGTTCGGTGATGATGCCGGCCTTGAGCAGCGTCTTGATCAACACGCGGAAGATGTTGGTGCTCTCGCGCATCAGGCGGCGGCGGTCGGTATCGGTGAAGGCCTCCATCACCGCGCTGCGCACCCACTGCCAGTCGAGGCCGAACTGCGCGTAGATGAGGTTGAACAGCAACGACTCGAAGCACCTGGCCGCCCACGCCTCGACCTTCTCGTGCTCGTCCTCGGTCAGCTTCGGCATGGTGCGATCCGCCCAGATCTTGCCGAACTTGTGGTGAAAGGCCTCGTCGGTCATCACCATCTGCACCATGCGGCGCAGCAGCGGATCGTTGGTGCGCGAGTGGATGGTCGCGAAGGCGCCCATCGCCAGGCCTTCGATCAGCATCTGCATGCCGACCAGCTTCTTGTAGACCTCCGGCGCCAGCACCAGCTCCGTCATCAGGGTTTTCAGCGTCGAGCCGACCGGCAGCGGCGCGCCCCAGCGCCGCGCGATGTATTTCGCGAAGCCGGTCACGTGACGCGATTCTTCGCGCGTCTGATTGGCGGCGTATTCCTGGGCGCCCGGATCGCGCAGGATCATGCACAGGCTGGCGGACAGCGACAGCGCGCCTTGCTCGCCGTGCAGGATGCTCGACAAGGTGAAGCGCGTATTCTCGTTGGCGAGGTGAATCTGCTGCCCTTCGTCGAGTTTGTCGGCGACGGCGCAATTGAGCTCGACCACCATCGAGCGCGGCATCAGCGTGTCGTTGGCGAGGTCGAACGGCTGCTCGTAGTCGAGATAGGCGGGATCGGTCGGATCCCAGAAATGGTCGTGCGTGCTGGCGATGATGCGATCGAACGCGTCGGTGCGCTCGCCGTACCGCGCCGGCTCGATCATGGCGGCGAAGTCGTCGCGGTCGACCGTGTTGTAGATCGGATCGTGCGTGATGTGCTGCGCCATGGCTCGACTCCTCGCGCTCGGTCGCGGCACTAAGTGGCCGCGGCGTCGGACTGCGCCCATAGGAGAGAAAGCGCCTGCCTGGGTCAAGCTACCGGCCGGCCCGTACCTGGCAATTTGGGCAGGCCTGTCGTAGGACCCGCCGCGCGAAGTGAGGAGAATGATCCAATGACGCGATGCGCGGCGGCCGTGCTGATGGCGGTCTCATTGCTAACGGCACCGCAGGTGCGCGGCGACGACGCGGCGGCCGGCAAAGTGATTGAGACGCTCGACGACACGCTGCTCGGCGTCATGAAGGACGCCAAGACGCTCGACTATCAAGCGCGGTTCGACCGCCTGGCGCCGGTGCTGAAGCAGACCTTCGATTTCGACTTCATGAGCCGCTTCGTCATCGGCACCGGATGGCAGGCGCTCAGCCCGGCGGATCAGCAGCGTTGGATCGAAGCCTTTACCACCGCCACGATCGCGACCTATGCCGGCCGCTTCACCGGCTGGGGCGGCGAGCAGTTCAAGATGCTCGGGCAAGAGGCGGCGCCGCAGGACACGCTGTTCGTCAAGACCATGGTCGACCGGCCCGACGCCGACGACGTCGAGCTGACCTACCGCATGCGCAAGACCGACGCCGGCTGGCGCGTCGTCGACGTCTATCAGAAGGGCACCGTGAGCGAGCTGGCGCTGCGCCGCTCGGAATACTCGGCGGTGCTCAAGCGCGACGGCTTCGAGAAGCTGCTGCAGACGGTGGCGGCGAAGACCGCCGACTACGCCTCCGGCAAGTTGACGCAGTAGCGCTCAGCGCTGCGCCACGGCGGCGTTCGGCGTCGGCTCGACGTCCGGCTCGTGCGCTTGGCGGCGATCCCAGATCTGCGCCATGCGCGTCTGATAGTACGCGTTGTGCAGTGCCGAGTAGTAGTCCACCGACGAAGCGCGCAGCGAAGCTAGACCTTCACTGTACGTGTCGCGCGCCGAGAGGCCGGTCGAAAGACCGAGCGAGCCCTCGTAGATGAACAGCGTGGCGACCGGCAGGAAGTAGAGCGTCGGCTGCATCAGGAAGTCGACGATGGTACCGCCGGCGTCGCGGACGTTGCTCGGCCCGAATAGCGGCATGACCAGATAGGGTCCGCTGCCGATGCCTGCCAGCGCCAGCGTCTGGCCGAAATCCGAGCTGTGGCGCTCCATGCCGAGCGAGGCGGCCGGATCGAACAGCCCGCCGACACCGACGGTCGTGTTGATCGCGAAGCGCTCGGCGGTGACGCAGGCGTCGCCCCATTCGCGTTGCAGGAGGTCGTTGATGAGAATCGAGG
>Ga0265314_10003754_pt1 | contig 14539 bp, 12 predicted proteins | sample 4126metaG_FD_203106 | JGI IMG/M metagenome (GOLD analysis project Ga0265314, IMG submission 203106) | Rhizosphere microbial communities from Carex aquatilis grown in University of Washington, Seatle, WA, United States - 4-1-26 metaG | ecosystem: Host-associated > Plants > Roots > Rhizosphere >... | reverse complement strand
GCTACGGCGGCGAGGAATTCGCTCTGGTCCTCGAAGGCACGGACAGGGCAGGCGCGCGCCAGCTTGCCGAGCGCATCCGCGAGGAGGTGTCCGCGCAAACCTTCGAATCGTCCAAAGGCCCGTTCAAAGCTACGCTCTCGCTCGGCGTGTCCGTCTATCCCGACGACGGCAAGTCCAAGCAAGACGTCATCGCCTGCGCCGACAAGGCTCTCTACGCCGCCAAACACGCCGGCCGCAACCGCACCATCTGCCACGGCGAGATCGCGCGCGAAGCGCCGACTCCGGCGCTGAAGGCCGCGGGATGAACAACGACGGCGCCGAAGCCATCCGGAGCTTGCTCCGGCCTTATCCAAGTGTGCAGCTTGTGGTCAAACCCACACCGATCCGCGCGCTGGAGCGCCTGTCGGCGCGGCTCGGCCGGGGACCGCGAGTGTGGATCATGCGCGACGATCTCTCCGGGTTCGCGCTCGGCGGAAACAAGATAAGGAAACTCGAGTACCTTGCGGGCGAGGCGCTGGCGAAAGGGGCGAACACGCTTGTGGTGTCGAACGCGAGCAGCTTCAGCCGAAACGCGGCTGCCGTCGGCCGAGCCTTCGGGTTCGCGGTGCATGTGCTGATCACTGGCGACGAAGCGGGCCACAATGCCCTCAGTCGCGCCTTCTTCGCGACCATGGATGCGAACCTGCACTACATCGCAGATCGCGAACAGCTTCCCGTCGAGCAACGCCACCTCGCGGATGCGCTTCGAGCGCGCGGACGGTACGTCGTCGAGCTTCATCCTGGCGGTAGCGATACCGTCGGCACGCTCGGATACGTCGAGGCATTCGCCGAGATCGCCGCATTCATGGCGCGCGAAGGAATCGTGTTCGACCGGATCTTCCACGCCACCGGATCCGCGGCGACGCAAGCCGGGCTCGTGCTTGGGCAGGCCATCAGCCGCCACGACCAAGTGCGAGTCGTCGGCGTCGCCGTGTCCCAGCCGGCCGACGTTCAAACCAAACGCGTCGTCGACCTGGCGAGCACCACCGCGGACGTGCTCGGCATCGCCTTCGATCCAAGCAGTGTCATCGTCGACGACCGCTATCTTGGCGACGGCTACCCCATCCCAAGCCCCGCCTCGCGCACGGCAGTCGACCTTTTCGCGAAAGAAGAGGGACTACTTTTTGATCCAATCTATGTCGGCAAGGCCGCCGCGGCTCTGCTCGGACAAGCGCGCGCCGGTGAGCTTGACGACACCGCGAACGTGCTCCTCATCCACACCGGCGGCAACGCCGGCGCGTACTATTGAGAGGGTAGCTGGCGTGCGTGCTAGATTCTCCCTTCGTGGAAGACACCTCTGCCAAGGTGCTTGATGTTTGCGGTCAGCGCCTCGGTTTGGCTGCTGGCGACGGGGTAGGGCGGGCGAGACTCGGGTCGGTCGGCGCGGTGTCCTCGAGCCCGAACGAAGGTGCGAGATCCACAGGGGGCTCTTCGCCGATCGTCAGAGGAAGGTCTAGAATACCGGCGCTCTCTCCGCCGGGGGTGCTTGCCTGCGACGAGGGCTGCGGAGAACTGGCAGCCATGGAAGCGGGAAGAATGGTCTCGGAAAGTTCGGGGGACAGAGGCTTGAGGTTCATGGTCAGCCTGCCAGCGGAAGCAGACGACGTGGCCGGGGCTGCCGGTGCGAAAACCGCGGACTTCACCGGCAGCAGGACGGGTGTGTCTTCCAGCGAGATTTCTATTCCTGCCGGTGCCTTGTCCTCGCTGGGTGTCAGGTGGGCAGGGCGGCTCCCCGTGGTGGGGGGCGACTGGAAGACGGTGGCTGACGTTGCGCTCGCGGTCGCGCTGGCCGCGACCGTGGCCGACGCGCGCGGGGCTTGGGTCATGTACGGGGCGGCGTCGTCGACTTGGCGCTCAAGCGCGCGCGACACGTATTCTTGTCGTCGCTCCCACACCAGGTTCACGGTCATCTCGTGAACTTTCGCCTTCACCACGTGGTAGGGCCGGTCGACCGTCATCTCGCGCGCGCTCACGCGGATGACGTGGAAACCCTTCTGCATCTTAAGCGAAACCTTGCCGTCCTTGCCCGCGGCGATGGCCTTGGCCCGCTCGTCGTCCAGCCACACGCGCGCGCCTTCCACGGGACCGTGGTCGTCGAGCACCGTGATCCTGAATTCGGCCTCGGCGGCTTCGAGAACGTGGGCGACAAAGGCGGTCTTGCGCGCCAGCACCGCGACCTCTTGCGGGGGCTCGCGCAGCAGCATGGTTTGGCGACCGCGGGTGTAAATGCCATACAAATGCACGTACCACTTGCCGCGTGGGATCCCGCGGAAGGTCGTATTCTGGTCGATGTTCCAGGCCTCGAACCGCCGTTTGCGCTTGCCCAGCCACTCCATCTTCTTGCGGTAGACAGTCAGGTTGTCGATGGACGGTGTGTGCGGCGAACGCGAAATCAAAATTGAAAATAGCTCGTCCTTGGCGTCCGAGTCCCATTGCACCCGAACCACGATGGTTCCACGCAAAGAGATCGCGATGGCCCAGCCCAGGGCGGCCAGGAACGCCAGCACTGCGAGCCCGATCATCAGCGGGTTCAGGGTGACAAGGCCAGTCGAACGGCCGATCAACGAGGTTTCGATGTGATCGGTCCGCCCGTGGGCGACGTCGTAGAGAACCAACTCGACCATCACCCAGGGCGTCACCCCTGCGGGTCGAATGCGGTAGAGCAAGAGCGCGCCGCAACCGAGGTCGCGGGTCAGGCTGGCCAAGCCCTCGTCGGTCAAGCGCTCCGCAGGCAAGAGTTCGGTCTGAATCTTCGACCGCGTCGCCTGCAGTTCCCACGGCGACCGCATGAGGGTTTCCAGCAAGCCTTCGCTGAGGTGGTCCTTGCGCACCAAAAAGGGCCAGTAGAAGGGTTGACCGCTGCCCGGCAGGGGCGCGATCTGGATGGTGGAAAGGTTGGGATCGTAGAGGGCGTCGAATCCCTGCAGCACAGGGCGCAGGTTGCGCGCCAGCGCGCTGGGCGGGCCGGTCGGTTTCTCGGAACCGGACTCGGCGGCGATCGCTTTGGCCTCTTCCTGGCGTGTGCTGATCTTCTGCGCCAGCCCCGCGGACGCGCTGTCGGCCTGGGCGCTGAGGCGCGCGCTGATGGCCTTGATCTGATCTGCGCTCAGTTCCTGGACTTTGACCAGCCCGGCCGCCTGCTGGGACTGTCCATCCGCCGCCAGGGCTCGCGCCGCCAGCGTAGACGCCAGTCCGGGCTCTTGGGCCGCGAGTTTCTCGGCCGCGGCGAGCGCGGCTGCTTCCATGCTGGGCCCAAAAGTGCCGGGCGCCGTGGCCGCGATGACGGGCAGGAGCGGTCGCCATTCCGAAGCTGGCCTGCCCACGAGCGGGGCAAGCGCGGCGTCCTTCTTTTCCGCGGGATCGCCGCGTTCGATGGCAAGGGCCAGGGAAGCAAGCGCCAACGCCGATGGATTGCGCAAGTCGCGCAGCACCGCCAGTTCGCTTTCGGCGGCGGAAAAGTTCTTGAGCGCGGCCAGCGCTCGCACCTTGGCCGCGCGCAAGGAAGCGTCCTTGGGGTCGCTGGATAATCCCGCATCGGCAAGTTGCGAGGCGAGCGCCCACTCGCCCTGCAAAAGCCTCGCCTGCGCGCGGGGCAGGGCGGGCAGAGCGGGATCTTCAGCCAGCGCGAGCAGGATATTCCGGGCCCCTGACAGCCGGGCCACGACAGTGGGCAGGGCCAGATCCACGGCGCGCGAAGCTGCCACCGGATCTTTGGCAAGCATCGCGGATTCCGCCGCTAGGAAGGGGCGAACATCCGCAAGGCCGACCTCGGCCGTGTCACCCACCGTGGCCCCGATGGCCGGCGCGATTCGTCTGGCGAGCTGCCGCGCCAGTTCGGCCACGTCGCCGGTGGCCGCCGCCGCGGCGATGCGCAGCAGCCGCTTGCCACCTGGGCCGACCAAGGTGCCGACCACGGTCGTGCCTTTCTGGCCTACGCGCAGTTCCCACAGCACCAGGCTGTCCGCCGTCAAGGCTTCGATAAGTCTCGGCGCCATCTCGCTTGGCACGGTCAGGTTCTTGCCGGGCGCTTTTCCCGTAATGGCCTCGATGGCCAAGACCAGCTCAGCCCTGGGAACGATGTCGTGATGGCCTGTGACGAGATAGGATCGTACGAGCAACGAGACTGCCGCTGCCAGTTCGCTGTTTTCTGGCTCGGCCATTGGATCTGGGACGATGGCGGTTTGGGCCAGGGCGCTGGTTGGCAGCGCAAACAGCCAGACGCAAAACATACCGGCCAGCCAGCATTTCCCTGCCACGGCACGAGGCTGCGAACGAAGGGAAGCGGGGCTCTGGCTCATGCGGTGATTCTCACGAAGCTATCGTCACTCTCGGGTGGCGATTGAATTGAACCCACCTGAAGTCCAGTGGTGGCGATGGTAGAGTGCGCAACCATGCGAGATGCACGCCTGTTCTACAGTTCAATCTTGACGATTTCCACTGCGGCGTTTGCGGCGGGCTGCCACTCGAATCGCAACAAACCCATTGCGCCACCAGATTCCTATCTTCTGTTCGTTCCGAGCGCGGACAGCACGGGGACACCGCTGCATGTCGACCAGGCCGACATCAAGACTCCCGCGGTCGATCCCATTCCTGGTCTGTTCGAGACAGGATTCGCCTCGGAAATGCTGCGCACGGTGTATCTGGCCGGCCAGTACCTGCGCGATGCCGTGGTGGACGGGCGGCGCTTTCCGGATCTAGCGCGGTCCAACGGTAGCTTACCGGTTTGTCTCGTCGTGGGGGCCGACGCCACGCCGTACGCGCGCGGCCTGTCCATCAAAGGGGGCTTCGGCGGTTCTTCGGACCGGCCGGACTTGCCCTGGATTGGCATTCCCGCCGAACCGACGCACGACAAAGCCCTGCTTCAAACCCTCACCGCGCGCCTGGCCAGCTACGCGGCCCATCTGGTCGCGACCGGTGGACTGCTCGACGCCGCTCCTGCGCCCCCCAAGTCCTTGGTCGACGGCTATCGCATGGCCATGGAAGTCGTGGCCCGGGAATGGCGCACCACCGCGGGTCCCGCGGGCGTGATCCAGACCGACGAAGGAACCACCGAGCAGCGCGAACTTTTCGGCAACGTCCGCGAGAACCGCTATGTCGTCGACGAGACGAACGCGTTGAGATCCGCGCGCCAGCTGCTGGATTCGCCGGGAGTGGCCGCAACCATTCTTTACCGGATGGCGCAGTCCCGGGCCGTGGGACCGCGGGTCGCGCCTGAAGCGTTCTATGCCCCGTACGCGGCGAACCGCATGCCCAAAGGCGTGAGCCCGGCGGCCATTCTGGGAACCTTCAGAAACTTTCAGGCCAAGCTGCTGGGTGTCTGGGCCGGCGCCGTGCTGCGCGGGAAAGCACCCAGGGATATCGTCGATCTGATCGAAATCTACGGTGCGGAATTTCCCGCAGAGCGCGCCGAGGTCATCCGCATCTTCGTGGTCACGACCTTCGGTGGCACCATCAAGCCTGGCGGCTGCTCCATGCAGCCACAGGACGCCCGCCAAACGCTCGCCGAATTGACCGCGCTATCGGCCGAGGTCGGGGCAGGGCGGAAGACCCTGCGCGACGCACTGGCGGCCGCGGGCAAGTAAATTCGCGTGCGGAGCCTGCCCATCGCAATCGATCGGTCTAGCGATCCCGACGACTTCCGCGGTATGAAAGCCACGTGAGTCCAATCGATTTCTCGCAAACGCGAATCATGGTCACCGGCGGCGCCGGTTTTCTGGGCAGTTTCGTCATCGAAGAACTGAAGCGCCGGGGCGCGCACGACATCTTCGTGCCTCTCATCGACGACTACGATCTGGTCGACCGCCAGTCGGTCCACAATCTGATGGCGGATGCGAAGCCCGATTTGGTCTTCCATCTGGCGGCCCAGGTAGGGGGCATCGGCGCCAATCGCGACAACCCGGGGCGCTACATGTTCTCCAACGCCATGATGGGACTTCACATCTTTGAAGAGTGCCGGCTGGCCGCGGTCAAGAAGCTGGTGGCCGTGGGAACCATCTGCGCCTATCCCAAGTTCGCCCCGATCCCTTTCCGCGAGGACGATCTGTGGAACGGCTATCCCGAGGAGACCAACGCGCCCTACGGCATCGCCAAGAAAATGATGCTGGTACTGTCGCAGGGCTACCGCGAGCAATACGGCATGAACAGCGTCGTGCTTTTCCCGGTCAACCTCTACGGTCCGCGCGACAACTTCGATCCCAGGTCGTCGCACGTGATCCCGGCGCTCATCCGCAAGTGCGTCGAGGCCCGCGAGGCGGGTAGAGGCGAAATCGTGCTGTGGGGCGACGGTACGCCCACGCGCGAGTTCCTGTACGCAGGCGACGCGGCGCTGGGCTTGGTCATGGCCGCCGCCGGCTACGATTCGAGCGAACCCGTGAATCTGGGCACGGGCCAGGAGATCTCGATTCGCGACCTCGCCACGCTCATCGCCGAAAAGACCGGATTCCGCGGAAGCCTTCGCTGGGACACGAGCCAACCTAACGGGCAGCCGCGCCGGCGCCTGGACGTGTCGCGGGCGCGCGAGCGCTTCGGGTTCGAGGCCAAGACGACATTTGCCGATGGCCTGCGCGCAACCATCGACTACTTCGAGGAACAACATAGAAAGGGAGTGCTATGAAGCGCGCGCTTATCACGGGGGTCACGGGCCAGGACGGATCGTATCTGGCCGAGCTGCTGCTCAAGAAGGGCTACGAAGTCATCGGCATGGTCCGAAGGTCCAGCTCTTTCAATACCGACCGCATCGAGGGCATCTACCAAGATCCGCACAGCAGCGACTATCGCTTCCGCTTGGTTTTCGGCGATCTCGATGACGCCAGCTCGCTGAACCACATCATTCGCACGACTTCCCCCGACGAGATCTACAACCTGGGCGCGCAAAGCCACGTGCGGGTCAGCTTCGACGTTCCCGAATACACCGCGGATACGGTGGCGATCGGCACGTTGCGGCTGCTCGAAACCCTGCGCGAGACCGGGCACAAGTGCAAACTGTACCAGGCGTCGTCGAGCGAAATGTTCGGCAGCTCGCCACCCCCGCAAAATGAAGACACGCCGCTGCGCCCGCGCAGCCCTTATGCCTGCGCCAAGGTCTTCGCGCACCACCTGTGCGAGAATTATCGCGAGGCCTACGGCATGTTCATTTGCAGTGGGATCCTCTTCAACCACGAGTCGCCCAGGCGTGGCATTCCCTTCGTGACCCGCAAGATCACCCGGGCCGCGGCGCGCATCAGCCACGGCCTCGACAAGAAGCTATACCTCGGTAACCTGGATGCGAAACGCGACTGGGGGTTTGCCGGCGACTACGTGGAAGCCATGTGGCTGATGCTCCAGCAGGAAAAGCCCGACGACTACGTCGTCGCCACCGGCGAGTCGCATTCGGTGCGCGAGGCGTTGGAAGTGGCTTTCGGGACCCTGGGACTCGACTACCAGAAGTACGTCGAGATCGATCCGCGCTACTACCGGCCGACCGAGGTCGATCACCTGTGCGGCGACGCCAGCAAGGCCAAAGCCAAGCTGGGCTGGACACCGCGCGTGCGCTTCAAGGAGCTCATCGAGATGATGGTGAAGTCCGACGAAGCCGACGTACGCACCTCGCTTCAGGGCCGGGCGCCAGCGGTCTAAGTAAGAACACGTCGTCCACGGCTGGCTTGCGACACGGTCACCACGGCTGGCAACGACCGACCATTCTAGAAGCGGACATTTTCATGTGGCTGCATGTCAGGCCCATTTAGAAATGTCCCCATTCCTGCCAAGTAGAAATGTCCCCCTGGGTCCGGACAGACCATACCACCTTGGGGCCTGGAAGGGCGTGTACCGGCCGTCCGTTGCATTTGGGGCGGCGGGTGCGGAGCCGGCCGATCGGCGTGCGCCTAGAGCCCGCAGGCCGGCGGAGCCGTCGACGCCAGGTTGAGGGTCCTCGCCGTCCCCGCCGACGACTCGCCGACTGGGATCGGCTTGGGTCTTGAGTGCCAAGAGTTCGCGGTCTCGCTTCCGCTGGTTGCTGATGTCGTTGTACTTTTTGCGCCGAGCCTTCTGTTCGGCGGTGAATTTCGCAAAGAAATCGGCCATCGCGGGTCCGCACCCAGCCCCCATCTGCGTGGCTGCCAGGGCCTGGGCCAAACGGTCAGGGCCGGGGCCAGGCGGGGTGGGGACCGGAGGCGCCTTTGGAATGCGGCCCAGCTGAGACCGCGTCGCACGAAGGTGCTCTTTCTGCCGAAGCGTGAGTTTCTTCGATGCCATTCGGCGCTGGTCCCGTTCCTCTTGGCCAGCGGAGATCACCGAGAGAACCGCACCGAGACGCTTGTTCTCAACGATCTCACCCGGCGCCACCAGGGGCTGCTTGTCGAGCAATGTGTAGGGCAGAAGGTTGCCGGCATAGCGGATCTCCACCTGGCCATCCGCCGACTCGTGAAGGCGCACGCGCCGCCCGGCGAGCGCGAGTGTCTCTGGACTGGGCACGATCAAGAACGAAACCCGCCGAAAGTGCACGACCAGATTGCGGGTCATCGTGCGCTCCTCCTGCCAGGCCGAAGGGGACATTTGGACTTGGGCGCTACACAGAAATGTCCGATAACAGATATTATGTCAACTTACTCTGGCGAAAGGACGACCCCATCGGGCCGCCAGCATTCTCATCCTCTATCGCCCTTGTGCGATTAGGCTCGCTGCCTTCACAGCCCGAAGTGCCCTGAGTTCGTCCAGGACCTTCTCCGTCTCGCTTGGCCGCTCGCTTTGGCGCTCGATGGCCGCGATGGCCTTGTCCAATGCTTCGGTGTCTTCGACTACGCGCGCTCGGATGGCATCGTACATTTCGCGAAAGCCAGCGTGAAAGGCTTGCAGTTCGTCACCCTTGCGCAGATTTCCCAGGTCGGCCGGAAGCTTATTGTCGCGAACCCTAGCAAAGGCAGATCCAATGTTGTGCAGTGGTCCCGCAATCTTGTGGGTCATCCAGATTCCCGCCACGCTGACAGTGAGGACCAAAAGCACGCCGAAGCCGACGATGCCCCACACGACCACGCGATCGTTGGCCTCGAACTGCGCGCGCAGCTCCCGCTCGACGCCGGGCTCGACGGCCGCGGTCATGGTCACGATGCGAGTAGTTTCCTGGGTTGCGACATAGATGCGGTAACCGAGGAATGCCGTTAGGAACACCGCCACGGCAATGATGAACACCGTGTAGCGGAGCTGCAGGCCGACATCGAGTAAGTAGTTGCGCAGCTTGCGCTTCTGCTGCGTTGCGCGTTCGGATTTCGTCATGGATATGCTCCTATGCCTCGTTCCATCCGTGGCTAGCCCCCCTGCGACTTGAAGTATTCGATCAAACTGTCTCCCAATTGACCGGCCGAAGCCTCGATGCAGTCGCGCCGGGCGTTTTCCTTGTCGCGGTCTCGCTTGCCCCCCTGAACCGCTGCGCCCGCGCTGGTCCACAGGATCACGCTTCTGGATGGCCATCGGGCGACCAGAACTTTGACCTCGCAGCTCGTTTCAAACGCGGAGCCGGCGGCGTTCTCCTGCAGCTTGAGCACGTTGCCATCCACCAGAAATGCCGGCTGTCCACCCTTGCCCAGGTTTTTTTCCTCGGCGCCTTCGACCACGGCCACGTGGGGAAGCTTCTCCAGCGACTGCTTGAGGCTGCCGCGTAGCAGGCCAAGTAGACTCGCGTCTGCGGCTTTGCTTCCGCCAGTGAACGGACCAAACTTCAAGTAAACCTTGCGATCTTTGCTGTCCGCCTGAGAGGACTTGGCGGACACGATAGCGGCCAAGGCCTTTTCGGCCTGGGCTCGCACGAAGGTATCCCCTTCGCGCGAAAGCAAGGTCTTAAGCGCCGCCGCCGCCGCATCGCCCCCAAGTTTGCCAAGCGACTGTGCCGCCATGGCGCGAACGGCTTTGTTGTCGTCCGCCAGGGCCTTGATGAGTGCCTGCACGCCGGCCTTGTCACCCAGCTTGCCGAGCAGCAACGCTGCCTGGGTTCGCACCTTGAAGCTGGGATCGCCGAGCAAGGCTCCCGCCAGGTCGTCCACTTTGTTCCCGGCAAACACATCCCTGGGACTTGCGAACAACAGGACCGCCCCGAAGACAGCCGCCTGTGCCCAGCAACCCGTTCTCATCCAGACGAGCGCCGCCCCCCGGACGACCAGTGCGACGGAAACTCGATCACGAAGGCGGTACCCGCCGAGGGCGTGTCCTCCACCCAAATAGAGCCGTGGTGAACTTCGACGATAACCTTGGCAAGCGCCAACCCTACCCTGTGTGCGGCGCGTGCCGGCCGTTCCTTCGAATGGCCCGCATAGGGGTCGAAGAGGCTATCTCTGGCCGCGACATCGATCTGTTGTTTGTCGCCGTAGACTTGGACCCGAGCGACGCCTGCGTCGGACGTCGCGCAGAGAAAGCACGTCTCGTTCTCGGGTTGGCGAAGCACGAAGGTGGCGAGGTTGGCGACCGCCTCCTTGATGTAGTTCGCATCGCCGTGAACGGGCTGCGAGTAGGAGGCGTTCTCGACGACGATCTTCTTGTTCGTGCCGGAGGCCGTATGGGCAAGGCTGGTGGCCACCGACTGGCAAATGTCGGAAAGCAACAGCTTCCCCTCCTTGAGCGTGACGTCGCCCGCCTCGAACCGTTCAAATTCCAGCACCGTGCGCAGGTTGCGCACCATTTCGCGGAATGTGGCGCGCGTATCCTGGATGCACTCATCGAACTCCTCGCGCACCTTCTTGTCGCGGGTGTCCGGCTGCTGCGCGATGTATTCGAAATTGGCCTGGATTGCGCCCAGGGAATTCTGGATGTCGTGGACCAGGCCGCGAACCCACCGTCGCTTGTTGCTGATGGCGTTGCCTTGCGCCTCGCGCTTGCCGTCGAGCTTGCGAAAGATCGCTTGCGAACGAAGCAATGCCCACAGGCGGGCTCGTCGTTCTTCTTTGCTCGTGGACGGCGAAAACAGGGCATCCGCCCCGGCAGCCATCGCATCGAGGCGGAGAACGTCGCTTTGCTTGGCTTGCGCAAAGAGAATGACGGGCAGGAAATGCGTTCGGGTGTTGGCCTTGAGCCTCTCGCAAAGATCCACACCGCCGGCCTTGCTAATTCGTTCGTCGATGAGCACCACATTGGGGCGATGAAGCAGCGCTTCTTCAAAGCCAAGATCGACGGCTGTCACCACCTGAACATTGACCCCTTCCGCGCGCAGAAAATCCACCAAGGGACGCGCGCTCTCGCGATCCGGAGCGACGATCAGCCCTTCCACCACTCCCGGTGCCGCGGCGACTACGTCTCGCGTCGTACGTTCATTAGGAAGCATTCGCCCGCGTAGTACCTCGGATGTCCACCGTAACAGAGAAGGGCAAACGTTTCAATCGAGTTGGGACCGCAAGGACCGCAAGCGCCACTACAATAGACGCATCTTGGCTACGATACGCGATGGAGGTTAATGTAGGTAATTTGACTTCATTGATTCACATGTATTACCTTGTAGGCATGTCAAGAAGCCTCTCGCAATCTAGCTCGGTAGCGCCCAACCCCCCCGAGAAACGTCAGCACCTGCGCTTCGACAAAGTTTTCCCGGTACGGGTGGAGTCGGTCCTCTTCGGCGAGTTGCCTGGCGTGGCCAGAAACGTATCGGCTGGTGGGATCTTCATCGAAATGCGCGACCCCCTGCCCTTGGGCGCTCGCGTTCGCATCTCGTTCTTGAATCCCGAGGAGACGGCCGAGATCGTGGCGGTCGGCGAGGTCAAGAACCACTACTTCGTCAACTATGTTCAAGGCGGAGCGACACGCTCGCTTTCGGGAATGGCGGTTCGCTTCGAAGGCTTCGAAAACGAAAGCCAGCAGATCCTCCACGATTGCTTGAACCGCTTCCGCGTTTTGAACTGATTACTCGAGAACGCGAGGCCGAACTACGATGGCCTCCTTGAGCGGCACGGTCACGTCGGCGTCGATGGGGATTTCCACCTCGCGTGGTCCAGCGACGATGGCTAGCGTTCTCGTGCCATCGCGAATGCTGATCTCGTAGCGTCCGGGCAAAATGCCGGCAAACGTGAATTTGCCGTCGCTGTCGTCGAGATCCGCGACCGCCGGCCTGGGGAAAGCCAAGGGCGACGAACGGCTGATAAGCAAGGCCCGTGCATCGGTCGAGATGTGAACCCCCGACTGAGGCAACACCTGCCCCGTGACCCGCGATCCCTTCTGCTTGAGCGAGAGGTCGATTTCGACGTCTCCGCCTTCGCTAAGCTCGATCTTCTCGGGCGGGTAAGCCAGCATGTCGCCTTTTCTTGCCCAAAGATAGTAGGTGCCAGGCACGAAGCGGTCTTGAGCGAATGCGCCGGTGCTGTCGCTGGTCCAGAAAATGGGTGTGGTGGGAATCCCCGGCACATCCGAAAGCAATGCCGCCACGGTGGCGTTGGACTCTGGATCGCCGCTCTTGTCGCGTACGACTCCGCGGATCACCGTTGCCCGGGTCAGCTTGATGGCGACGCGCGCACCAGAGCCGGCTTGGATCGCTTTCATGACCATGGGGCGCCAGCCGAACTTTGTGATGCGCAGGAAGTACCGTCGCGTTTCCAGTCCGCCCAGAACAAAGCTGCCGTCGTCCCCAGTCCGGGCGCTGCCGCTCTCGACACCGTCTTCCGCAGCACGCAAGGCCGAGACCTCGGCATCGGCCACGGGGACCGCCGCGGGGGAACTGTCGACGATCCGACCCTTGATCACTGCCTCAGGACCAAGACGAAAGACCTTGGGCTGACCGCCCACCATGGGGGCCAGCTTGTCCGCGGGCAGGCGTTCCACGATCTCGCTGGCCAGGCCGGGCCGGCTGAAGCGCAGGGAGTAGTTCCACGGTCCGCTGCGCAGGCGAATGCGGAAGAAGCCATCCTTGGCGGTAACCTCCTGAGCAAGCGCGGTCAGTTGGGTCCCGCGCGAGACCCAAACGTCGACATGGGCACCCTCGATCCGATGCCCGTTTTCGTCCACCAGTCGGCCCGCAACCGGGATCTCCGGTCGATCCGATGTGTCGCGATTGAAGGCGGCGCGCTGGAAGTCCAGCTCCGAACCGAACAAGCAGTGCGGTTTGGGCGACCACGGCAGCGCGCATTCCGGTGCCAGGGTGGTGCAGAATTCGACGCAGTTGTCTTCGTTCTTGGGGTCGCAGATAGTGGGGCGCGACTGGTCGGCGTCGAGGAACGGCGCGGCCGAAACATCCCGGCCAGTGCAGTAGACGCATCCCTCCTGTTGTTCGATGCACAGCACTTCGCGCGGCGTGGGGGCGACGCTGCCCGAAGGCTGGCTGCTCTTGGCGCCAGGGGCACGCTTACAGCTTCCGGCGGCTGCAAGGGGCAAGAGGGCGAACGCCAGCTTCAGAACCTTGGATCGAAACAAGAAGACACCTCCCGGCCGAGTATAGGACAGGCCTCACTTGGCCAGGGGCAAGATTGCATCGCGAAAAAGATCGGTTGCAAGCGCTATCCCAGGCAAGCCATGGTGACCGTCGTGCGCGGAAAATTCCTGGTACTCGAAGGCATTGACGGATCGGGAACCACCACCCAGCTCGATCGCGCGGTGGCGTATGTCAGCAGCCTTGGCCACGCGGCCGTGGCGACGCGCGAGCCCAGCACGGGGCCGATTGGGCGGCTCTTGCGAGAAGCCCTGCTCGGGCGGCTCGGGATGCCCGACGGTGCACGCATGGCGGGTCGAACTATGGCATTGCTGTTCGCGGCGGACCGCATCGACCACCTCCAGCGAGAGATCGAACCCCACTTGGCAGCGGGCACGACGGTGATCTCGGATCGCTATCTGCTGTCGTCGCTTGCCTACCAAGCCGAGGAGGCTGAGCGCGACTGGGTGCTGGGACTGGCCCGCGGAATCCTGCGTCCGGATCTGACCGTCCTTCTCGACTTGCCCATCGAAGTCGCGGCCAAACGACGCGAAGCCGCCGGCCGGCCTATCGAGCGTTACGACGCCGATTCCTACCTGGCCAAGGTCGCCGGCAACTACCGCGACCTTGCCCGACAGGATCCATCGGTGGTGGTCCTGGATGGCGCCGCAACCATGGACGAAGTGACCACGGCGATGTGCCGCGCGATCGCTCCCTTGTTCGCGCCCGCTGCCCGGGCATGAGACAATCCATTCATGCAATCTGTGCAGCCTTTGCAATCTCGGCAGCATTCTTGGCGGCGCTTTTGCCTCGTGGTCGCAAACGTCTCCCTGCTGTTTTCTGCGTGTGCCTCGACCGCAGCGCAAGCGCCGGCCCCAGCGCCGGCCGCTCTCGCAGAAGAGCCCCTACCGCCACCACCGCAGCCGGTTCCTGCGAAGGTCGAGCCGGCGCCTCCCCAGTCCTGTACCATGTTCGTCAAGACAGGTGTCTTGCGGCGAGCGGCACTTGTTCGTGTGATCGAGTCGGGATTGCCACGCTGGATGCAAGGAGTTGAGGGCGATCGCGCGCTGGCCAACCATCGTTTTCAAGGTTGGCTCATCAAGAGTCTGTATCCCGGCGATCCCTGCTACCAAGAGATCGATCTACGCC
>Ga0265314_10003752_pt1 | contig 14541 bp, 16 predicted proteins | sample 4126metaG_FD_203106 | JGI IMG/M metagenome (GOLD analysis project Ga0265314, IMG submission 203106) | Rhizosphere microbial communities from Carex aquatilis grown in University of Washington, Seatle, WA, United States - 4-1-26 metaG | ecosystem: Host-associated > Plants > Roots > Rhizosphere >... | reverse complement strand
GTCGATATCCTGGTCAATGCGGCTCAGCACCGCGTCGAGTTTACTCATAAGAGGGCTCCTTATCGGGTCGATCCACGCTAGCAACGCCTCGGCGGCATGAAAAGCCGTGTCCGGGCACAGCTGAACCGCGCGGACCGCCGCATTTCATGTTCTGCTTTATCAATTTTGAAGCCTAAACCTCCTTAAACCGGCGGCGGCTTTAAAATTTATTGATCGCAAGTCTAAAACACCGCCCGCTTTGCCCTCGTCAACGGTACAACACTCCGCTTGTAACTTTTCGCTACCGTCATTTTACTTGACATGCAGGCATCGCGATGGAATCGCCCGACGAATTACCGAGCGACAATCGCGCGCAACACGCTTGTCATCCGCATCGACGGCGTTCAATATAAATCATGAACACCCGCCACCAGCGCGGGGGCCGAGGGGACCATGGAAGAACTGATCGGGCGTCTCGTCGCTAATGTCGGCGTCGATAGAGCGGCTGCCGAGAAGTCGGTCGGCATCATTCTCGACTTCCTGAAGAAGGAAGGCCCCCCTGACAAGGTTCAAGCGCTGGTCGACAAGCTTCCCGGCGCCGAGGCCTTGATCGCCCAGCAGGCGGATGCTGGCGGCGGCATGTTCAGCATGGGCGGATTGATGGGCGCCGGCAGCAAAATGATGGCAGCCGGCCTCAGCATGGGCCAGGTGCAGGGCGTCACCAAGGAAGTCATTGCCTTCGCCCGCGAGAAGGCCGGCGAAGATGCCGTCGGCGAGATCGTCGGCTCTATTCCGGGCCTCAGCCAATTCGTTTGAACCGGTCGCCAGTTCCACACATTAAGTTTCAAGCACATTAGGAGACCCTGGATGTCCTATCCCATCACCGATATCGGGGGAATCGACGACGACGTCGCCAAGCTCCTGAAGTCGGCGGGCGTCCGGTCGACGGCCAAGCTCTTGGACAGCGCCAGCACGGTGAGAGGCCGGAAAGATCTGGCCCGCAAGACCGGATTTGCCGAAAAACAATTGCTGTGCTGGGCCAACGTCGCCGACCGCATGCGCATCAAGGGCATCAGCCGGGAATATGCCGAGCTGTTGCAGGCCGCCGGCGTCGATACCGTGAAGGAGCTTCGCTATCGCAGCCCGGCGAACCTCGCCAAGGCTATGTGCGAGGCCAACAAAAAGCGCAAAATGGTCCGGCTGCTGCCGTCCGAGAAGGTGGTGTGCCGCTGGATCGAGAACGCCCAGAAACTGGAACTGAAGATCAAGTATTGATCGGCGCACAGCGCTGTTCTTGCCTGCTTGACAGCGTTTCCCGGACCGCGCAAAGCCACGCTGATGGCGCTTGCCCGCACCCACGATAGCCCGGCCGGACCCGCCGACGCGACACCTGACGCGCTGGCCTCGCTGCTCAAGCTCGGCCGCCCGCTGGTCATGGGCATTCTCAACGTCACGCCGGATTCGTTTTCCGACGGCGGGCGCTTCATCAATCCAGCGGCGGCGATCGCGCATGCCGCCGAGATGGCGCAGCAAGGCGCCGATATCCTCGACATCGGCGCGGAATCGACAAGGCCCTATGGCGGCGCCAAGCCGGTGGGTGCCGACGAGGAACTGGCGCGGCTCGCTCCGGTGCTGCCCGGCGCCGCGCGGCTCGGCCTGCCGATTTCGATCGATACGATCAAATCGAGCGTCGCGCGCTTCGCGCTCGATCACGGCGCTACCATCGTCAACGACGTCTGGGGCCTGCAACGCGACGCCGACATGGCGCCGCTGGTCGCCGAGCGCGGCGTGCCGGTGATCGTCATGCATAACCGCGACAGCGCCGACGCTAGCATCGATATCGTCGCCGATGTGATCGCGTTTTTCGGCCGCTCGTTGGAGATCGCCGACCACGCCGGCATTGCGCGGGACAAGATCGTGTTCGACCCGGGCATCGGCTTTGGCAAAACGCCCGAGCAGAGCATCCTGTGTCTGGCGCGGCTTGCGGAATTCAAACGCTTCGGCCTCCCCCTGCTGATCGGCGCTTCACGCAAGCGTTTCATCAATAGCGTGACGCCTTCGGCGCCTGCCGACCGCATCGGCGGGTCGATCGCCAGCCACCTCTTGGCGGCAGCAAGCGGCGCTGCCATCATCCGGGCGCACGACGTCAAGGAAACGGTCCAAGCGCTGCGGGTTGCCGCGGCCATCGAGGCGGCACGATGAGCGATCGCATCTTCATCCGCGGACTGACGCTGCACGCCTATCACGGCGTCATGGCGCACGAGGCCAAGGTCGGCCAGAGCTTCAGCATCGACCTGGATATCGAGATCGACTTGTCGATGGCCGCGCGTTCGGACAAAGTGGCGGATACGGTGTCCTACGACAAGGTCGCCGAATGCGCGAAAAACGCCTTCAGCGCGCAACGTTTCCGTCTGATCGAGGCCGCCGCCGGCAGCGTCGCCGACGCGGTGCTGGCGGAATTCCCCCGCGTCGCGGCGATCGAGGTCACGATCCATAAGCCGCACGCGCCGATTGCCGCGATTTTCAGCGATGTCGGCGTGACGATCGCGCGTCGGCGCGCCAAACCATGACGGAAGCCCTGCTGGCGCTGGGTGGCAATGTCGGCAACAGCCGCGCCATCCTCGATCGCGCGGTCACGCTTTTGTGCGAGCGCGGCGACATCGTGCTTAAGGCGCGTTCGGCCGACTATCTGACGCCGCCCTGGGGCTTCAAATACCAGCCGCCTTTCGTCAACCTTTGCATCGCCGTCGAAACCTCCCTGTCGCCCCGTAACCTGTTGGCGCGCTGCCAGGAGGTCGAATTGCAGCTTGGCCGCGACCGAGCCCACGAGAAACGATGGGGCCCGCGCACAGCCGACGTCGACATCATCGCCTATGGCGATGTCGAAATCGACGAACTCGGCCTGACCTTGCCGCATCCGCGGCTGTTCGAGCGGGCTTTCGTGCTCCGTCCGCTCGCCGAAATCGTCCCGGACCGCGTCATTGGCGGCAAAACGGTGCGCGAGGCGCTAACCGAGGTCGATACCGCCGGCATCAAAAGGCTCCCGCCTCAATCATAAGGGGCATGCAATTTGCTTTACCTCAATGGCGCCACCGGCCTGAACGTGCCAATTTCGAGCCAATGACCGACGCTTTACCCCTCGCCGCCGAGTTTCCACCCGCCACCGAGGCGGAATGGCGCAAGCTCGTCGATGCGGCGCTCAAGGGCGCTTCTTTCGACAAACGTCTGGTCAGCCAGACCTATGACAACATCCGGGTCGCGCCGCTGTACCCGCGCGCCGTGGGCGCCAAACCTATCGCCGGGCGCGCGCCGGGCACGCCTTGGACCGTGATGCAGCGGATCGACCACCCCGATCCGGCGGCCGCCAACAAGCAGATCCTGGACGACTTGATGAACGGCGCCACCGGGCTGACGCTGGTCTTTGCCGGCTCGCTCAACGCCAACGGCTATGGCCTCGACGCCTCGCCCGCCGTGCTCGAGCGCCTGCTCAAGGACGTCGAACTCGACGCCGGCATCACCATCGACTTCAACCTGAGCGCGGCGACCCGCACCGCCGTCCAGCATTTCGTCGCGCTGGTAAAGGCGCGGAAGATTCCACCGGCCTCGGTCGACATGCACGGCAGCCTCAACCCGATCGGCGGCTTTGCGGCGTCAGGAACCAGCCCGCGGCCCTGGAGCGAGTTGTCGAAAATATTCGCCGAGCAGGTGCGCGGTTTTGCCGACGACGAATTCCGCGGACCCTTGGTGGTGGCGGACGGCCGCATCATCCACAATGCCGGCGGCTCGGAGGCGCAGGAACTGGCCTTCGCCCTCGCCGCCGCCGCGGATTGCCTGCGCGCGCTGGAGGCTTCCGGCATGCCGCTCGGGACGGCGCGCAACCTGATCTATTTCCGGCTATCGGCGGACGCCGACGAGTTTCTTACCATCGCGAAATTCCGCGCTATCCGCAAACTCTGGGCGCGTGTCGAAGCGGCCTGCGGCCTGACGCCGAAACCGGTCATCGTCGCCGCCGAGACGGCATGGCGCATGATGACCATGCGCGATCCTTACGTGAACATGCTGCGCATGACGCTGGCGGTGGCGGCGGCCGGTCTCGGCGGCGCCGACAATATTTCCGCGCTGCCGCATACCGCCGCCATTGGTTTGCCCGATGCCTTCGCCCGCCGCGTCGCGCGCAACACGCAGCTCGTGCTGCTGGAAGAAAGCAATCTGGCGAAGGTCTCCGATCCGGCGGCAGGCTCCGGCGCCATCGAGGATCTGACGAGTCAGCTTTGCACCGCTGCCTGGGCGAAGTTTCAGGCGACCGATGCGGCGGGCGGCGCCTGGGCGGCGCTCGAACAAGGTCTCATCCAGCGCGAGGTCGGGGCCGTGCGCGCCGAGCGGCAGAAGGCGGTCGCCCGGCGCAAGGACGCGCTGACCGGCAGCAGCGAATATCCGAATTTGTCCGAACGCGCGGCTGCCGTGCTCGACGTCGCGCCAACCAGGGTGCCGGAAGAAGCCGAGGCCAACGTCCGGACCGAGCCCCTGCCGAGCATCCGCCTGGCCGAGCCGTTCGAACGCCTGCGCGACGCCTCCGACCGCGCACTCGCCAAGACCGGCGCGCGGCCGAAGGTATTTCTGGCGACGCTCGGTGCCCTGCCCGACTTCACCGCCCGCGCCATTTTTGCCAAGAACTTCTACGAGGCCGGCGGCATTGAGGCGCCGATGCATGACGGCTTCAAGGATCAGGCCGAGATGGTGGCGGCGTTCAAGAAATCCGGCGCCAAGATCGCCTGCCTGTGTTCGTCGGACAAGGTTTACGCCGTAGAGGCCGCCGCTGCCGCCAAGGCGTTGAGCGCCGCCGGCGCGACCGTCCATCTCGCCGGACGGCCGGGCGAACTGGAGGCCGCGCTAGCCGAAGCCGGCGTTAAAACCTTCGTATTCATGGGCTGTGACGTGGTGGCGACGTTACAGGCGGCGCATGATATTCTGGGTGTCGCATGAGCCAGGTCCCGAACTTCGCATCGGTCGATTTCGCCGACGTCGCCACGGCGCCCGCCCCGGGCACAGGCAAGCCATGGATGACGCCTGAAGGCATCCCTGTGCAGCCCGTCTTCGGCGAAAGCGACCTCGCCGGCATCGACTTCCTCGACACCTACCCGGGCAAGGCGCCGTTCCTGCGCGGACCTTACCCCGCGATGTATGCGGCGCAGCCTTGGACCATCCGGCAATATGCCGGCTTCTCGACCGCGGAAGATTCCAACGCCTTCTACCGGCGCAACCTCGCCGCAGGCCAGAAAGGCCTGTCCATCGCCTTCGATCTCGCCACGCATCGCGGCTATGACTCGGATCATCCGCGCGTGGCCGGCGACGTCGGCATGGCGGGCGTCGCCATCGATTCCATTTACGACATGCGCACGCTGTTCTCCGGCATCCCGCTCGACCAGATGAGCGTGTCGATGACCATGAACGGCGCGGTGCTACCGGTGCTGGCGCTTTACGTCGTCGCAGCGGAAGAACAAGGCGTGCCGCACGCCAAGCTGTCGGGCACGATCCAGAACGACATCCTCAAAGAATTCATGGTGCGCAACACCTACATCTACCCGCCGACGCCTTCGTTGCGCATCATTTCGGACATCTTCTCCTACACGTCGTCGGAGATGCCGAAGTTCAACTCGATCTCGATCTCCGGCTACCACATGCAGGAAGCCGGCGCGACGCAGGACCTCGAACTGGCCTACACCCTGGCTGACGGCGTCGAATATGTCCGCACCGGTTTGAAAGCCGGCCTGACCATCGACCAGTTTGCGCCAAGGCTCAGCTTCTTTTGGGCGATCGGCATGAATTACTTCATGGAGATCGCCAAAATGCGCGCCGCGCGCATGATCTGGGCGAAGCTGATCAAGCCGTTCAATCCGACCGATGCGCGCTCGCTGTCGCTGCGCACGCATTGCCAGACCTCGGGTTGGTCGCTCGCAGCGCAGGACGTGTTCAACAACGTGTCGCGCACCATGATCGAGGCCATGGCGGCGACGCAAGGGCAGACCCAGTCGCTGCACACCAATGCGCTGGACGAGGCCCTCGCCTTGCCGACCGATTTTTCGGCGCGTATCGCGCGCAATACCCAAATTGTTTTGCAGCAGGAAGCCGGCGCCACCCGCATCGTCGACCCTTGGGGCGGCTCCTACTACGTGGAGAAGCTCACTTACGAACTGGCGCGCAAGGCCTGGGCCCATATCGAGGAAGTCGAGGCGCTCGGCGGCATGACCAAAGCCATCGAGGCCGGCATTCCGAAGCTGCGCATCGAGGAAGCCGCCGCCAAGACCCAGGCCCGCATCGACGCCGGTGTGCAGTCGGTGATCGGCGTCAACAAATATCAGCCGACCGACGAAGCGCCGATCGACGTGCTCAAGATCGACAACACCGCCGTACGCAATATGCAGCTCGATAAGCTCAAGCGGCTGCGCGCCGAGCGCGATCCGGCCGTTTTGCAGGAGGCGCTCGACGCGCTGACCCGCGCCGCGACCGGCAACGGCAATCTGCTGGCGCTGGCCATCGATGCCGCGCGCGCCAAGGCGACTGTCGGCGAGATTTCCATGGCGCTGGAGAAGGTCTATGGCCGCCACCGCGCCGAGATCAAAGCCATCACCGGGGTCTACAAGCGGGAGGTCGGCATGACCAAAGCCGTCGAACGCGTGCGCGTGGCCGTCGAAGCTTTCGAGGCCGCCGAAGGGCGACGCCCTCGCCTGCTGGTCGCCAAGATCGGCCAGGACGGCCACGACCGCGGCCAGAAAGTCATCGCCTCGGCCTTCGCCGATCTCGGCTTCGACGTCGATATCGGGCCGCTGTTTGCTACGCCGCAGGAAGCGGCAAGGCAGGCGGTCGAGAACGACGTCCATATTCTCGGCGTGTCGTCGCTCGCCGCCGCACACCTGACGCTGGTGCCGGAGTTGAAGAAAGAACTGGCGGCGCAAGGCCGCGACGACATCATGATCGTGGTCGGCGGCGTGGTGCCGCCGCAGGACTACGAGGCGCTGATGAAATCCGGCGCCGAGGCGATCTTCCCGCCCGGCACGGTGATCTCGGAAGCGGCCGAGAAGTTGCTCAAGACGCTGCACCACCGCCTCGGCCACGATCAGCAGGCGGCGGAGTGACATTGCGTCTCGGGCGCGCGGCATTTCTGCTTTGCTTCGCGGCGCTGGCGATGCCTGCATTGGCGCAGGACGCGGCCAAAGAGCAAAAGCCCGTCCTCTCGGTCAAAACCCGCGCGATCGAAGAGACGCTGGTCATCGAGGATGCGCTGAAAGCCTATCCTGGCCTTTACGACAACGTGTTTGCCGAGGGTAAGCGCGAGCTCGACAAGTGGCGCGCGTCGGCCGAGACCGACCGTAAGACATCCCCGGAAGAATTCAAGGATGGCCGGCGTTACGCCTTCGACCGAAGCTATACGCGTCGTTCCGCCATTGGCCATTACGTCAGCATCGAGCGCTTTGATTACCTCAACAGCGGCGGCGCGCACCCCAACAGCCTGCTCGACACCATCGTCTGGGACGCAAACGCGAAAAAGCGCATCAGCATTCGCCCATTCTTCAAGGAAAGCGCGGCCGGCGGGCCGACGCTGACGCGGCTCGCCAAGAACATCCGTGCCGTTCTGGCGGTCGAAAAAAAGGCACGCGGCGCAGACGACGTCGACCCGGAAGCCGATACGGGACTTGGAAACGTCAAGCCCGATCTCACCAAGATGGGCGCGGTGGCGCTGGTCCCATCGACGGAAACCGGCAAGAGCGCGGGCCTGGTGTTCAACTTCTCTCCTTACGCCGTCGGCTCTTACGCCGAAGGCCCTTACAGCGCCTATGTGCCCTGGACCGCGTTCAAGGACGACCTCTCGCCGGAGGGCGCGGCGCTGTTCGGTGGCGAGCGGCCCAAGAGCGACGAGGAAAAAGGTTGAACCGCGCCACAAACGACATCTCCGCTCTGGCCGCCGCCCTCCGCGGCGGCAACCGCGCCACGCTGGCGCGCGCCATCACGCTAATCGAGAGCACGCGCACCGATCATCGCCGCACCGCGCATCGGCTGGTACAGGAACTGCTGCCGCTGACCGGCAGGGCAGTGCGGCTTGGCATCACCGGAGCGCCCGGCGCCGGCAAATCGACCACCATCGACACCCTCGGGACATTTCTCACCGGCAAAGGCCATAAGGTTGCGGTGCTGGCGGTCGATCCGTCGTCGAGCCGCACCGGCGGCTCCATCCTTGGCGACAAGACGCGCATGGCGCAGCTGGCCGTCGATCCAAGCGCGTTCATCCGGCCCTCGCCCTCTTCCGGCACGCTCGGCGGCGTCGCGGCGAAGACCCGCGAAACCATGCTGCTCTGCGAGGCGGCCGGCTACGACGTGCTGATCATCGAAACCGTCGGCGTCGGACAATCCGAAACGACGGTCGCCGACATGACCGATTTCTTTTTGGTGCTGATGGTGCCGGGTGCCGGCGACGAATTGCAGGGCATCAAGAAGGGCATCGTCGAACTCGCCGACATGATCGCGGTCAACAAGGCCGACGGCGACAATATCGGCCGCGCCACTATGGCGGCGGCGGATTACCGCAGCGCCTTGCACATTCTGGCACCGCGGTCGCCGACCTGGTCGCCGCCGGTGATGACCTACTCGGCCGTAACTGGCACCGGCATCGCCGATGTGTGGGCGCATGTGCTCGACCACAAGGCGAAGATGTCGGCGTCGGGTGAATTGGCCGCGCGGCGGCGCGAACAGCAGGTCAAATGGATGTGGACCATGCTGGAGGAACGCCTCACGGCGCGGCTGCGCAGCGATCCGTCGGTGCGCGCCAAGGTCAAGGCGGCGGAAACCGCCGTCGCCGGCGGCAAACTGGCCCCGACCCTCGCGGTCGAAGAGATCGCGGCGCTGCTGGGTATGTGATGACGACCATCCTCATCACCGGCTTCGGACCGTTTCCCGGCGCGCCGTTCAACCCGACCGGGCCGCTTGTGAAGCGACTGGCGAAGCTGCGTATCGCGCACGCGAAGATCGTCACCCATATTTTCGAGACAAGTTACGCCGCAGTCGACCGCGACCTGCCGAAGCTCCTGAAGCGCCACAAGCCGCACGCGGTGCTGATGTTTGGATTGGCGACGCGGGCCCGCATCGTCCGTATCGAGACCCGGGCGCAGAACGCGTTGGCGGTGCTGCCGGATGCCGCCGGCAAGACGCCCAAGCGCCACGCCATTGCCGCCCGCCAGCCCACGGCTTTGCCGATGGCGCTGCCGGCGCAACTGCTTTTGCGGGCCGTGCGCAAGGCCGGCCTGCGCGCGCGGCTGTCGACCGACGCCGGCCGCTATTTGTGCAATTACTTGTGCTGGCAGGCCACCGCGGCGGCCAGCGGTGAAAACGGCCCGCGGCTGGCGGCGTTCATCCATGTGCCCTTGGTGGCGGAAAAACCGCTCAAGAAGGCGGGCCAGAAGCGGCTCACGCTCGACGACCTCGCCCACGCCGGGGAAGCGGCGCTGCGTGCATTGGAAAAGGCCTGCCACGTTTAGGCCGGAAAGCGTCCCTATCTAGGCGCCATGCCTTCCCGCCGCTTCAACCGCCGAACCACCATTATGCTCCTGATCTTTGCCGTTTTCCTCGTCCCCCTGCTCGCCCGCGCCGCGCTTTACGCCGCCGGCAACGCGCCGCGCAGCTACCGCGACGCCGACTGGTCCAGCACCGGGGCGCTGCCGCCGGCACGGTCGTTCGAGCCGGCGCGCGTCGTCGTCTTCACCGGCACCACCGGCGCCTGGAAGGGCGTGTTCTCGGTCCATAGCTGGATCGTGTTCAAGCAGGCCGGCGCCCGGAACTGGACGCGCTACGACGTGGTCGGCTGGGGCACGCCGCTGCGCACCAATGGCTGGCCCGCCGACGGCCGCTGGTACGGCAACATGCCGGTCCCGATCGCCGACGTGTCGGGACCGGAAGCCGAGAAGATGATCCCGAAGATCGAGGCCGCGGTGCGCGATTATTCTTACGCGCAGGCCGGCGATTACAAAATATGGCCGGGGCCCAACAGCAACAGTTTCGTCGCCGCCGTGCTGCGCGCGGTGCCGGAACTCGGCGTGGCGCTGCCGCCGAACGCGGTCGGCCGCGATTTCCGGCCCGGCTTCTACGCCGGGCTGACCGACAGCGGCACCGGCGTCGAGTTGAATCTGTTCGGCTATGCCGGCGTCAAGCTGGCGTGGGCCGAAGGCATCGAGGTCAATCTGCTGGGGCTGGTCGCAGGCCTCGACCTGCGCCACCCGGCGCTGAAGCTGCCGGGTTTTGGGCGCATCGGCGTCGATCCGCCGATCGGCAGCGCGCTGGCGAAATAAGTCGGCTAGTGGCAGGCTGGCGCTGAGGGAACGCCATGCGCGACATGCTACCGCTGCTCGACTCGATCGCCTTTCCCGCGCTCCGCCGCGCCAGGCTTGAGACGCTCCAGGTCAATGTCGGCTATCGCTGCAACCAGTCGTGCTTCCATTGCCACGTCAATGCCGGTCCGACGCGCACCGAGGAGATGACCGGCGACGTCGCCGACGTCGTGCTGGATTTTCTTGGGCGGGGTCGCATCGCGACGCTCGACATCACCGGCGGCGCGCCGGAATTGAATGCGCACTTCCGGCGCATGGTCGTCGCGGCGCGCAAGCTCGGCGTCAAGGTCATGGACCGCTGCAACCTCACCGTTCTGGAGCAGCCGGGCCAGGACGACCTCGCGGAATTTTTGGCCGCGAACCAAGTCGAGGTCGTCGCTTCGATGCCGTGCTATCTCGAAGACAACGTCGAGCGCCAGCGCGGCAAAGGCGTGTTCGACGCCTCGATCCGCGGCTTGAAGCAGCTCAATGCGCGCGGCTACGGATTTGACCCAAGTCTCACACTCAACCTCGTCTACAATCCGCAAGGGCCGTCGCTGCCGCCCGGGCAGGCCGCGCTCGAAGCCGACTACAAGCGCATCCTCGGTGAAAACCACGGCATCTTTTTCAACAAATTGTTCGTGCTGGCGAATATGCCGATCCAGCGCTTCGGCTCGACGCTGGTCACGAAAGGCGAATTCGAGGGCTATCTCGACCTGCTGCTACACGCTCACCTCGACGCCAATCTCGACGGCGTGATGTGCCGCAATCTGATCTCGGTGGACTGGCGCGGCTATGTCTACGACTGCGATTTCAACCAGATGCTTGGTCTGCCGCTCGGCGGCAGGCGCGCCCATCTGTCCGACCTGATGGAAGAAGATTTCGTCGGCCGCGACATCCGCGTTGCCGGCCATTGTTTCGGCTGCACCGCAGGCCAAGGCTCGAGCTGCGGCGGCGCCCTGAAGGAGGCCGCGGAATGAGCGGCAACAAGCCGGCGCTCACCATCGTTATGCCGGTGCTCGACGAGGCCGCCGAGATCGAGGCGGCGCTTATGGCACTGGCGCCGTTGCGCAGGCGCGGCGTCGAGGTGATCGTTGCCGACGGCGGCAGCAAAGACCGCACCGTCGCGATCGCCAGCGCCCTCGCCGACCAGGTCATCGCCGCGCCGCGCGGACGGGCCGTGCAGATGAACGCCGGCGCCGCCGCAGCGCGCGGCAACGTTTTATTGTTTCTGCATGCCGACACGCGGCTGCCCGAAGATGCCGACCGGCCTGTGCTTGATGGGCTCGCACGATCTGGCCGCGTCTGGGGCCGCTTCGACATTTGCATCGAAGGGAGCGGAATCTTCCATCTGATCTCATTCTTTATGAACGCCCGATCTCGCCTGACGGGGATCGCCACTGGCGACCAGGCGAAGTTCATGACCCGCGCGGCGTTCGACGCGGCCGGCGGCTTTCCCGCCATCGCGCTGATGGAAGACGTCGCGCTGTCGGCGCGGCTCAAACGCCTGAGCAAGCCGTTGTGCCTGCGCGGGCGCGTCACCACCTCGCCGCGGCGCTGGCGCAAGCACGGCATCGTCTGCACCGTGCTGCTGATGTGGTCGTTGCGCTTGCGCTATTTCTTCGGCGCCGACCCGGGCGCGCTGGCGCGCGCCTACGGCTATGCCGACACGGGACGCTAGGCGGTAGCCGCCGGCGCCCAGAGCTTGGGACCGGCGCGGGCATATTGCGGCGGCCGCGCGACATCGGCGCCGAGCGCCTTGGCCGCGTGCCAGCCCCAGTGCGGATCGTCGAGGAAGCAGCGCGCCATCGCCACCATGTCGGCGTCGCCCTTAGCGACGATCTGCTCGGCTTGTTCCGGCTTAACGATCAGGCCGACGGCGCGGGTCGCAATGCCGGCTTCCTTTTTCACGCGCGCGGCGATCGGCACGTTGAAGCCGGGCTCGGTCGGATTGTGGATGCCGCCAGCGACGCCGCCCGACGACACGCAGATGAAATCGAGGCCCTCGGCCTTGAGCAGCTTGGCAATCGCCACCGCATCGTCCGGCGTCAAACCGCCCTCGCGCCAGTCGCTGCCGGTGATGCGGGCGCCGAGCGCGACGTGCTTTGGCACCACCGCCCGCACCGCGCGCGCCACCGACAACGGGAACTTCATGCGGTTTTCGAACGAGCCGCCATATTGGTCGGTACGCTTGTTCGACAAAGGCGACATGAAGCCGTGCATCAGATAGCCGTGCGCCATGTGCAATTCGACTTCCTCGAAGCCGATGCGCACGGCGCGCCGGAACGACGCCACGAAGGCATCGCGCACACGGTTCAGATCGGCTTCGGTGGCCTCGCGCGGCCTGTGCCAGCCGTCGCCGAATGGGATTGGCGATGCGGCGATGGTCTCCCAAGGGTCCTGTCCAATTTGGAGCGAGCCGCCGCCTTCCCAAGGCTTCTGCGCCGAGGCCTTGCGGCCGGCATGCGCGATCTGGATGCCGAATTTGGCGGTGCCCGCGCGGCGGCACTGCGCGATGACGCGGGCCAGCGCAGCCTCGTTGTCGTCGGAGTAAAGCCCCATGCAGCCATGGGTGATGCGGGCGGACCGCTCGACGTGGGTCGCTTCGACGACGACGAGCGCGGCACCGGAATTGGCCAGCATGCCGAGATGCATCAGGTGCCAGTCATTGGCGCAGCCGTCGTCGGCCGAATACTGGCACATCGGCGACACGACGATGCGGTTGGCGAGTTCAAGGCCCGCCAATTTGAAAGGCGAAAACAGCGCACTGCTCATGCGAAAACACCACTGAATTGAAAACCCGGCCGGACGGCGGGCATTAAGGCTGCTGGATGGACTTTAGGTAGGCAATGATGGCACCGACTTCGCCGGCATCATACTTGAATTCCGGCATGTCAGGGTGGCCGGACATGATGCCCTCGCCGAGCGCCTCCTCCAGGGAATCGATCGGATAGCGCTTGCCCAAGGTCCGGAACGGCGGGGCATCGGCTCGCGGGCCGTTGCCGGTTTTTCCTGTCGCGTGGCAATGACCGCAATCGCGGACCAAGAGGCTTTCGCCCAGTTTGGCGTCCTGGGCGGCGGCGGCCGTCACGAAAGTCAGAAACGCAAGGGTCGCGGCGAGGCTGGACTTATCGATCATGCGGCGAACTTGTCGTCGCGCGGCGACATCTGTTCGCTCAAAATCTGGTCCGAGAGAGCCCGGTCGGCCAGGTTGCTCCAGACCTGAGCTGCCTTGACCACATCGCGCATGCGCGCCGTAAATTCGTCCGGCGTGTAGTAATGCTGCCAGCGGCCGCTGCGGTACAATTCGGTGAAGTAGGCAAGCCGCCGATTGGCGAGATCGCGCCATTTCCGAGAAATCTGGTCCAGGCGGTAACCGCCTTGCACGGCTGGCATAGATGGTCCGAGGCGAGAGCCGAATCGTCTAACGCCCGATCCACGATGAATCGACGACGACCGTCAGTTGCACAAACGACGCCTACGCACAGTGTGGATAACTCGGACGGTGTAAGCTGATTCGCCAACGATTCAAAGGGGGTAGTGACCCTAAAGACGAATTCTCAATTTATTCGCAAGCTCTCCGATAATACCTCGGCGGAATAGCAACACGCAGGCGACGAAAATTACGCCCTGAATGACCAGCACCCACTCACCCAGGGCGGCGAGCTTGTACTGCATGACCAAAATGACGAAGGAACCGACAATCGGCCCAAAAATGGTGCCGAGGCCGCCGACCAGCGACATCAGTACGACCTCGCCCGACATCGGCCAGTTGACGTCGGTGAGAGACGCCAGTTGCAGCACGATCGCCTTGGTCGAACCGGCGAGACCGGCAAGCGCCGCCGACAGCACAAAGGCGATCAGCTTGTAGCGGTCGGTCTTGTAGCCGAGTGAGATCGCCCGCTGCTCGTTCTCGCGGATGGCCTTCAACACTTCGCCGAACGGCGAGTGAATGACGCGGTAGATGAAGAGGAACCCGGCGAGGAAAATCACCAGGACGACGACGTACATCGCCATTTCATTTTTCAAATCGATCAGGCCGAAGAGATGCCCGCGCGGCACCGCCTGGATGCCGTCCTCGCCACCGGTGAATTTCGCCTGCAGCGCGAAGAAAAACATCATTTGCGCCAGCGCCAGCGTGATCATTGCGAAATAGATGCCCTGACGGCGGATGGCGAGCGCGCCGGCAACCAGGCCGAGGATCGCGGCG
>Ga0265314_10003747_pt1 | contig 14555 bp, 13 predicted proteins | sample 4126metaG_FD_203106 | JGI IMG/M metagenome (GOLD analysis project Ga0265314, IMG submission 203106) | Rhizosphere microbial communities from Carex aquatilis grown in University of Washington, Seatle, WA, United States - 4-1-26 metaG | ecosystem: Host-associated > Plants > Roots > Rhizosphere >... | reverse complement strand
CGCATTGAGGGTGACCCTTGAGAGCCGGCCCAAGCCGGCGGGTTCCCGGAATTTAACTCCGCCCCGCCGCGCCCGGCGCGCCTAAGATTTTGGACGTTGGCGCGTCTCGGATTTCGTGCAACCTCTCCTCTCCGCCATGAAACTCCGCCCGACCCTCGCTTTTCTCGGTGCCGCCCTCGCGCTCCACGCCGCGCCGCAGCCCGCCGACTCCCATATCGCCGCCGTCACCGTCTACGCGGACCGCGCGGTCGTCACCCGCACCGCCGCGCTCGATCTCACGACCACCGGCACGGTGGAGGTGACCTTCGAAAAGCTCCCCGCCACCCTCCTCGACCAGTCGCTGCAAGTCACCGGCCGCGGGACCGCGCAGTCCACGATCCTCGATGTCGCCGCCCGCGCCACCTACGTCGATTTCACGCCCAACGAGCGCGTGAAAGCGCTTGAGGACGAGCTGCGCACCCTAGCACAGCAGCACCGCGTGCTCAACGACCGCGGCGCCGTGCTCAAATCGCAGGAGGCCTCTCTCAACCGGCTCGAGGCCGCCGCCACCGCCGCGCCCGCAAAGGACACTGCGCCTCGCCTCTCGATCGAGGAATCGGCCAAACTGCTCGCGTTTCTCGAGGAAAACCGCGCCAAGCAGGCCGCCGAGCATCAAACGCTCGACATCCAAGCCGAAGACCTCGCCGCGAAAACCACCGCCGCCGAACGCCAGCTTAACGAACTCCGCGGCGCCGGCGGCCGCAGCTTCAAGACCGTCACCGTCCGCCTCGACGCCGCCACCGCCGGAAAACTCGACCTCACCCTCAGCTACGCCGTCCCCGGCGCGAGCTGGACGCCGAACTACGACGCGCGGGTCCTCAGCGCCGAGCACGCCGTGCAACTCGGCTACTTCGGGCTCGTCCGCCAGAACACCGGCGAGGACTGGAAGGACGTCGACCTCACCCTCTCGACCGCCCGCCCGTCGCTCGGCGGCGCCGCGCCCGCACTCACGCCCTGGGATGTAGATGTGTTTCTGCCGCGGCCGATGCCAGTGGTCTCGGGAGTCATGTTTGACCGCGCAGAACAGGAGAAGAGGATGAAATACGTTGGAACGGGCGGCTCCGCGATGAACATGCAGGCCTTCACCTCCAACGCGCCCTTGGCCGCACCCGCGCTCCGCGAGCAGGACGCCGGTTTCGCCGCCGCCACGATCGACACCGCCGCGACCAGCGCTTCCTTCAAGATCATCGCGCCCGCCAGCGTCCCGAGCGACAACTCGCCGCAGAAAGTCCCCGTCACCACCACCGCCCTCGCCGCCAACCCCGAATATCTCACGACGCCGAAGCTCCAGGCGGCGGCGTTTCTCACCGCGAAAGTTTTCAATAATTCCGAGTTCCCGCTGCTCGCCGGCGCGATGAACGTGTTTCTCGACGGCACCTTCGTCGCCACGAGCGCGCTGCGCACCGTGATGCCCGGCGAGAAATTCGACCTCGCGCTCGGCGCCGACGAGGGAATTTCGGTGAAGCACAAGCGCGTGCAGCGTTTCACCGAGGACACCGGCCTCACCAACAGCGGCAAGCGCATCACCTACGAATATCTCATCACGATTCAGAACAACAAAAAGACCGCCGCACGCGTGATCGTCGCCGATCAGATCCCCGTGTCGCGCAACGAAAAAATCGTCGTGAAGCAGCTCGCGCCCGACGCGAAGGACGTAAAACCCACCGCGGAGGGCGCGTTGAAATGGACGCTCGAGCTCAAGCCCGCCGAAAAACGCGAGCTCACCCTGAAGTTCTCGGTCGACTATCCGAATGACGTCCAAGTCTCCGGCGTCGAGTAGGCGCCATCGCCGCGACTGGCGCCGACCATTCGCACCAAAACAAAAAGCCACGGTGTCGGTCGCACCGTGGCTCGTCAGTCATGATCGCGGTGTTTCGGCCGCGCGGGATTTTTCTCAGAAGTGGTAGTTCGCGCCGAGCGAATACTCCGCTTGGTTGGGCGCATGGTGGATGTCGTCGTATTGCGCCTTCGCCGTCACGCTCCAGTCGTGCGTGAGCCGGTAGGTCGCCTTCACGCCGTAGTCGAACTCGTTTTGGTTATAGCCCGTCTGGCGGACGAAGTTCACGTAGGGCGCCACGGCGATCGCCGGTGCCGCCTGGAACTCGACGCCGCCCCCGGCCAGCAGGCCGAAGCTGTGGCGGCTCGCCGCCCAGTCGGAGTGCCGCCAGTCCCCGCTCACGCCGAGCGAGCAAAACGGCTTGCCCCATTCTTCCTTGTTGAAGCCGGTCAGGATCGCGTCGGTCCGCTGCCCCGTGGCCTGGAGGCCGAAGGCCCGCGCCCGCATCCAATTGTAGTCCACCGTGAGATCGAGCCCGTCGGACAGCGGCTGGTTGTAATAAACCCCGAAGCCGTGCGCGACGCCGGGCGGGCCGCCGCTGAGCGAGGCATAACTGCCGGCGAATCCGACGTAGGCCGAGCCGAGCAGGCCCTGATCCGCCGGCGCAGCCGAGGGCTTCGGCACCGCCACGTTGGCGCTTTGCGCGATCGCCGAAGCCGCGAGGCCGAGCGAAGCCGCCGCGGCCACGAGGAGAATTTTGAATGAATGGTGATGTGTAGTCATGGTTTTCAGTAATTTTGTCGCCGGGGCCAGGCCCTGGCGACGGCGGCTCTGACCGCGCGACACCCAGAAATTTCCCCGATAAATTTTTTAAAAAAACCACGCCGGCGTGGAACAAGTTGCCCAAACTTTTTTCGCCCGCCGCTTGCGTCCCCCTCAGGGCGTGCTTACTGGTTCCCGTCGTATGAAACTGCGCCCCACCCTGATCCTCATGTCCCTGTTCTCGCTCCTCTTCGCGTTCGCCAAGGGCGAGCCGCTCAAAGTCGGCGACGCCGCTCCGGCCGTCACCGGCGTCACCGAATCCGGCGCGAAGCTCGCGCTGGCCGACGTCTACGCCAAACAGCCCTACACGCTCGTCTATTTTTATCCAAAGGCCGACACGCCCGGCTGCACCGCGCAGGGCTGCTCGCTCCGCGACGCCTACGACGAGCTCACGAAAAAAGGCGTGGCCGTCCTCGGCGTCAGTGTCGACAAGCCCGAGGCGCAGCAGGCGTTCAAGGACAAGTATCACTTCCAGTTCACGCTCATCGCCGACCCCGACCGCACCGTGATCAACGCCTTCGGCGTGCCGGCCACCGTCGTCGCGCACCGCTCGGCCTACCTTGTCAAGGACGGCAAGATCGTCTACGCGGACTACAAGGGCACCACGGCGAAGCAGGCCGAGGAAATCCTGAAAGTCCTCGCCGCGCAGAAGAGCTGACCCACGCCGCATTTTGGATTTGCCCGCCGTCCGCTCCTCGCGCCGGGCGGCGATTTTTTTTCACAGCTCGTCGTCGTGCGCTCCCGGCAGCGCGCTCGCCGCCGGATTGTGGCGCACGCGCGCCAGCCATTCGCCGATCAGCGGATCGCGCGCCGCCCGCTCCACCGGCCACGGTGCGGCCACGAGGTCGATCACCCGCAGCGCGCCGTCGGCGCAGCGCACGAAATTCCGCGCGTGCAAATCCGCGACGAGCCACGCGTGACCATTCAGAAAAAACAGCCGCGGATGATCGCGGTTCGAGCGCAGGAAGCGCGAAGGGATCTCGATCAGCCCCGCCGGCAGCGCGCCCGACATGTCGTCGCCCTGCGGCAGCGGCTCGCCGAGCGTCTGCTTCGCGATGACGATGCCCTCGGGCGTCACCGCGACGACTTCCGTCGCCATCCCGCCGAGCGTGTGGATCAGCAGCAGTTTTTCGAGCAGCGCCGCGTAGTCGCCGAGCTGCGCTTCGGCGTGCAGCACCGCTTCGTCGCCTGCCCTGCGCCCGTCGAACGGGCCCCCGCGAAAACCGAACTCGCTGCCGATCCGCTTCTCCTCGCGCGGCAGGTAAAATTTATAAACGGAGCCGTCCGCCTCCGCCGCGAACGCCCACGCCTCCACGCCGCCGCCGATGCGGCGGAGCACCGCGTTGGGTTCCTCGAGCGGATTCTCCGCGCCGGCGGCGAACCCGAAATCCTCCAGCCGCTGCAGCGGCAGCAGCGCGCGCCACGCGCGGATCGCGTCGCCGAACGCCGCCCACTCGGCGCCGGTCGCCTCGAGCAGGCTTACTTCGTCTTCTGCGAGGAGGACGAGATCGCGGTCCGAATCTGCGCGGAGACCGCATTCGGCTGCCGCCGCGCCGAGGCGAGCGAGCGCTTCCAGTCGTCGCTCGTGATCGTGTTGAAGAGCGGCGCGGTCGGCCGCGTCCGGGAGCGTGCGGCCGCGGATGCGGGTGGGTTGTCCGGTGAAGGCATCTTGCATGAGTCCGCCATGGGAAATAAATCGGTGGCGCTCCACGGAAACGCAACGCCCGTTTGCCGACAAGATATTCGCAGCGGGACAAACGGGACAAGCGGTTGGAACAAGGAAGCCAGGAAGCCGGGAGAAATCCCCGCGTCGCCGCCGCCGTTTCCGGTTTTCTGGCTTCCCTCTTAAAAATTCCTCAACTCGCGGCCTTCTGCTCGGCCGCCGGCGCTTTTCCCACCAGCACCTTGTCGACGCGCCGCCGGTCCATGTCGACGACCTCGAACCGCCAGCCCTCCCACTCGAACCAGTCCCCCGCGGCCGGGATGCGGCCGAAGTGCGTGACGACGAAACCGCCGAGCGTCTGGAACTCCGCCTCGCCCTCGTGCGGCAGCGGCGCGTCGAGCGCGAGCAGCGTTTTCAACTTGCCGGTCGGCAGCGTAGCGTCGATCAGCCACGAGCCGTCGTCGCGCCGCTTCGCCTCGGGCTGCGCCCGGTCGCCGCGCTCCGGCAGGTCGCCGACGATCGCCTCCATCACGTCGATGAGGGTCACTAGGCCCTGCACCGCGCCGAATTCGTCGTTCACCACTGCGATGTGCTTGCCGCTTTTCTTGAACTGCTCGAGCAGCTGGATCGCGGTCAGCTTCTCGGTCACGAATAGCGGCTGCAGCAGCAGGTTCTTGAGCGTCGTCGGCAACCCGATGGCCGAGTGCGCCCAGAGCGCCTTCACCGCCACCATGCCCACGACCTGGTCGCGGTGGCTCTGATAGACGGGAAAATACGAGTGCCCGCTCGTGACGATCTTGCGCCAGTTGGTCTCCTCCGGGTCGTCGAGATTGAGGAACACGATCTTCGGCCGCGGCGTCATGATCGTCGTCACCGGCCGCTGGTCGAGCGCGAGCACGCGGTCGATCATCTCCTGCTCCGCGCGCTGAAACACCCCCGCATGCAGCCCCTGCTCGATCAGCGCGCGCACCTCGTCGTCGCCCACGCTCTCCGCCGCGGGCCGCGTGCGCAGGCCGACGAGCTTGGTGAGCGCCTCGGTGGCCAGCTCGAAAAACCGCAGCATCGGCGCCGCCAGCCACGCCAGCGCGCGCATCGTGCCCGCGAGCAGCGCGGCGACTTTTTCGGGATGCGCGAGGCCGATTTTTTTCGGCACGAGTTCGCCGAACAGCAGCATGAACGACGTGAGCCCGAGCGTGACCACAACAAGCGAGAGCCAGCCCGCGTGCGGCGCGAGCTGCGGCGACAGCGCGAACCACGCGGCCACGTCGCCGGCGAGCTTCGCGCCGGCGAGCACACCCGCGATCATGCCGCTGAGCGTGAGCCAGAACTCGACCAGCGCGAGAAACCGCGCCGGCTGCTCCGCCAGCGCGAGCGCGTGGGCGGCGCGCGTGTTGCCCTTCGCGGCGAGCGATTTCAATTTCGTCTTCCGCGCCGACACGACCGCCGTCTCCGCCATCGCGAGGACGCCGTTCGCGAGCACGAGCAAGGCGAGGATCAGCAGCTCGGTGGGAAGGCTCAGCATGGCGACAGACGCACTCTAGGTCGTCACGCGCGGGTGGCAATCCCTTAGCCATCCCTTCCGCTCAACCGCCGAGCTGCCGGAGCCGCGCAGCCACGTCGGCGCGCAACCGCTCGACGTGTGCAACCGCGAATTCCACCACCGACGGAGCCCCATCCGCGAGGAGCGGGGTGAGGTCCATCGCCCACGTGATCGCAGTGAACTTGTCCGTCGCGTGCGCGGTGTGGAAGGTGGCGTTGGCGGCGCGGCGGCCGAGCGTAGCGAGATCGTAGCGTTTGCCGCCGGCGATTTGGGAATCGAACACCTTCAGCAATTCCGCCGCGAGCTCCGGCCGCGCGCCCGCGTCGAGCGCGATCTTGTCGGCGTCGGCGAGCCAGTCGAGGTCGCGCCACACCTCGCAGCCGAGCACGCGGCGCGGACGTTTTTCGCGCGGCAGAGCGCGCAGCGCCTCGAGACAACGCAGCAGCACGGCGACGTGCGTGTCGTGCTTGTCGGCCGGGTTGTGCAGGAAGACCACCTCGGGGGTGCAGCCGCCGAAAATCGCCGCAAGGTCCGCGCGCACGCCGGCGTGGCCGGCGGTTTTCACGTCGGCGCTCGGGTGCGCCAGCTGGAGCTGCAGGTTGTATTTCCCGAGCTCGGCGGCGCGGCGCTGCTCCGCGCGGCGGACGGCCTGCATCTCGGCGTCGGTCATCGCGGCGTAGCGGCCGGCGCGCGGCGAACCGGCGCCGTTGGTCACGACGACGCCCGTGAAATGTTTGTCGGCGCAGCCGAAACATTCCGCGATGCCCGTGTGCGCCATGATCTCAATGTCGTCCTGGTGCGCGGCGACGCACAGATGCGTGGTGCGGGCCAGCGCCGCGGCGGGAGACGCGCCGTCGGCAGCGGGCAGAAAAACGTCGGCGTCGGCACGGGAGAGTTTCACGGGGAAAAATTAACCACGGATAGACCCGGGTGCCCACGGATAAAAACCATGGCTTGTCATTGCGAGCCCGGCAGCACCGGGCGCGGCAATCCAGCAAGAATTCCAGATGGACCGCCACGTCGCTTCGCTCCTCGCGATGACAATGGAAAATCCCTGTTCATCCGTGTCCATCCGTGGTTAAAAAAGTTTTTCCGGATAAACTCCGCGGCGCACCAGTTCCGCGATCGCCGCCGACACGCGCGGCTTGTCCTCGAGGTAGGTCACGCCGAACCACGCGCTCGTCGTCGGCAGCACCTGCACGGTCGCCTGACCACCGGCGATCATCGTCGAGACGGCGGCCGGCAGATAAAACTCCGCCTTCGCATCGCCGCCGCGGGCGGCGAGAAATTCGGCGAATTGCGCCCCGAGCCCGGCGAACAGCGCCGGCGTGAAGCCCCAGCAATTCATCGAGACGAGTTCGCGGCCGGAGAATTTTTTCGCCGGTCCGACCTCGGCCGGGGTGATGCCCGTTTGCTCGACGATGAAACTCAGCGAACCGTCCGCGCCCGCGGCGCACACGCCGCGCGAGACCGCGCCGTGCTCGGACAGCGTGTTGGCGAGCTGAAAGCCGACCATGGCGAATTTTCGATTTTCGATTTCGGATTTTCGATGGGCGGAGAGGAACGTCGCGAGCTGCGCGAACGAGTCGGCGCCGTAAAAATCGTCGGCGTTGATCACGGCGAAATTTCCCCGCACGGCCTCCCGCGCGCACCAAACCGCGTGACCCGTGCCCCACGGTTTCTCGCGGCCGGCGGACGGCGCGAAGTTTACCGGCAGCGCGTCGAGCGATTGGAAAACGTAGTCCACCGCGATCCGGCCGGCGTAGCGCGACCCGATTTTCGCGCGGAAGATTTCCTCGAAGTCGCGGCGGATCACGAACACCACGCGGCCGAAGCCCGCGCGCGCGGCGTCGAACACCGCGTAGTCGAGCACCGTCTCGCCCGACGGGCCGACGGGATCGATCTGCTTCAAGCCGCCGTAGCGCGAGCCCATGCCGGCGGCGAGGACGAGGAGCGTGGGGGACATCACCGCGAGCAGAAGCGATTGCCCCGCGCGGTCAATGCCTCAGCTCGCCCACAGCCGCCGCTGCAGGTCGACGAACTTGCTGACGACCATGCCCTGGTGGGCGTGCCGGCCGTTCACGACGAGCTGGCGCGCGCCGACCCAGACCTCGCGCACCGCCGCGCGGCCCGGGGAAAACAGGATATTGCCGAGCAGGCCGCCCAGCTCCGCGCCCGCGAGCGCCGGGTCGAACAGGCTGACCGTGAAAAAATCCGCCGGCCGCCCGACCTCCAGCGCCCCACCCGTCGCCCCGAGGCTGCGCGCCCCCGCCACGGTCGCGGCGTGAAACAGCGGCGTCACCACCTCCGGCGACAGCGCGCCGCGCGACGGCCGGCCCGCGCGCAAGGCGGACTCGATCAGCCGCGCCTCCTCGAGCAAATCGATTTGCGCGCCGCCATCGGTGCCGAACGCGAGACCCGCACCCGCAGCGAGAAATTTTTCGGCCGGCGCCGGGCCGAGCGCGAGGACGCGCCCCGCCGTCGGGCAGACGCAGACCGTCGCCCGCGCCGCGCCGAGCAGCTTCGCTTCGTCGTCCGTGACGTGAATCGCGTTGACCGCCGTGAACCGCTTGTCGACGAGCCCGTGCTCCGCCAGCAACGCGACCGGCGTGCGGCCGTGCGCGGCAACGCACGCCACATTGTCGTCGGCGCGCTCCGACACCGGCAGATGCAGCCGCAGCCGCTGGCTGTGCGCGTAGGCACCCACCGCCTTGAGGTAGTCGAGCGACACGGTGGACAAGCCCTGCACCGCCACGCCGGTCCACGCGTCGTCGGCCGGATAATTTTTCTCCGCAAAAATCCGCAGCGCGTCCGCCTCGCGCACAAACTGGTCGGGCTTCGCCACGAGCGAGCGGGCGGGCCCCGCCTGCGCGCAGGCGACCTTGAGCAGCGCGAGCCGGATGCCGGTGTCGTGCGCCGCGCGGAGAATTTCGTGGCTGAGAAAATTCGGCTCGGGCCACGGCGTGCCGTCGGGCGGGTGGTGCAGGTAGTGAAATTCGCCGACACAGGTGATGCCCGACAGCAGCATCTCGGTGAACGCCATCCGCGCCGTCGCGAACACGTCGTCGCCCGTCAGCCGGCCGACAACGCGGTCCGTCGCCGCGCGCACCGTCGCAAATGCGCCCGCGTCGCCGCGCGGCCCGGGCTCGACGCGCCCGCGCATTACGCGCTCGACGGCGTGCGAGTGGGCGTTGACCAGGCCCGGCAGCGCCGCCTGGCCCGCGAGCCGGTGTGCCGCGGCGAGGTCCGCCGGCTCGCGCGAGAAACGCGCGATGCGGCCGAGCGCGTCGGCGAAGAACGCGAGGCCGGTCTCGAATTTTTCGCCCGTGTAGACGCAATCGGGCAGCCAGCCAGTCTCCCGCGCAATGAGTGCCGCGACCGGCGCCGTGACGGGTTTGGCGGCGGGCGCGGCGGGCTTTTTATCGCGGGGGGTGGGTTTCATCGGGCGGAAGGCAAAATCTCGCCGTCGAGGGCGACCGTCGCAAACCCAAAGGGCGAACGCTCCGCCGCGCACGGAGCGCGGCGCTTCACGCGAGGAGGCTCCTACGCGCCATCCGCCGGCGCCGGCGGAAGCCCGCGTTTTTTCTGCGCCGCCTTGGCCGCCTGCCGGTCGGCGAACCGTCGCGCGAAACCCGGCCGGATGATCTGGCCGTCGGCCTCGATGCGCACGACGCCGAGCCGCACGGCCTCGCGCACCAGCTTCGCGCTCGTCGCCACGTCGAGTTTGCGCATGAGGTTGCGCCGGTGCGTTTCCACCGTGGCCTCGCTGAGGCCGAGGCGCACCGCGGCCTCGGCGTCGTTGCTGCCGTCGCCGATCACGCACAACACTTGGAGCTCGGCGGGCGAGAGCCGCTGGCCGAGCACGCCAAGCGGCCGGTCGGAGAGCAGCGGGCGGCGCACCGACGGGCTGATATAGCCCTGCCCGTCGGCGATCTGCCGCAACACCTCGATCAACTGCGCGAGGCTTTCGCCGAACGGATCGAAGAAGCCGTCGAAGCGCGCCGTGCGCAGCGCGTGCAGCGAGTGTTCGTCCTTCCGGCCGGACACCAGCAGCGTGCGCGTCGCGAGCCGCTCGCGCGCGATCGCATCGAGCACGTCGACGCCATCCATGTCGGCAAACGTCAGCCCGAGCAGCGCGAGGTCCGCCGGTCGCGCGCGCAGAGCGGTCAGCGTGTCGTCGCCACGGCGGCAGACTTCCACGGCGGCATCGGGCAGCGCCTGGGCGCAGGCCGACCGCAACGCCTCGGCATATAACGCATCCCACTTGGCGACGACGATCCGCCGGATGTCCGTCAGCGGCAGCGGCTCGCCCACGCCGGCCACGAACGTGTCGTCCTGCACGTAAACGAGCGGCGAGGATTCCGGGGCCGGAAGCGTCATGACGAGTGGCACCACAAAGTCGCGCCGAACGAAACGGCGCAACCGCGGAAATACCTCAGGCGGCGTGGCGTTCGCTCTGCCGGGACGCGACCAGGTCGCCGTGGGCAACGGCCTGCTCGTGGACGCGCGGGTCGATGTTGCGGCCACAGATCGGAACCACGGCGGCGCGCGCGGAAATTTTTCCGGCGAATACCGCGGCGAGCGCGGTGGCCCCCGCGCCCTCGGCGACGATGCCGGCGCGGCGCGCGAGCAACGCGATGGCGACGGCGATTTCGTCCTCGGTCACGGTCACGACGTCGTCCACGAGCGGCGCGGCGAGCGCGAAGGCGGTCGCGCCGACGCGCGCGACTGCAAGGCCATCGGCGAGGGTCGGCTCGAGCGGGGCGAACGCCGGACCGCCGTGCAGATACGCGGCGACGAAGCCGGCGGCATTCGCCGGCTCGACGGCGATCACGCGCACGGCCGGGCGCAACGCCTTCACGACGGTGGCCACGCCCGCGAGCAGGCCGCCACCGCCAACGGGAACGACGAGGGTGTCGAGGCCCGGCGCCTGCTCGAGAATTTCGAGCGCCATCGTGCCCTGCCCTGCGATCACGTTGAGATCGTCGAATGGATGGACGAGCGCCGCGCCGCTCGTGGCGGCGAGTCGCTGCGCATAGGCGTGGGCCTGCTCGAAGTTTTCGCCGTGCAGCACGACTTCGGCACCGAGGCCGCGGCAGCGGGTGATTTTCACGGCGGGCGCGGCCGACGGCATGACGACGGTCACGCGCACGCCGAGCTGCGCACCGTGGTAAGCGAGGCCGAGGGCGTGGTTGCCAGCGGAAGCGGCGATGACGCCGCGGCCGCGCGCGGCCTCGTTGAGGCACAGCAGCGCGTGGCGCGCGCCACGCTCCTTGAACGAGCCCGTGCGCTGGAGGTCATCGCGTTTCAGCCAGAGCTTCAGGCCCGCGAGCTCCGACAACGCCGGGGCAATGAGGCACGGCGTCAGGCGAAGCTCGGTCGCGAGGCGACGGCGGGCAGCGACAACATCGGCAAGGCGAAGGGCCGGGGTGGTGGCGGTTTTCATGGGTGGAAAAACAAAAAGCCCTGAGCGAATTGCTCAGGGCTTCGGGAAAGTGGTGGTTGTTTGTTTCGAGTTATCCAGCCACGCGCCGCCGCCCTGATTCGCGGGGAATCATAATAATGGCGGCGATAATGACGGAGCGGTGGCTCATGCGAAGGCGTGAAGAGAACAGCTGGCGGGCGGTTTGTCGAGGAGCGAGTCATCCCTCTCGTGGAACCGCGCGTCGTAAGAATCAATGCAACTTCCCGGTTTACTCGCGCGTCCAGCGCGCGGAATCTCCCGCTTCGCCTTTATGAAAAAACCCCTCCGCCTTTGCGCCGGCGTGCTCGCCGGCGCCTCGTTGCTGTTCGCCGCCGGCTGCGCCCTGACCGTCTCGACCCCACCGTCGGTGTTCGAGGTGAAAAGCTTCGGCGCCATCGGCGACGGCACGACGCTCGACACCGCCGCGATCAACCGGGCCATCGCCGCCGCGGCGGCCGCGGGCGGCGGCACGGTGCATTTTTCCGCCGGCACCTACGCGAGCTATTCGGTGCACCTTAAAAGCAACGTCGTCCTCTACCTCGACGCCGGCGCCACGCTGCTCGCCGCCGATCCGCCGGCCGAGGGCCAGCCAGGCGGCTACGACGCGCCCGAGGCCAACGCGTGGGACAAATACCAGGACTTCGGCCATACGCACTGGCACAACAGCCTCATCTGGGGCGAGAACCTCGAAAACATCGCGATCCTCGGCCCGGGAAGAATTTTCGGCAAAGGCCTGAGTCGCGGCAACGCCGGCCCGCGCAAGGATCCGTTGCCCGGCGAGCCGCGCCCGCCGCGCAACGAGCCGCCCTTCAATCCCGTGCCGCGCACCGCGGGCCAGGGCGGATCCGGCGGCGGCGTGACGCCCGAGACGCCCTTCGGCTATCCGAGCCCGCGCGACGTCCTGCCCGCCGGCATCGGCAACAAGGCGATCGCGTTGAAGAACTGCCGCAACGTCATCTTCCGCGACTTCACGATCTTTCACGGCGGGCACTTCGGGATCCTCGCGACCGGCGTGGACAACTGGACGTGCGACGGCCTCAAGATCGACACCAACCGCGACGGCATCGATTTCGACTGCTGCCAGAATGTCCGCGTCAGCAACTGCACCATCAACTCGCCCCTCGACGACGGCATCTGCCCGAAGAGCAGCTACGGGCTCGGCTACCTCCGGCCGACGGAAAACATCAGCATCACGAACTGCCAAGTGAGCGGTTTCGTCGAAGGCACGCTGCTCGACGGCACCCGCAAGCACGGCAACGCCCGGCCGACCGGCCGCATCAAGTGCGGCACCGAGGCCAACGGCGGCTTCCACAATCTGACCATTTCGAACTGCATCTTCGAGTATTGCAGCGGCCTCGCGCTCGAGGAGGTCGACGGCGGCCTGCTCGAGGACGTGACGGTCTCGAACCTCACGATGCGCGACATCGTCAACGCGCCGATCTACCTCCGCCTCGGCGCGCGCCTGCGCGGGCCCGATCCGATCGCGGTCGGCGCGCTGCGCCGGATCAAGATCGACAACGTCGTCGCGCACAATGTCGCGGCGCAGAGCGGCGTGCTGATCCTCGGCCTGCCCGGTCACGCGATCGAGGATGTTTCGCTGAGCAATATCTTCATCGACTACGCCGGGGGCGGCACCGCCGAGCAGGCGAAACGCGAAGTGCCCGAGGACGAGAAGGCTTATCCCGAGCCGTCGCGTCACGGGACGATGCCGTCGTGGGGCATGTTTGCGCGGCATGTGAAAAACTTTTCCGTCAGCCACGTGGAGTTCCGCACGGCGAAGGACGACCTGCGCCCGACCGCGATGCTCGACGACGTGACGGACGCGGAGATCGACCACGCCAAGTTCCCGCATGCCGCCGAGGCTGCGGGCCTCGAACTGAAAAGCGTCACCGGCCTCGTCATCCACCAGAGCCCCGGCCTGTCGGAGACGAATCGCACGGAGCGAATCGAGAGCGAGAAACTTTGACGCCGGCGATCAGAACTTCAGCGTGACCTCCGCGTCCTTGAACGAGAACATGACGCTGTAGCGGGAGATCTGGCGCACACGGAGGTAGACGGGCTGGTCCTGCACCGTGAGGTTGAGGATATCGCCCTCCTTGTAGGTGCCCTCCTTGTTGGGGCCGGAGTTGATGACGAGCTGCGAACGGCCGCCGATCTGGACGCTGCCGCGAATTTTCAGCATGGCGACGGCTTCCTGAAGAATCGCGAGGTCACTGCTCGCCGACACGAACGCGGCCGACGAGGCGGTGCCGTCGGCCGAGGCGGCGGCAAGGGGAACCGCTCCGGCCGGCCGGAATGGGTTGTAACGCAAATCGGGCGGTGCCGGTGCTTCGTAGCGATAGTGGAAGAGCGCATCGACCTGACCGCGGACCTTCAGAAATTTCGGCGAGAGCGGCAGCGCGAGGGTGGATTTCGCCGCGGCCGCGGGGGCGGATTTCGCCGGCGTGGACACGGGCGCGGGCGGGCGCGCGATCCCGGGCGGAGGAGCAGGCGCGGGCGTGGGCGGCGTTGGGTTGGCGGACGCAGAAGCGGGCGCCGCCCCATCGGCTGGCGCGGGAGTAGACGCAATCAACGGTGCCAGCGGAAGAAGACCGAGGGCCAGCAGACGAGGGACGTGACGGCGCGCTTTCATTTCTTGCCGAGCAGTTCAAGCGTCAAGTCGAGCGCGATGGCATCGCTGCCCGGCCCGCGGCGGCTGAAGTTGAACGAAGTGATTTTCGCCAGCCGGGGACCGGTTTCCAGCGCGAGGAGAAAGCTCGCAACCTGCTCGTAGGTGCCCGTGACGCGCGCCGAAAACGGTATGCGCCGGTAGAGCGACGAATCGCCCGGAGCCGCGGGGTTCTGGCTGATGTCGAGGAGGCGGACCTTGGTCTGTTCCTCCATCTTGTAGAAATACCATTTGTTGTCGGCGAGGTTGGCCTCGATCACGAGATTGTCCTCGATGCGGCGGGTGGCGTCGCGCACGGCGGCGAGTTCCTCGCGCTGGGTCGAGCCGCCCTTGCGCAAGTCGAGCATGGCCTCGCCCTGTTTGGAGACATCCTGGTAGACGAGTTCCTGTTCGTCCCGATCCTGCCAGAGAAAGTAGGTGGTCACCGCCGTGCAGATCGTAATCACGGAGCAGGTCACGCCAAACGGATAGCGGCGCGCCAGGGCAAGGGCGTTGGCGAGCTGGGGGCTCATGGCTTGGGGCGGAAGCGGAACGAGATCTCGTAGTTGTGCACGTCTTCGCTCGCGCCGCGCATGAAACCGG
>Ga0265314_10003745_pt1 | contig 14562 bp, 14 predicted proteins | sample 4126metaG_FD_203106 | JGI IMG/M metagenome (GOLD analysis project Ga0265314, IMG submission 203106) | Rhizosphere microbial communities from Carex aquatilis grown in University of Washington, Seatle, WA, United States - 4-1-26 metaG | ecosystem: Host-associated > Plants > Roots > Rhizosphere >... | reverse complement strand
AGCGGGTGGACGGATCCGTATTGGCGTCCGACGGGCACACTACCTGGCTAAGGCAGCTTAAGGTCCAGGAACCCGTCTTTCTGACGAGTTTTCCGGATGGCCGCACGCGCGAGTTGGTAATCACGCGCGTGAGTAAGAACGGCGCGGTGGGCTACGTGCTGGTCCCGGCGCAGGACGCGGCGACTCTTACTGCTGCCAATCAAGCGCGAGTCGAGTGAATGTCCGCACGGCCACGCCGGACGGACCTTTGGCCAGATAGGGTTTCGATTCGTCCAGCCAGGCGGTACCCGCGATGTCGAGGTGTACCCATGGCGTATCGCCCGCGAACTCTTTCAGGAAATACGCGGCGCTGATGGCCCCGCCCCACCGTCCGCCGATGTTGGCCAGGTCGGCGAAGGCGCTCTTGAGGAGATCTTTGTAATCGTCGTCGAGCGGCATGGGCCAGGATTTTTCGCCTTCCGCTTTGGCGGCGGCCAATACGCGCGCCAGCAGCGGATCGTTATTGGTGAAGACGCCGATGTTGATGTTCCCCAGAGCGACCACAATCGCTCCGGTGAGCGTCGCCGCATCCACCAGGTGCGAGCAGCCCAGACGCTGCGCGTAGGTCAGCGCGTCGGCCAGGATCAGCCGGCCTTCGGCGTCGGTGTTCAGGACTTCGATGGTCTTGCCGGAAAGCGAAGTGACGATATCGCCGGGGCGCTGGGCCTTGCTGCCGACCATATTTTCCACGGCCGGGACGAGCGCTGTTACCGGAATGGACGGTTTCAATTGCGCGATGGCTCGCATGGCGCCGAGCATGGCCGCGCCGCCGGCCATGTCGTACTTCATCTTCTCCATGCCCTCGGCAGGCTTGATCGAGACCCCGCCCGTGTCGAAGGTAACGCCCTTGCCCACCAAACCTAGGTGGTCTGACGTCTTAGGCGCCTGCGGCGGTTTATATCTGAGAATGATCAACGCGGGTGGCTCGGCGCTGCCTTGCGATACGCCCAGCAGCGATCCCATTCCGAGCTGGCGCATCCGCGATTCGTCCAGCACCTCAAACTCGAGACCGACTTCGGCGGCCATCGCGCGGGCGCGATCCGCGAGAAGCGTCGGGGTCATGATGTTGGCCGGTTCGTTGACCAGCTCGCGAGTGAAGTTCTGCGCGTCGCCCAGGATCTTGCCACGCTCGAAGGCGGCGCGAGCGGAATCGGGAGCGATGAGAATAAATGCCTCAAGGGATTTCGCGTCACTGGAGGTCTTGTGGCGATCGGGCTCGAAGTTGCCCAGTATCGCGCCTTCAACGGCGGCTTCCGCTTCTGTACCCGCGAGAAACCAGGCAAGATTCTTCACGCCCTTCTGCTTGAGCGCGCGCACGGCCGTTCCAACGGCGCGACGCAAGACGGCGGGATCGAATTTATCTTTCTTTCCTCCGCCTGCGACCGCGAGGCGCTTCGCCTTGAGTCCTTGGGGCTGGTGCAGGACCGCGAGTTCGCCGGTCTTGCCGGTGAATTCACCGGAGGCGCGCAGCTCGTCCAGCCACGCGGAGTAACTCTTCAGCTCGGCAGGCGCAGATTCTTCTTCAAATAAAAGCACGACGACCGCGTCGGCTTCGACGCGGTCGAGGGATTGAGATACGAGAGTGGTCTCCACTCCTAAAGCTTACTACCTGACTCTATTTTTTAGCTTTCGAAAGCTCCTCGTAGAACGGATCGAGACGCGCAGGCGGTGTCCACTGAGGGCCGGTCACGTTCCAGCCGATGTCGTCGGTCTTGATCGATGCGAGCAATTTGTCTTTCGGTGTGCCCTTCTTAACCTCCGCCTCGGCGCGCGAGACTAAGACGTCCCACTTGCCCTTATACGCGACGACATCAGCCTTGGTCATCACGTTGCCGTGTCCGGGGATCAACGTGTCGAAATCGAGCTTCAGCGTGCTGGCGATCAGCTTGGGCCATTCGACCGCGCTGCCGCCGTCAGCGAAATCAATATTCGGAGCGCCATTCACGATGGCATCGCCGCCCGCGACGATCTTGAGATCGGGGAAGTAGACCACTGAATCGCCGCCGGTGTGCGCGCGACCGAAGTGGTAGACCTCGGCCTTCACGCCACCGAGTTTGATGGTGGTTTTCTTGCCATAGGTGACGTTGGGCTCCGCCGGTTTCCCGGCCGGAGCGGTGTAGGTAGCCAGCTCGGCTTTTTCACCTTCGTTGGCGATGACCTTGGCGCCGGCATCCTCGAAGCTCTTGGTGTTGCCGCTGTGGTCCTGGTGGACGTGCGTGATCACGACGTACTTGACCGGCAGAGTCGATACGGTCTTGATCTGCGCCATCAGGTCGTTGTAATTGGCCTCGCCCAGGTTCTTGGTGTCGACCACGATCAGGCCGTCCTTGGTGACGCGAACGCTGGTGTTCCCGCCGGCCCCGGTGACTTCGTAGAAGCCGTCCTTGATCTTGACGATCATCTGACCCGCGGGCGGGCCGCCTTTTCCTTTTCCGTCGCCCTTACCTTTTCCATCTCCTTTACCCTTGCCGTCAGGGCCCTGGGCAGACATGATCATGGTGGTAGCGACGATAGCCGTCAACGCGGCAGTAGTGAACAATGATTTACGCAACATGGTTAGAATCCTTCTCAAGGGCAGAACAGGTGCCCGAGTAGGATGAGTATAACTCACTTCCCCAAGTGGGGCAGGTTTGGAACCTGCGCGCCGATTTTCAATCGGCTCTTCATTCTGGCAGAGATTACTCCCGTTTTGTCCCACTCTTTCAAGAGTGAGTTTCTACGAACGTCGACTGCCACATTTGGCCGCGACTCATGGTCCAGCTTTTGTTACGTGGAGACTTCACGGATCCCTTCCGAAGAACCGTGTATTTCCCAAGGACCTGACGTCCGGTGAGGTGTTCGCAGTAATGGATCGGCTTCTCGATCGTGGGGAGAGTGGACCACTTTATCTCCGGATTCCAGCCATCGCAAGTCTCGCAGTGGACGCTTTTTTCCACGGAGCGGAGAATCTTCGGTTCTATGAATTGCACGCATACGTGGTCATGGCAAACCACGTTCACCTTCTAATCACGCCTCATGTTGATCTGGCGAAGATCACCCATTCCTTGAAGCGGTTTACAGCCCGCGAAGCTAACCGGATACTGTCTGTAGTCGGTAAGCCATTTTGGCAGGATGAGAGCTATGACCGATTGGTGCGCGACGCTGCGGAATCTCAACCGATTCAGCGATACATTGAGTACAATCCGGTTCGGGCCGGGTTAGTCACGCTGCCGGAAGACTACCCCTGGTCAAGCGCCCGGCGCCGATTGGAAATCGGCGCGCAGCTTACAAAGCTGCCCCACTAGACCACGACTCAGTCCGGGCCCCGGCGACCGAGGGCAGCTTTGGCTTCCGACTTCATCTCGCGAGTCCGTTCGCTCTCGCGCTTGTCGTGGAACTTTTTGCCCTTGCCGACCGCCAGCTCCACCTTGATTCGGCCGTTTTTCAGATACAGCTTGGTGGGAACCACCGTCAGGCCGCGCTCACGGGTAGTCTCCTGGAGCTTGACGATCTCGGACCGGTGCAGCAGGAGCTTCCGGCGGCGAACCGGTTCGTGGTTCATCAAGTTGCCGTGCGAATAGTGCGAGATGTGGGCGTTCACCAGCCACGCTTCGTTGGCGGAGACCTCGCCATACGCGTCCTTGAGCTGGATCATGCCTGCACGGGCCGCCTTGACCTCGGTGCCGGTTAACACCAGGCCGGCTTCCGTCCGATCTGACAGGAAGTAGTCATGCCCGGCCGACCGGTTGTCGCTCAGAATCTTTATTTTCTCTTTGGCATCCACGCGGGCAACCCAAATCACGTCAAGGGCTTATGAGGCCCCGGGTGCAAGTGTAACACGCGGGGTTTGGGTAGATTCGGTAAATTAATGACGTACAAGTACTTACGAGTAATCGCGGCGGTTTGCCTGACCCTGCTTGCGGGGTCCCCTGGGCAAGCCGGGACTCGCAAAGGCGACAAGCTCTTCAAGCAGGCCCAAGCCGCCGAGGCCAAGAAGGACTGGGACGTAGCGCTGCAGTTCTATAAGCAGGCTGTGGATGAGGATCCCCGCGACAGCGGGTATTTGATCGGGATGCAGCGGTCCCGGTTCCAGGCGTCTTCCATGCATGTGGAGCGCGGGCAGAAAAGCCGCGCTGACGGGAAGATCGAAGAAGCCCTGAGCGAATTTCAGAAAGCCATCGTGGCCGATCCTTCCTCGGCGATTGCGCTGCAGGAACTAAAGCGCACGCAGGATATGCTCCGCTCGCCGGCGGCGACGGCGGGAGGCAAGGTGCTGACGCCGGTCGAACAGATTCGCCGCGAAGCCAGCCAACAAGTCGAGTCCATGATGGGTCCTCCGGAGCTGAAGCCGGCCGTGCGGCGGATTCCTTCGGTCAAGCTCAATAACCAGCCGCCACGGGTGCTCTATGAGAGCATCGGCAAGATCGCCGGCATCACGACCGTCATCGATCCGGACGGTTTGGGAGCCGTTCAGACGCGGAATTTCAACGTGGAACTGGGTGACGCCACGGTGGAACAGGCCTTCGATTACGTCGCGCTGTTAACCCACACTTACTGGAAGCCGATTTCGCCTACCAGCATCTTCGTGGCCCAGGACTCGGCCAACAAGCGCCGCGACTACGAAGATTTCGTGGTGAAGACTTTCTACATCACCAACGCGAGCACGGTGCAGGAGTTTCAGGAAATCTCGACCGCGGTGCGCACCATCACCAACATAACGCGCGTGTTCACGGTAAATCCGCAAAAAGCACTAGTAGTCAGGGGCTCGGCGGACGCGGTGGCGCTGGCCGAAAAACTGGTGCACGATCTGGATAAACCCAAGTCCGAAGTCGTGATCGATGTGCTGATCATGGAAGCGAATACCACTCGCACGCGGGATCTGGCGGCGACGCTGGCCTCTAACGGATCCTCCGGTCTGAGCGCGGGCCTCAGCTCGGCGATCAATTTTACGCCACGGAATCCTATCACCACCAGCAGCACGTCCAGCACATCGACCTCGACCACAACTTCGACCGGCGCCGTCAGCCTGAGCCAACTGGGCCACATTTCCTCCGCCGATTTTTCGACGACGCTGCCGGGGGTGCTGCTGCAAGCCGTTCTCAGCGATAACAAGACGAAAATCCTGAACTCGCCGCAGGTGCGCGCATCCGACGGCATGAAGGTTACGCTCAAGATTGGCGACCGGATTCCGATCGCCACCGGCAGCTTCCAGTCCGGCGTAGGCACGACCAGCGGTACGCCCTATGCGCAGACCCAGTTTCAGTTCACCGACGTCGGTATCAAGGTGGAGATTACGCCGCAAGTGCACTCCGCCGAGGAACTCACCTTGCACGTAAGTTTCGAAGTGTCCAGCGTCCGGAGTTACACCAGCATCGGCGGCGTGCAGCAGCCGATTATCGGACAAACCACGACTGAAGCCGATATCCGGCTGCGTGAGGGCGAGATTAACATTCTGGCTGGCCTCGATGGGGTGCAGGATTCGAGCGTAGTCAACGGCATTCCCGGCCTGGTGAACATCCCGATCCTGGGCAAGATTCTCTTCGGCAGCAACCATACCGAAAAAGACAGCCAGCAACTGATGATCGCATTGCAGCCGCACATCGTGCGGACTCCGGACTATACGCCGGAGAATCTGCGTGGCGTGTATTCGGGACCGGATCAATCGCTGCGGTTGATGTACGCGCCTCGCGATGACAATGGTTCCGCTCCGGCGAGTCCTGTTCCAGCGGCGCCCGCCCCTGTCGGTCCTGCTCCGAATCCTCCTGGAGCCGCCGGTTTAGTTCCCGGACCGGGGCCCGTGTTGACACCGACGCCAAATCCGGCAGCCGGTCCGCCGCCGGGAACGGTGCCGCTGCCCGTACAGCCTCCGAAGCCGGGAGCGCCCGTGGTGCCGCTGCCATTCCAGCCGCTGGGCGCATCCACGCGAGTGGTGTTCACGCCCGGTAGTGTTTCGGTGGGGTCGAATACGCCCTTCACCGTCAGTGTCGAGTTGAGCGGCGCCGCGGATGCAACCGCGGTAGCGCCGCTGCGGGTGAAGTGGGATCCGGCGGTGTTGCGGCTCACCGACATCACGCCCGGCGACCTGCTTTCGCGCAACGGCGGCGCCGTGAGCTCGATTAAAGACGTCCGTAACGATGCGGGCGAAGCGACGATCAATGTGACCCGTACCGCCGGAGCCGGCATCTCGGGATCCGGGCCGGTAGCGGTCCTGAATTTTGTGTCGGTAGCGCCTGGAAAGGGCTCCGTAACGGTCACCGAGATGGGCTTGAAGAACTCACAGTCGCAAGCGGTACCCGTTGCGTTGGGTTCGCTTTCCGTGGCGGTACAGTAGGGAACAGGATGAGCCAGCGCGGCATGACAAAGCGCCAGCGGCGCGATACAACAAAGTCCGACCAGCGCGGCATGACATTGGTCGAGTTGATCGTGGCGGTGACTATCCTTGGTCTGCTCTCGACGCTTGCCGTTCCCCTGGCGGCCTACAAGGTAAAGCGCGACAAGGAACGCGACCTGCGCTTTGCGCTGAAGGAAATTCGTGGCGCTATCGATCGATACAAGGATGCTTCCGATCAGCAAAAGATCCAGGTGAAGGTGGGGACGGACGGGTATCCGGCCGATCTGGACGTTCTGGTCGAGGGCGTGACTTTAGTGGGCAGCGCGACGGGAGCCAAGTTCAAGCCCCTGCGCCGCATTCCCAAAGATCCCATGACTGGGACCACGGATTGGGGCAAGCGAAGTACGCAAGACGATCCCAAGTCGAACAGCTGGGGCGGCCAGAATGTTTTCGACGTCTATTCGAAGAGCATGGATCGGGCGCGCGATGGAACGCCGTACTCCGAGTGGCAGTGAGATGATAGGACGCTCTCTGAACAAACCGCTCCATGGCTGTCGCGCCCCGGAAACGAAACGTGGTTACACGTTGATCGAACTGATCATCGTCATGGCGATCGTCTCGATCCTGATGGCGATTGCCATTCCGCAATATCAGAAGTCGCTGAGACGCACCAAAGAGACCATGCTTCACAGCCATCTTCAAACGCTGCGCACGGTGATCGACGAGTTCACCTTCGACAAGAAGAAGGCCCCGCAGACGCTGCAGGACCTGGTGGCCGAGGGATATCTGCGAGCGGTCCCCATCGATCCGATCACCGGCAACGATCAGTGGCGCACGATCAACGAAGATTCGCTTACGGCGGTGGACCAGACCGAACCGGGTATCTTCGATGTCCGCAGCTTATCGGATCAGATCAGCCTGGAGGGCACTCCGTACTCCGAGTGGTGAAACCAAGTTCCCCCTTTTCGCGTCATTAACAATAGTTCATGACGCCGACAAAAGAAGCGCCAACCGAATTTAAGACGGCCGACCGGGCCCACACCAGTTTCCTTGCGAGTATCGAGAAACAAACGCTGATCTGGATCGCGACGCGGCTTCCTGGCTGGGTCAATTCCGATCATCTCACCGCGCTCGGCTTTGTCTCGCTGATCTTTGCCGGCGCCAGCTATTGGTACGCGCGGTCTAATGCCTGGGCGCTGCTACTGGTGATCCCGTTTCTGGCCCTAAATTGGTTCGGCGATTCGCTCGACGGCACCTTGGCACGGGTTCGCAACCGGCAGCGTCCGCGCTACGGATTCTACGTGGATCACATCCTGGACGCTCTGGGGATGAGCTTCCTGATGGCGGGCCTGGCGCTTTCCGGCTACATGTCACCGCTGGTGGCGGGCACGTTTCTGATCTTCTACCTGCTGCTTTCGATCGAGATCTATCTGGCCACCTACACCATCGGCACGTTCCATCTTTCGTATTGGCGTTTCGGTCCCACCGAGCTGCGGATCCTGCTGGTGATCGGCAACCTGTTCGCGCTGTGGCGACCGTATGCCATCATCGCGGGCCGCGAGTTCCTGTTATTCGATGTGGGATTCGCAGTGGGAGCCGCGGCATTGGCGATGATCCTGGTGCAAGCGACGGCAAAGCACACTGTACGGCTGTATCGCGAAGAGACGCTCCGGTAGGCGCCGCGGCGATTAGAAGATGATCCGGTGGCTGAAGTTCAACGCGGTCGGCGCCATCGGGGCGCTGGTACAGCTCGGCATGCTGGCGCTGCTGGTCCGGCTGGGCGTCCACTATCTGGTGGCGACGGCACTGGCGGTGGAGACCGCTGTGCTTCAGAACTACTACTGGCACGTGCGTTGGACATGGAAAGGTCGCGACGGAAGCCTGTGGCGTTTTCACCTTGCCAACGGATTGATTTCGGTGATGTCGAACCTGATCTGGATGCGCATCTTCACCGGGTGGCTGGGAGTTCCGCCCATCCCGGCGAACTTGATGGCGATCGCGCTGACTTCGGTAGCGAATTTCCTGTTCGGCGACCGCTGGGTGTTTCAACGCCCGTCAACGTAGCGCTCGCAGCGTAGCTTCCATGGTGTTTTGGAGCGACTCGCGCGGCACAGTGGTCAGGAACGGCTGTGCCAGGCCGAGCCCGAACGGGATAGCGCGCGAGAGAGAAATCGCACGGCACTCCAGATAGACACCTTCGGGACGCGGCTCGATCAGCCAATAGCTGTTGATCCTCCACAGAAACCCGCGGCTGGTGCCGACCGGCAGCTCGCGGCCGCCATCCAGTTCGGCGACACGTGTGGATCGGGAAAACAGGCTCCACCGGTTGTTACCGAGCGCGCGATATTGAACATCGAAATCGCCGTTGAGAACGACAGTGAAGACTTGCTTCTTCACCATCCGCAGTTGGATTTGCCAAAGATCGCCATCGTGGCGGAGGAGCTTGGATTCGGTGACGTCGCCGCGATAGATATTTTTGTACTCGGCGTAGTTCTGAAGAACGGCGAGCGTTTTGTCGACCGTGGCGCCGGGAATGACGATGGCGGCGGTCCAGTCATGGATCATGCCGTCCTTAACGTCCCTGGATCCCACATCATTGGTTGGCGCGATTTCGACTTGCCCGGGTTTCAGCCCCGAAGGAAAGCGCGGGCGCCCGTCGAGTTTCGCCTCGGCGGCTTTGCGGTAGTCGTCAAACGCCTGATCGGTTTTGGGATTTAGGTGAACCTGAAACTGCGCGGCGAGGGGCAGTGTAACCGTGAGTGCTAGGACGGGGAGAATCGGAAACTTTCGCACTGAGTATTGGACGACACGGGCGCGCCGCCTGATACACTAAAATAGTTCTCGCCTAGATATTCCCCGGTCGTCTAATGGTAGGACAGCGGCCTTTGGAGCCGTGAATCGTGGTTCGAATCCATGCCGGGGAGCCAAACTCAAAAGAATTAATCACTTACGAGCATCATAAAGTCCGTTGTACAAGGGGTGGTACAAAAAACCGGGGTTTCTGCGCTGGGGTCAATGCGTGCCTAACTCATGGCAAGTTGGCAAGCCAGATGTCGGACTCCTCGGCCTCAACCGAGAAATAGATCCAACGGTTGTCTTGGGTGATGGCCGCGACCCTGACTCCATTGGGAGCCACGGAAAGAATCTGCTGAATTTTCCGCGATTGGCTGTCCGCTAGGTAGATCGCTGAGTCCTGACCGAGACCTCTCGTGAAAATCAGTCGGCGGCTATCCTTAAGCCAAGTGGGTTGTTGTCCGAAATCGGATATACGAACATACTCCCCGGTCTCAAGCGAATAAATACCGATACCCGTAAATTTGCCGCCGGCGTTAACCTGAAAACCGGCTAGCTTGCGTCCGTCGGGGGACCAGCTGGCTGCTTCATACCACCCACCAGGCTCGCTCAGCGTTGGCAAGGCGCGCGGCGCCTGACTATTCCATGGTTCATCCACCTCGACAACGGACGGAGTTCCGTCCAGAACGGAGTAAATCAGCCGTTTCCCATCCGGCGACCAGACCGCATGAGTGAGCGTCCCTTGTGCGATAAACGTGAGTTGCCGGAGTTCACTGCCGTCCGGATGGATGGTCCAAATATCGAATTTACCGCCGCGATTGGAATGGAATGCGATGAGCTTTCCATCGGGGGACCAGTTTGGTATGCGATCGACAAAGCCATCGTCGGTAAGCTGGCGCATCGCCGAGCCATCGCTACGAACGACAAAAATGTCGCCCCGCCCCCCGACAAACGCCACCTGCTCGCCATCCGGCGAGGGCGCTGGCGAACCTGCGATGTGAGATCCCTGGGTGACCGGCATCGGTCGGCCGATGGCAGTCTCGCGCACGGGATCGAATCCTACCCGAAAAATGTTCGTGCTCACGGTGCGCCCTACATAGGCCAGTTGTCCGCTGCGGGAAAGACTGATATGGGCTGCGTAAGTCGAAGGCGTGGTAACCGGTTCTATTTCGCCCACAATCCTACCGGATAACTCATTAATCGGCACACGCCACAAATTCATGCTGCCGCCCCGGTTGCTGGCGAAATAAATGTGAGAACCATCGGGCGACCAGACCGGATTCCAATTCAAGGCGGCATCATCAGTCACCCTAAGCGCTTCGCCCCCTCTCGCCGGAATTGTCCAGATGTCCAAGCGGCCCCCTGCTTGGCCCCAGTAGGCGACACGATTTCCGTGAGGAGACCATCGGGGTTGAAACGCATTGCTGGATGGCGGCGTGATGGCATGCTTTTCGCCGGTGGCGACATTCACGGAAAAGAGCTGGCTTTGCACGGAAAGACGTGTCTCCGGCTCGGCAACAGCCAACGCGACAACGATCTCGCGCCCGTCCGGCGACCAGGCGGGATTGAACCCAAAATCGGTAACGCGCCTCACATTTTCGCCGCTGGCGCCCATGACAAAGATTCCGCCGCCCTCGCGTTCGGAACGAAAAGCGATCTGCTGGCCATCGGGGGAGAAGGCCGGCTGCGTGTCGTCCAGAGGCGAGTCCTTTGTGAGGTTCACGGGAAAGGTTCCACCGACCCGCTCGGAGTAGACGTCCCAGTTCCCTGAGACGCGGGCGGCGAAAGCGAGCGACTTGCCGTCCGGCGACAAGCTTGGATAGAGTTCCTGTCCGGGCTGGTCTGTGAGTTGAACAAATGTAATGTTCTTCTGAACCGTCGCCCCCGAGTAGGCAACCCGGCCGCGCAACCACCAGGCGGCGCCCGTCGCGAGGAACCCGAATGCCAGGAAGGCTGCGGCGATCGGCCCCCACCGTTTTCGGGGAAATTGGCTCGCCGGCCCCGGCTCGGGCACCGCCGGCGTGCCAGGCTGGTTCTTAAATTCGGCAAGAAAGCGGTAGCCAATGGTGGGAACTGTCTCGATGTATTTGGGGGCCTTCGGATCGTCTTCAAGTACTTTCCGAATTTGTGTTACCGCCCGGGCGAGCGAGTTGTCGGACACTGCGGCATCGGGCCAGACTGCGGCCATGATCTCATCTTTGGTGAGTGCGCGGCCTGGATTTTCCACCAGAAACAACAGAAGGCGGAAGGATTTCGGCTCTAGCGGCCGAGTTTCAGAGCCGACGGTAATCCGCAGATTTGCAACGTCTATGTTGATGTCATCGAAACGATATCTGCGGTTTCTCGACTCCATCATGATTTCCTCATAAGGCTTCAGGAAACCTTCCGAGCCACCTCAAGGCCCGAAGGGCAGTCCGCCGCAGACTGCTCCTATGCAGCGTTCAAACCACAGCCGCCGGATCCTGATTTGTTCCCTCATTATAGCCGCAGCCCGCCTATTTGGCGGCGTGAAGATGGACGTGCGCGACGGACGCCCCGTGGTGGATGGCGTCTATGTGAACGGCCATGGGCCGTACCGGTTCCTGGTGGACACTGGTTCCAACGTTAATCTCATCGAAGCTGGTCTGGCCCGAAAGATTGGGATGAACGCGAAGTTTCAGGTCGATCTTGCGTCCTCATCGGGGAAGACTCCAATGGGCGGTAGTGACGGAAACGAGGTTGCGTTGGGTCCCGCTAAAGCCGGTGGGCAGAAGATCCTGTTTTCCGGGTTGGAGGCCGTTCACAACCGCATGCCGGATGTTCAAGGTGTCCTTGGCCAGTGGTTTCTCGTGCGATTCGATTACTTGCTCGATCTGCACGGCAAGCGCATCGAGTTCGGCCTGCAGCAGTGGAGCGGGACGCACACACCGTTCAAAATGGTGAACGCGCGACCGATCCTTTCCACGAGTCTCGGAGACCTGGCGTTGGACTCCGGGATTGCCCGGTTGGTCTTATTCGGTGTCCAGCCGGACAACGATCGCGGCTTTAAGGCGGAACTGCGGACCTTGGCGGGCTCACGGCAAATCGGAAGGGCATTTAGGACACTGGTTGTCGAAAACCGAAAGTATTGGGAAGGCGAAGCTGCGGTGATCTCAGATCGGCCGGAGCCCGGCGTGGACGGCCTGTTGCCGCTCGCCTTGTTCAGATTGGTATATTTCTGCAACTCAGAAGGCTACGTGGTGCTCGAGTGAGGGGCCTATGGAATTGACTGCGGTTTCCGAGCAACCTGGCAGATCGTGGTTCGAATCCATGCCGGGGAGCCATCCTTTAGATTCAATAATTTAGGGCGCAGCGAGCCTTTATTGTACAGATTTTGTACTTGGGCGGTTTTTGGATCCACAGAACCTATTCAATCTCCAAGACAGAAGCGATGAGCATGGATTTGAGACATCTAAATCAATGCTCAGCGAAACTTTAGCAGTCGCGGGATTGAACGCTGTGAGGATGAGGCTTCCACAATGACCCCCATCATCTGCGGCGTTGAGCTCGCGGGCTCTGAAAGCTCTTGAGCACCGCCTCCGCGGACGAGAGAAGCGTAATGTCCCTCGAAGTCCCGTAGAGCATTCGAGTGGAGAAGGCGCCATTGATGACACCAAGTATCGCCGCCGCCGGTCTTCTGTCAATTGCGAACGGCTCTAGCAGGGCGGTTAGATAGTCGACAATCTTGTCTTGGTGTTCGATCGCCAGGCGATGGAACGGATGGGCAGGATCCGGGAATTCTGCTGCGATACGAAGGAACGGGCAGCCGATTACTTCGGGCCAGTTCGCATACTGTTCGAACTGGGTCAGAGCCTCACGCAGATCCTTTGGGGGAGTGGGCTGAGAGAAATAGTCCCAAAGAGCTTGATCGCGGTATTCGAGGTACGCGAGCACGAGGGCATCCTTGCTTTCGAAATGCCGATAAAACGTCGCCTTTGCGACTTCGGCGAGGGACATGATCTTCTCGGTGCCGGTCGCGCGGACCCCATCTGCATAGAAGAGCCGGTCGGCTATACGCCGTGGCGAAGGCTTTTCACGACCACATTTGGTCAAATGACGCTCCGCGCGCGTGATCCAATTGCGCCGACTCTTCGCTCGCGTATCTCCGGCAAGCGCGGAACGTGCAACCTCAAGCGGCGAAAGTCGCAGGCAGGAGGAACGCAAGAAGATGAGAGCGTGCCACAAGGCGCGGCCCGCAAGCCTGAGGGCGTCCCGTATGATGACGAGCCACGCGGCGGCATGGGCGTTTGGCGTGTAGCCGCATCGGAATTCCCGTAGAAAGCTGTTATCGGCCCTTCGGGTGCCTGGGGAGACTTTAGCTTGGAACGAGTCGATTGCGAGCAGCATTGGCATGGGCTGAGTAAACTGACGGCCACGCACCGCCGCGCAGTTTCAAAAAGCAGAAGGAGAAAAGACCGATGAGCTATGCGATTGCAAACCATGGACAAAAATTGGCGGGGAAAATTGCGGTTATCACAGGCGGAAGCAGCGGGATTGGCTTGGCCACCGCCAAGCGCTTCGTGGAAGAAGGTGCGCACGTCGTGATCACTGGGCGACGAGAGAAAGAGCTGAAGGAGGCCGCAGCCTTCATCAAGAGAAACGTTACGACGGTTGTGAGCGACGTGTCGCGCTTGGAAGATCTGGACCGGCTCTACGCCGTCGTGAAAGAGAAACATGGTCACATCGACGTACTCTTCGCGAACGCGGGCGCGGGGACAATCGCACCGCTCGCGGTAGCCACTGAGGCCCATTTTGACCAGACCTTCGACGTGAACGTGAAGGGGCTGTTCTTTACGGTGCAGAAGGCCCTTCCCCTCTTCAAAGACGGCGGTTCGATTATCCTGACCTCTTCGGTCTCGAACGTGTTGGGGCTGCCAGGGTTTAGCGCCTACGCCGCGAGTAAGGCGGCTGTGCGCAACTTCGCGCGCGCCTGGACTCTGGAATTGAAAGACCGCAAGATCCGCGTGAATTGTGTGAGCCCCGGAGCAATCGATACCCCGGCCTTAGCGACGACGACGGGCCTTACCGCTGAACAGGCCGAGCAAGCGGCCGCACAGTTCACCACCCAGATTCCAATGGGTCGCAGAGGCATGCCCGAGGAAATCGCGGCAGCAGTCGCGTTCCTCGCTTCCGATGAGAGTTCTTACATCACCGGTATAGATCTCGCCGTCGATGGAGGCATGGCGCAGGTCTGACCCCGGCGCGGTCGCTTCTCGAACTTTAGAATCTATTGCTGTACTGAATGCTAAACATGTACCAAAGGGAGTAATTATGGGAAAGCTTGAAGGAAAAGTTGCAGTCATCACCGGTGGCGCTACCGGCATCGGCCTCGCCGCGGCAAAGCGCTTCATCGCGGAGGGCGCCTTCGTCTTCATCTTCGGCCGCCGGCAGGAAGCGCTCGA
>Ga0265314_10003743_pt1 | contig 14563 bp, 6 predicted proteins | sample 4126metaG_FD_203106 | JGI IMG/M metagenome (GOLD analysis project Ga0265314, IMG submission 203106) | Rhizosphere microbial communities from Carex aquatilis grown in University of Washington, Seatle, WA, United States - 4-1-26 metaG | ecosystem: Host-associated > Plants > Roots > Rhizosphere >... | reverse complement strand
ATCGCCCAAGCCCACCCCGATACGACAGTCTCCCTGCGCGGTAAGCTCAAGCGCGCCGGATGGAACGATACATTCCTCTTCGAACTCCTCGGCCACATGCGATAGCCCTGCCCTCGAGGGGAGGGTGAAGAAGAAGTGAAACGGGGCCGTCCTGGCGACGGCCCCGTTTCTTTGACCTGAGCTTCTTGTTTTGACGCGTTTTCTTCACGCGAACCGGCATCCACTTCGCTCGAACACTTTGAACGGTGTCGTCAGAAACGACCGCCGGTGCGGATCAGCCGCACGATCAGCAGCAGCAGGATGGCGCCGATCGCGGAAAAAATGATCTCGGACACGAGGCCGACCCCGAGGTGAATGCCGAGCTGCGGGAACAGCCAGCTCGCGATAAACGCGCCGATGATGCCGATAATGATATCGCCGATGATGCCGAAGCCGGCGCCACGGACGATTTTTCCGGCGAGCCAGCCAGCCACCAGGCCGACGAACAGAATAACGATGAGGCTTTCACCCGACATATACATTTAATAACTCCCCCCTGTTGGCAGGCGCGCCGTCTCTCGCGCCCGCAGGCGAACCTAGCCACTATTCGCAGGCCTGACTATTCCAATCTCGATTGTGACGGCACGGCATCGCCGCTTCGCGCGCAGAATGTGTCGATTTCAAGCGAAACTTTCGTTCCCCGCCAACGTTATGTTGATATGACACAACCCGATATCTGGTACGTGGCCTTCGGGCCGGACAAAACCGTGAAAACCGACGACAGCGCCGGCACCAGCATGGTGCGCTCGACCCGCACGTTCAAGACCGAAGTCGACGCCAAGCTGTTCGCGATGCAGATCCTGGCCAAGGGCTGGACCGCCAGCGCCGGCACGCTCAATCCGCATCAGCCGAAACAGGTCGTCGGTCCCGGCGACGTGGAGCGCTGGGCCGATCCGGGGTTGGGCGGGTAAAGCGCTGGCAGCACCAGCGGGCCCGTAGCCTGGATTGAGCACAGCGAAATCCGGGTAGCAGCGGCGCCTCTGGCACAGCGTTCCCCGGATTTCACTTCGTTCAATCCGGGCTACAGCCATCGACAATCATCTCTCTCATTCCGCTTTCGGCACCCTCGCGTGAAAATCCGTCGCGCGTTGAAAGGCCGCGCCGATCCGTAGCAAGGTCGCCTCATCGAACGAGCGGCCGATCAGTTGCAGGCCGACCGGCAGGCCGCTCCTGGTAAACCCGCAGGGAATCGACAGCGCCGGCACGCCCAGATAATTGACCGGCCGGGTGAAGCGCGTGATCCGCGGCAGCACGGCATCCGCTTCCGGGCTGTTGCCGACATCGCTTTCGACAATGGTCGGCGCCGGAATCGGCGACACCGGCGCGATCACGGCATCGACGCCAGCGGTCGCGGCTACATGCGCCGACAACGCCGCGCCCCGCCAGCGCATCGCCTCGAGATAGGAGACCGCGGGAACGGCGAGGCCATTTTGCAGCCGCATCAGGACCTGCGGGCCGTAATCCTGCGGCCGCTCGATCATCCAGCGCTTGTGAAAGGCGGCGGCCTCGACCGCGAGCACCAACTGGCTGGCCGACGACAATTGCCGCTGGTCCGGTAGTTCGACTTTTACGATCGCCGCGCCCTCGCGCTTCAGCGTCGCGATCGTTTCATCCAGCACGCGCGCCACTTCGCCGTCGAGGTCGTCGACATAGAACGCGGTCGGCACCCCGATGGTGATGCCTTGCATCGGCTGTTTGGTCGCGGCCATATAGTCCGGCAGCGCGCCCGCGATCGCGGTGGGATCCTCGGGATCGGCGCCGGCCATCAGGCCAAGCAGCAGCGCGCAATCCTCCGCCGACTGCGCCAGCGGCCCGACCGTGTCGAGCGATTGCGACAGTGGCATCGCGCCGGCGCGGCTGATGCGGCCGACCGTGGTCTTTAGTCCGGTGACGCCGCAGAAATGCGCGGGCATCCGCACCGAGCCGCCGGTATCCGATCCCAGCGCCGCCGAGGTCAGACGCGCCGCGACCGCCGCGCCCGAGCCTGAGGACGAACCGCCGGTGATGTGGTCGACGTTCCAGGGATTATGCACGGCGCCGAAATGCGCATTGTGCCCGGTCGGGCCGTAGGCGAATTCGGCCATCTGCAGCGAGCCGAGCCGGATCGTGCCGGCGTCCTTCAGACGTTGCAACGCCGTCGAGGTCGTGGTGGCGACGAAATCGCGGCGGATCTTCGAACCGCAGGTCACCACCTTGCCGGCGTCGTAATACATGTCCTTGTGCGCCAGCGGCACGCCGTGCAGGGCGCCGCGGGAATTGCCCTTTGCCAAGTCAGCGTCGGCTTCGCCGGCCGCTTTCAGCGCCTCGTCGGTTTCGATCGTCATGAAAGCGTTGAGGCGGGACTGCCATTGCGCCGTTCGATCGAGGCAGGACTTCGTCGCCTCGCGCGAGGAAATCTTCTTGTCCGCGATCGCCTTTGCCAGCGCGACCAGCGGCATCAACGCAGGTTCGGTGCTCATTTCCGAGCTCCCGCCGTTTGCGCCAACATGAAGGTCGAAGGTTCGAGATCGAACGGCAGCGTGCCCGCGATCGCCGCAAAACCTTCAAAGGCAGGCCCGATCGAGCCCGCGATGCGCGTTGCAACCTCGTTGCTGACAGGCACGCCGGCGACGTCGGCGATGGCCTTCATTTCCTTGGGCGTGGGTGTTGTCATTTTTGCTTCTCCCTTTTTATCGGCGCCTTGCCGGCGGCCTCCTTACTTCGTCAACAGCGCGAACGCGCCGTTCCAGTCTTCCGGCGGCGGGTTGTTCTGGTAGGCGCGGATCCGCGCCGCATAGAGATTGTAGAGCAATTCGAGCGAATGGGCCTCGTCGGTGCGGCGGCCGCGCTCGATCGCCTCCAGCGCGCCGTCCCAGTCGCGGCCGCGATAACACGCCAGCATCTCGATGGTCAGATTGCGCAGGCGCTGGAAGCGGCCGGACTGCGCGGTGTCCTCGCGGCCGGCGATGGCGTAGATCACCTCGGGCTCCTTCTTGCCCTTGACCATGATGAAATCGAGCTCGAGGATCGCGAACTTCTCCTTGACCGCGAGTGCGGTTTTCGAACCGACGATGATCGGAAAACCATACTCTTTGGACTGGCCTTCGAGCCTTGAGGCCAGGTTGACGCTGTCGCCGAGCACCGAATAGTTGAACTTGAGATCGGATCCCATGTTGCCGACCACACATGTCCCGGTATTGAGGCCGACACCGACATTGAGCGGGATAAAGGGGCGGCCTTCTTCCAGTGCCTCCCGCTCGCGCACCTGGTTGAGTTCGTCGACGCGCTCCAGCATGTCGACCGCGGCTTCGCAGGCATTGAGTTCGTGGACCTTGTCGTCCAGCGGCGCGTTCCAGAACGCCATGATGGCGTCGCCCATATATTTGTCGATATAGCCCTTGCGCGCGAGAATGGCGTTGGTCAGCGGCGTCAGGAAGCGGTTCATCAGCGCAGTGAGGCCTTGCGGGTCGTGCTTGTAGGATTCGGAGATCGAGGTGAAGCCGCGGACGTCCGAGAACATGATGGTCATCTCGCGCTCCTCGCCGCCGAGCACGAGCTTTTCCGGCGACTGCGCCAATTGCTCGACCAGCACGGGTGACATGTACTGCGCGAAGGCGCCGCGGACCTGCTTGCGCTGTCGCTGCTCGCGCACGAAACCCGAGAAGATCAGGGTGAGGTAGATCGCCGTGGTCGACAGCAGCGGATAGGTGAAATCGATCAGCAGCCGCTGCTGGGTGTAGAAATACCAGGAGGTTCCGATCAAAAGCGTGCCGAACAGCGCGCCGATGGCAACCAGCGCGACCGGCCCGAACATCGGCGCGACGATGATCACGAGGATGCCGAGCACGAACGCAGCCAGCAATTCCACCACGATGATGGAGGTCGGCCGCGACAGCAGGCTTTTTGTCAGCGCGGCTTCGAGCACCTGGGCGTGGATCTCGACCCCGGGCATCGCCGAGGACACCGGCGTCGTCTTGATGTCGTTCAGTCCGACCGCGGAAGTCCCGATCAGCACCAGCTTGTGGTCGACCTTGTCAACCGGGATGCTGCCGTCGAGCACGTCGGCGGCGGAGACGTAGATCGAAGGATCCTGCCGCGCGAAATGCACCCAGAGCTGGCCGTTGCGATCGGTCGGCACCTCAAAGCCGCGGACGCCGACGCTCTTGATTCCGGCCTGGTCGGATTTGACGATGATGGTCGGCGTACCCGTCACCACCCGCAATATTTCAAAACTCAGCGACGGCATCATCGCGCCCTGCGCCAGCAGCATCATCGGCACCCGCCGGACGATACCGTCGCGCTCGGTCCGGATCGTGAGCAGGCCGCGCCCGGCGGCCGCCTCCTCGAGCGGCTTGACGTTGCGCAACAGGCCGGGAAAATCGAACATGAAGCGCTGCGGATCCTCGCCGAGCATGGCGATCCCGGTGACCGGAAAGGTCTTGTCGAGTTGCGGATTGACCTCGCCAAGCCCGGTCTCGCCCAGCACCACGCGCGAGCGCTTGATCGCGTCGCCGAGGATCTGATCGTTGCTCGGCAGCGCCCGCAACCTGCTCCTGGTCGCCTCGTCGAGATATCGCATGCTGTCGGCGACGGCGTCGGGATTGAGGCGGTCGGGTTCGGGAAACAAGACGTCGATGGCGATCGCGGCGGCGCCAAGCCGGGACAGGTTGATGATCATGTCGGCGATCCGCGTCCGCGGCCAGGGCCATTGCCCGAATTTGGCCAGGCTCTTCTCGTCGATGTCGATGATGGTGACCGGCCTTGCGGTCTTCACCCGGGGCTCGAAGCGCTGGAAGGTGTCGAACACCCGGACCCGCAGCTCCTGCACCGGCGCGGGATCGGCGACGCGCAGCACCGCCAGTCCGAACAGCAGCGCCAGGCAGATCAGCCTCGCAAAGCCGAATTTTCGCGCGAACCAGCGTCGCAATCGCCCCAATCGCTTCATGCCGTCTGGCTATCAGGTTTCGTCATTTTGATCACGCCTGAGCGGCAACAAAGATCGGGATTGTTAACGGCGAATGCATCCATGATCTTGGCGGCGGCGGCCTGGTTGTGCAAATTCTTTCTGGTGAGAGATTTGGCCCGAATCCAGGGCGGCCGCCGGACGGAGTGATGATGTCGAACCCTGAGGCCGCCGCTCCCGCCCCAACCGGAAAACACGACCCGATCCGCCTGCTGCTGCGCGCCGGCAAGAACGACGAGGCGATCGTCCGGCTGTGCGGCATCGTGATTACCAGCCCCGGCGACGAGGAGGCCAGGGAGCTGCTGTTCGACGCGTTTTTCCAGAAGCGGGACTGGGCGCCGGCGCTGGTGCTGATCGAGCAACTGGCGCGGGAGCGGCCGGATAACGCCCTGTTGCAGCGCTCCCTGATCGCGACACTGTCGAACATGAAGCGGTTTGCGGAGGCGATCGCGCTGGCCACCCGCTATGTCGAAAACCACGGCGAAAACCTGATGGTGCTCGACACGCTCAAGGTCGCGCATTTCTACACAGGTCGGGTCGACGAGGCGATCCGCTACGGCCAGCGCGGCCTCACGCTGCGCGACCAGGAATCGCTGCAGACGCCGCTGCCGTTTGCGCTGCGGGAGCCGGCCGCGCCGCCGGTCGGGAACAACGTCATTTCCTATTCGCTGTGGGGCAGCGCGCCGTTCTACGGCTATGGCGCGATGATCAACCTGGTGCAGAGCCGCACGGTCTATCCGGGCTGGAGCTGCCGTTTCTACATCGATGCCGCGGTGCCAAAACCCTGCGCCGATTTTCTGCGCGACAACGGCGCGGATGTCCGCATGATCGAGGACGAATATCCCGGGGTCGGCCTGTTCCAGCGCTTCCTGGTCATGAACGATCGCAGCGTCGGACGCTTCCTGGTGCGCGACTGCGACGCGCGGCTGTCGCAGGCCGAGGCGGACCTCGTGCGGCAATGGATCGACAGCGGCAAGCCGTTTCATGTGGTGCGCGACCATGTGCTGCATAATGAGCTGATGATCGGCTGCCTGTGGGCCGGGCGCACCGATCGCGGCATCGACATCGTCGAATTGATGCGGCGCTATTTCACCTTCGGGCCGACCGCGAAATACGGCCACGACCAGCGCATGCTCGGCCTGATGCTGTGGCCGCTGATCCGCAAGCACTGCCTGGTGCACGACAAATATTACCGGCTGGACGGCGTCGAGACGCTGCCGCTGCCCGATCCAAACAGCCATTTCGGCGCCGGCCGGCAGAACATCGAGGCCGTGCTGCAGGAAGTCGAGCAACTCGGAATTCCCAGGGTGTTGTAACCAGCCGTGCGTGCCCGAAGGCACGCGGACGTCGTTAAACGTGGAAGATGTGCGACGCGTTGGCCTGGATCTGGGCAACGCTGAGGCCCTGGAAGGTGATGCTGTCGTGGTTGCCGAGATCGACCACGGCGTTGCCGTGATTGTCGGCGGAGAGATGGGCCAGCACATCGCTGGAGCTGGCGATGCCGGTGAAATTGGCGAGCTCGATGGTGTCGCCGGCGTAGGCGCCCTGCCCAGTCGTCAACATCGAGAAGTTCACCATGGTGTCGGCGCCGACGCCGGCGTGGAACACGAACTGGTCGTTGCCGTTGCCGCCGACCGAAACCGCGACGGTCTGCGTAGCGGACGGATTGTTCTGATCGGCCACCGTGAAACTCTGCGTCATGCCCATCAGATGATCGAGCTGGGCATTGGTCGCTTCGAACTGCCATCCGACCGTGCCGTTGCCCGCGGTCGCGGTCACCGAGCCGATCGCATTCGCGGGCGGCGTCACTGTCAGCGTGTCGGTTGCGTTGACGCCGGCCACGGCTGTGGTGGTGTCGCTCATCTCCTGGACCGTCGTGGGCGCGCCCTTCAGCACCGAGACGTCGTCGATATCCCAATAGCCTTCGTTGTTGGCGGAAAACGTCAGCGTCGACGAGGCAGAGCCAGCGGCGCCGGTCACATCGAACTGGTATTCGGTGTAACCGGATTGCTGTCCGACATCGACGAGGCTGGTCAACGTGGTTCCGTTCCAGCTCGCGGAGAAATCATCGCCAATGATCGGCGGTTGATCCTGCATGGCCCAGAAATCGACCGTGTAATGCGCCCCGTCCGTCGTCGCCACGGTCTGGCTGAGCGTCATCTCCTCCGGTTGCGAACCGACCAGCGCTTCGTGCGACCCGGTATGCGGAACGTCGTTGCTGAAGTCTTCATGGTAGGGCCCAACGACCACGCTGTCCGGTGTTGCAACGCCGCTGATCGTCCACCCCGTGTAATCGTAGGTCTCGAACCCGCCGTTGACGATCAGATTTGCGGGCGCGAGCGCGTGCGGTTGGATGAAATCAACGGTCGGAGCGATGGCAGCGCTCGCGCTGATCCCGTCGCTGACGGAAATCGAGAAATCTGGTGCCGTCGCGGTGCCGTCCTGAACGAACTCCACATGCCCGGCTTCGATCTGCGCCGTCGTGAAGTCGCTGGCTTGCGCCCAATGGGTGCCGTCGAAGACCTCGAACTGGCCGCTGGTGACATTGTTCGCCGTGAACACAAAACTCGCGCTATCCGGATCGGTAACGCTGAAATTGGCGTCGCTCAGCACTTCGGTGCCACCTTGAGCGACAGTCAAGGTCATGCTGTCAAGCACCGGCGCCACGTCTGCCGCGACATCAAAGCTGACGGTCGCGGTGGAGGTCCCGTTGCCGTCCGTGATCGTATACGCGAAACTGTCCGCGCCGGTGTAACCCGTCGATGGCGTGTAGGTGATGACGTCGCCGTTCAGGCTGACGGTGCCGCCATGTTGGCTGTGTCCGTTGCTGTCGCCGACCGCCGTAACGGTCAGCGGCAATCCGTTGACGTCGGTATCGTTGGCGAGCAGCACCGAGGTCGCGATCGCGGTCCCGGTATTCTCGAGGAAGGTGATCTGCGTTGGCGTACCGCCCCATTCCTCGAGATAGCCGGCGCCAAGGCCGTCGCCCAGCTGGCCGGCGTCAGGAGCGTCGTTCCATCCGCCGGTCGCACCGATCTGCAGCCATTGCGTGGTGGCATTGAAACCACCGCTGGGTTCGCCGGGATTCCAGTTGGTATAGCTGAATTGCGTGCCGGCCTCGGGTCCGCTGACCCAGGACCAGACGCTTTCATTGACCGAATTACCGTCAGGCCGGTCGTTGTTGGTCTCGCCGCCGAGCCACGTCGCGCTGAAACCGTCGATCACATGGTTGACGACGAAGCTTTGCTCCGCCGCGCTGGTAATGGTCGCGAGATAACCGCCATCCGCCGCGGCGTTCGCCACCGCGGTCTCGAAGCTGCCGAGCGTCGTGACCTCGCGATAATAATGACCGTTGTCGGTATCCAGCACCCAGCCGCCGCCGCTCGGGCCGGACAGCACGTCGTCATGCGCCGCCGGCGGAGTCGGCGTGAAAGTGACGGTCGGGTTGATCGCGGCGCTGACGTTGGTGCCGTCGGCAGCAGTGATCGAGAAGCCCGGCGTGGTGTCGGTGCCATCCTGGACGAATTCGACCCGGCCCGCCTCGATCTGCTGGGTGGTGAAGCCGCCGGTCGGCGCGGACACCCAATTGGTGCCGTTGAACACCTCGAACTGGCCGCCGGTGACGTTGTTCACCGAGTACAGGAAATGCGAGGTGTCGGGATCGCTGATGCTGAAATTGGCGTCGGTCAGCACGTCGGTGCCGCCCTGCGCAATGGTCAGCGTCATGCTGCTGAATGTCGGCGTGCCCGGCTCGACATTGATCGAGATCTGCCCGGTCCCGGTCAGCGGCCCGCCGAGCGCGGCGCCGACCTGGTCGTTGGCGGTGACGGTGAGCGTATCGGCGCCGCTGTAGTCGGTCACCGGCGTGTAGATCACGCCATGCGACAGCGCCGTGTCGATCGCGGCCTGCGAACCGAACAGGTTGATCGAGCCGTCGTTGTTGGTGATGACGCTATCGAGCCCGGCGGCATTCGCCAGCGACAGCGCGCCATGACCGGCGGCGAGCGTGACCTCGATCTGCGAACTGCCGGCGTCGACGTCGTTGACCGAGATGCCGTTGATGGTGATCGCGTGATTTTCGTCGGTCGAGACCGGGCCAGACGACGCGATGCCGACGGTCGGCGCGTCGTCGATGCCGGTCACGGTGACATTGACGGCTTGCGTGGTGTGCTGGCCGGCCGTGTCGGTTGCCTGGATCGAGAAGGTGTCGATGGCGGTCTGGCCCGCGGCCAGCGCCTTGACGCTGGCGAGGCCCGGATTGAGGAAATACTGCCAGGTGCCGGTCTGCTCGTTGACGTCGAGCGTGCCGTAGGTGCCCTGCAGCACCGACACCGCGTTCGCGGTGACATCCGCCGGCGCGGTATCGGACGTCCCGGTCGATTGCCCGTAAACCTGGACGCGGGTCCAATCCTCGTTGTCGAAAATCTGGCCCGTGGTCGTGAACACCACCGGGCCGCCGTCGGCGACTTCGGTGCCGCCGCTGTTGATTCCAAACAGCTGGAACGACGCGGTGACATGACCGTTGGTCGCGGTCGCGTTGGACAGATCGAGCTGGATCGCGTTGTCGGTGATCCCCTGCGTGAGGCCGGTCGCGATCTGGATGGTCTGCAGATTGGTCGAAGTCCCGGTCTCGAAATCGATCTCGTTCAGCTGCACGCTCATGCTGCCGTCGGCGTTGTGCACGACGTGGAGGTCGACGGTTTCAGTGCCGGGCTGATCGTTGGTGCCTCCAGACGAACCGCTCACACGGTCCGACAGGCGCATGCCGTAATGGGTGGTGCTGTCTGTGGGGTTGACGAGGTCGAACACCGCGCTGGCGGTAAATGACTCGCCGGAACGCAGGCCGGCACCCGGCGCAGCGTTGAAGCTGGTGCCGCTCAGCAGCGTGGTATATTGCCCGAAGACAACATCGCCGTAGGTTGACGGACTGAGACTGATGCCGACCGGCGCCGCATCGGCACCTTCGATCTGCGCTGCGGTCGCACCGGCCACGAAGGTACCGCCCGACACCGTATAGACGGGATTCGTCCCGTTGGTGTCGCCCGCGAAGTTCGGACCCGTCGGCGGAGCCGTTCCGGTAAAGGTGTCGTGGAAGATCGTATTGCCGCCCTTGACGACCTTCAGGTCCTCGAGACCGTAACCGTAATTTTCCGCAGCCACGCTGGTGCCGCCGACCACGCTCCAGGTCACGCTGTCGCCGCGATCGGGATCGGCCGCGCTCAACAGGCCGGACGCGACGGAGACGCCGGCATCGGCCACCGCGCCGCTCGTGGTGCCGCTGATCGAAGGCAGATCGTCGCTGCCGTTGATGGTCACGGTGATCGGTGTGCTGGCCGTGCCACCAACGTGACCATCGTCCACCGTGGCGTTGTAGGTCAGCACCAGCTTGTCGCCGGCCGCCATGAAGTCGAGTGCGCTGTCGGCGACCGAATAGGTCCAGACGAACGAGCCGGTATTGGTAGGCGTGCCATTGGACAGCAGCGCCAGGCTCGCTTCTTCGATCGCGGCCTGCTGGGCCGACGTCAGCGTTAGTTCGCCACCTGCCGCGTCCTTGTAGTCGAACGAGACAAACGACGTGCTGACGGTCGGCTGGTCAGTGACATCCGCATCCGTAAACGTGATCGTGCCGGTTGCCGTATCAGTCGCACCGTTTCCGGTGACGTTCGGCAACTCGGTAAGCCCACCACCCGTTGCCGTGATCGTCGGCACGTCATTGGCGCCCGAGACCGTCACGGTGACGGTCGCGGTGTCGTGTCCGCCCTGATGATCGTTCAGCGTGATCGTCGATGTCACCGTCGCGGTCTCGCCCGCGCCGAGGAAATCCAGCGAGCTGTCGGTGATCGAATAGGTCCAGTCGATCTCGCCGTTATTGGTATTGGTTATCGACGGGAGATGGAACGCGCCTTCAAGCGCGCTCTGCTCGCCGCCCGTCAGCGCGGCGCTGCCGGTCCAGGTGACGGTCTGCGTGAACGTGGCCGTCGGCCGGTCGGTCAGGTCGATATCGGTGAAGTGGATCGCGCCGCTTGCCGGCGACGAGTCGTCCTGCGTGGGCGAACTCGTGACATTGGCAAGTTCGGCTACCGTCGCGGTTTGCGCGTTCTCGCCCTGGGCAAAGCCCGGCGCATCGTCGTCGGCATTGAGCGTAATCAGCGTGCCGTTACCGTCGGCCGAGCCCGCGAAATGCGCGTTGCTATAGTCGCCGACCAGATGCAGGGAGATCGAATGCTGGCCGTCGGTGATGGTCAAGGTGCCGCCGACGTCGCCGGTATCGCTGACATAGGTCGCGGTGGTGCCAAGCCCGTAGCCGATGGTGCTCAGGTCGATCTGATCCGTCGCGGCGAGCCCAACGATGTTGCCGCCGAAGCTGCCGGTGTCGATCTGCAATTCGCCGCCGGTGCCGCTGAACGACACATTTTGCGTATCGGACACGTTCAGATCGAGCACCGCGCCGCCGTCGATCTGGATCGTTCCGCCGTCGTTCGCCACGCCGTCCGCAACCGAGCCGGTGCCGGTGATGGCCAGCTTGCCGCCGGTCACCTCGATCGTGCCGTCATTGATGACGCTGGTGTTGGTCAGCGTGACGTCGCCGCTGGTCTGCACCAGCCCGTGCGCGGCGACGTTCAAGCCGCCGCCAGTGATGTTGACGCCGCTCAGCGCCACCGTGTCGCCGACAGCGCCGTGGACCTGGATCACAGCGCCGCTGGCGTTATCGTCGAACGAAGTTCCGGTGACCGTAGAGCCGTCGAGCGTCAGCATCGCGTTGTCGCCGAGCGTCACGTTGCCGCCGTTCAGCGCCGCATTGCTGATCGTGCTGTCGCCATTGATATCGATGGTGTTGGCAACCGTCTGGCCGCCGGGAAGCGTACTGAAATTGTGGACGGTGCCGCCATTGATGCTGACATCGTCCAGCGTCACCGTGCCGGCGGTATCGATCGTCGCGCCGCTGGCGGTATCGTCGAACGAGGTGCCGCTGACCGTGCCGTTGTCGAATCCCAGATGGACGTTGCTCTCGATCGTGACATGGCCATGGTTCAGCTGAGCGTTGCTGATCCCGCTGCTGCCGGTGACGTCGATATCGGCAGCGATCACGCTGCCGCTGGGAACACTGGTAAACGCGTTGATCGTGCCGGCGTCGATCGAGACGCCGTTCAGCGTCAGCGTGTCGCCACCATCGATCTGGATGGTCGCTCCGCCGGCGGTATCGTCGAACGAGGCGCCGGTGACCGTGACATTGTCCAGCGTCAACGTCTGATTGGCATCGATCGTCACCTGGCCGTTGTTCAGCACCGCGTCGCTTATCGTGCTGGAGCCGGTGACGTCGATATCGCCAGCTATGACGCTGCCACTCGGGACGCTGGTGAAGGCGTTGATCGTGCCGCCATTGATCGTCGCGCCGCTCAGCGTCAGCGTGTCGTTGCCGTCGACCTGGATCACAGTGCCGCTGGCGGTGTCGTCGAACGACGTGCCGGTGACCGTGCTGCCGTCGAGGTTCAGCGTGACGTTGCCGCCCAGCGTCACATGGCCGTGGTTGAGGCTGACATTGCTGATAGTGCTCGAACCGGTGACGTCGATATCCCCGGCGACGATGCTGCCGCTGGGTCCGGCAGTGAAATCGTTGATGGTGCCGCCGCTGATGCTGACATCGTTCAGCGTCAGCGTGTCGCCGCCATCGACCTGGATCACGGCGCCGCTGGCGGTGTCGTCGAACGACGTGCCGGTGACCGTGCTGCCGTCGAGGTTCAGCGTGACGTTGCTGCCCAGCGTCACATTGCCGTGGTTCAGATGGGCGTTGCTGATCGTGCTGGAACCGGTGACGTCGATATCCCCGGCGATGACGCTGCCGCTGGGACCGGTCGTAAAATCGTTGATGGTGCCGCCGTTGATGCTGACACCGTTCAGCGTCAGCGTGTCGCTACCGTCGATCTGGATCACGGCACCGCTGGCGGTATCGTCGAACGAGGCGCCGTTGACCGCGGTGCCGTCCAGATTCAGCGTGACATTGCCGCCTAGCGTCACATAGCCGTTGTTCAGATGGGCATTGCTGATCGTGCTTGAGCCGGTGACGTCGATATCGCCCGCGACGATACTGCCGCTGGGTCCGGCCGTGAAATCATTGATGGTGCCGCCGTTGATGCTGACATCGTTCAGCGTCAGCGTGTCGTTGCCGTCGACCTGGATCACGGCGCCGCTCGCGGTGTCGTCGAACGACGTGCCGTTCACCGTGACATTGTCGAGCGTCAGCGTGACATTGCTGCTGAGCGTCACATTACCGTGGTTCAGCGTGGCGCCGCCATCGATCTTGCTCGAACCGGTGACGTCGATCGTGCCGCTGCCACCAATGCTGAAATCATTGAGCGTGCCGCCGGTGATTTCGGCGTCGTTCAGCGTCAGTGTGGCGCCGCCGTCGACGGTGAGCGTGCCGGAGCCGTTGGCGACCGTCGTTCCGTCGTCAAGGGTGAGACTGCTTCCAACGAGCACGTCGATGGTTTTGTCGTTGGTGACCCCGACATGGTCCAGTGTCGCGCCAGAGGCACCTTCGACCACCAGGTATCCCGAACTGGCGCCTACCGTCAGCGTGCCGCCGGTGATGCTGGTGCCGCCTTCCAGAACTAACGGCGTGGTTGAGGCCTGAACGACCCCATCGACCTCAATGTCGCCGCCGCCCGTGATGGTGACGCCGTTAAGCGTCGCGCCCGCGACACTTTCAATGTCGAGGGTGCCCGAATTGCTCAGCGTTCCGCCAGACACCGTGACGCCGTCCTGCAGCTTCAGCGTCTGGCCGCCATCGATCGTAATGGTCGTGCCGGCATTGTTGAAACTATTGGTGACAGTGCCGCCGCTGATGGTGACATCGTCAAGGACCGTGTTGCCAACGATCTGGATCGTGGCTCCGGTTGCGGTATCGATGAAGTCAGCGCCGGCCACCGTGTCGCTACTCAAGGTCAGCGTGACGTTGCTGCCCAGCGTGACATTGCCGTTGTTCAGATGGGTGTTGCTGATCGTGCTTGAGCCGGTGACATCGATATCGCCGGCGACAATGCTGCCGCTGGGGCCACTGGTGAATGCATCGATGGCGCCGCCATCGATGCTGACATTGCTCAGCGTCAGCGTGTCGCCGCCGTCGACCTGAATGGTCGCGCCGCTAGCAGTATCGTTGAACGAGGTCCCGGTCACCGTGCTTCCATCGAGCGTCAACGTGACGTTGCCGCCGATCGTCACATTGCCGTTGTTCAGATGGACATTGCTGATCGTACTGGAGCCGGTGACGTCGATGTCGCCGGCGACGATGCTGCCGCTGGGCGGCGCGGTGAAATCGTTGATCGTACCGCCGTTGATCGTGACGCCGCTCAGCGTCAGCGTATCGTTGCCGTCGACCTGAATCGTCGCGCCGCTCGCGGTATCGTCGAACGAGGCGCCGTTGACCGTGGTGCCATCCAGATTCAGCGTGACATTGCCGCCCAGCGTCACATGGCCGTGGTTGAGGCTGACATTGCTGATCGTGCTCGAACCGGTGACGTCGATATCCCCGGCCACGATGCTGCCGCTGGGACCGGTCGTAAAATCATTGATCGTACCGCCGTC
>Ga0265314_10003740_pt1 | contig 14569 bp, 20 predicted proteins | sample 4126metaG_FD_203106 | JGI IMG/M metagenome (GOLD analysis project Ga0265314, IMG submission 203106) | Rhizosphere microbial communities from Carex aquatilis grown in University of Washington, Seatle, WA, United States - 4-1-26 metaG | ecosystem: Host-associated > Plants > Roots > Rhizosphere >... | reverse complement strand
ACGACCGTCAGCCCTACGACGAGGCCCGCTACCTCCTCGCTCTCCAGAAACACAATTCGCCTATCGTCGCCCTCGCCGCTCAATCACCCTAGTTTTCCCTTGCGGCCCGCCTCAGGGCGTGAGTTCGGCGTTGTCGCGCCTTCTACTGCCATAGGCGGCGGACCGACGTCCCCTCTGGCACCAGCACGCGTGAAGGTGGCCACCCAATGTGCACACCAAAACCTTGGACCTGGTTGGTTTGCTCGACCCATGGGAAGGAGCCCCTCATGGACCTAACGTGCGGAGAACGTGCCGTGGCCGTAGCGATTGGCGCGGTGGTAGCAGCAATGTCATCGGCAGGACTCGTGGGGTGCGCGTCGTCCCCCAAGACGCAGATCTCGAAGGACGCCAGCCCCGATGGACCCATCACAGCCCTGTGTAGCGGCCCTGCGGCCGGAGCCCTCATAGACGACATGAGCGCGTCGAGCATCAGCTTGGCCCCGCCTTCCTGTGCGTCCAGCGGAGCCTGGTTTGCGTTCACCGGAGGCGATGATCCGAGCGCGCCCGGGAGCCTCACCGTTCCCGCGGCTTCGGCGGCTAGTCTCTATAGTCCCCTTCCAGCCTTTCCCGGACTCGATGGCAGCACGGTTGACGGCGGATCATCGGGTTTGCGCGCAATGTGCATGGCAGGGCACACCGGAGCGCGGCAGTATGCGTGGGCCGCAGCCGACTTGTTCTTTGCCAACGGTAATACGAACGCCCCGGCATTGATCGACGCCAGTGGCTACAGCGGCGTGCAGTTCTGGCTGTGGGCTTCTCCAGATACCGCCGCGTCGGTCAGCTCCAGCTTTACCGTCGGCCTGTACGACAAGAACGGGATTCCCGAAGGCGGTGTGTGCGACGCCAACAGCACCGGGCCAACAGCCTGCGCCAGCACCAGCGCCGCCATCTTCGGCAGTGCTGTTGCCACGAATGGTGGAGGTTCGGGCGCGCTCCTCGCTGATGACGGCAGCCAATTGCCTTCCCTGTCCGCGGGCTGGCAGCATGTTCGCGCACCATGGAGCAGCTTCCTTTCCAATCCTTGGTGGGGAGGCGCAAACGAGCGGACGGTTGATCCGCGAGCTCTGGTGGAGGTGAACTTCATAGTCTCGCAGACGGTTCAAGGCGGCGCTGCCATTCCGTTCGACTACTGTATCTACCAAGTCAGCTTCCTACCCTGAACCGGCCTGGGCCACGTCGCTGAGGGCCAGCCGCTGACTGGACAGGATCCCTTTCCTGGTGCGCATCTGCCCCAAACACGTACGCCGAACTAGTATTCGGCAACTCTAGCGCTCCCGTCCTGGTCAGTCTATCGCCCTAACAACGAGCGAGAAGATCTCCCGAGATTTTCAGGGGCTGCAAGAATTTTGGACCGGGAACCCTGGATTGTGGCGCAAGACGAGGGCCGACGCCTTGCCGCCCTTCGCTCGCCGGAGACCGCCTTGTCACATGTCGAACGGGCTCCGCACGCCCCACCGCGGTTGAGGACGGCGCTGGCGGCAAGCGCACCTCGTCGCTTCGAATCGCCTGCTGATTGGAAGCACTCAAGCCCGGGCCCCAATCTACCGAGAGTTCTTTCCGCATACAGGCTTCATCATTACTTTGCCTTGTTTGCAAAAGGCGACTCGGCCCCCCGCTGGGTCGCCTTTTCCATTTCCTCCGCGCATGCTTGCGTTGCTCGTCGCGCACTTCGGCACCGAACGGGTTACCGATGTTCTGGCCAAACACCTGAAGGGTTTCTTGTGAGAGTAGTGTATGCGAGTTCACGCGGCGGCCCTGGTCCGGCCGGTTCGCGAAATGGTCGGTGTGCGGCCACCATCTTGAGCATCGGGTGCGCCACAACAAATGCCCAGGGGCTGCAACCACTGCGAGGTGCCGCAGCCCAAAGCTATTGCCATCGTCTCCTACGCGACGGCGTCTTTGGCGGCCTTGACCGGGCGACCCTTGATGACCTTCCGAGCGGGCTTCGCCTTGAAGACCGTCGGCTCCTTCGTGAACGGGTTGATGCCCTTGCGCTCTTTCGTCGCCGGCTTCTTCACGACCACCATACGGACCAGACCGGGGATGATGAACACGCCGTTCTTCTTCAGCTCGGCGTGACCGATGGTGGCCACGGACTCGATGATTCCCTTCACGTCCTTGCGGGTGAGCTTTTCATCGAACTGGTCGGCAATCTTCTGGATCAAATCGGACTTGGAGATGGGGCCTTTGGGCATTGGGATTCCTTCGGTTGGGGTGTTGATGTCGCGCGAAAATACTACTGCCCCGCCGGCAAGCCGCTGCGGATGATGCGGCGGAGACCTTCGACAGGTAGCTTTGAACCGCGCCTTTCTTCCTCGTAGATAATCAGAGCCATGGTGGCAGCGGTGATGTCCCGCTGTGTATCGTTCTCAATGACCTGCAGCTCTTCGCCGGCCCGAATCAGCTCGGCCAGTTTTTCCAAGCTGACGTAGTGCGAGTCCTGTGTGTCGTAGAGCTTCCTGTTCACGTAGCGCTTGATAATCCGGGCCATGGTGGCGGACATCATGGGGCATCACAGCGCAGGGTCAAGAGGCCTTTCGTGGTGCCAGGCAGGCGGCAGCTGATTAGTAAAGTCGACCGACCGAGGCCTCATCATGAGCGCCCCATTTTCGCCTTCTCGTCGGCTGGTCCCGAGTGGCGGCTGTGGTACCTTCGGCGCCCGTGTCCGAACAAGCGCCACCGCCGAATGACAAACTCCCGTCACCGAGAGAGACACGGCGATACTGCCACGTGATCTGGGATTGGAACGGTACCCTGCTCGATGACGTGAACTATTCCGTCGACCTGATGAACGCGTTGTTGGACCGACACGGGTTGCCGACGATCGATTTGGACCGCTATCGCGCCATCTTCGATTTCCCCATCCGCGTCTACTACGAACGCGCGGGGTTCGACCTATCCCGAGATGGTACGTTCGAGCATTTGGGACGCGAATGGATGGATGCTTGCGAGGTAGGCCGGTTCACCTGCCCGTTGCAGGGTGGCGCGCGCGACATCCTGGAGGCAATCCAGTCGGCAAACATCACGCAGTCAATCCTATCGGCGTATCCGCGTGACAGCTTGCAAACTATGGTCGGGTATTTCCGATTGACGAAGTATTTCGTCCGATTGCTGGGACTCCACTGTAACGGTAAGTGCCCGCTTTTCCTTTGTAAGTGCGCGTCCCCCAACCCTCCGAATCGACTTCACACGGTGGAAGCCGCAGGTTCAAATCCTGCAACGCCCACAGCGAAGCCCAGGAAATCCTGGGCTCTTTTCTTTTCTGCTTGCCGCCGGATCGCCAGACGTGCCGATTTCGGATGCGCGTATGCCGGTCGATGTGCCGGTCGGGGCTCCCCGACCTTCATCAGTTTGCCCTTCAGCGCGCCCTTTCTGGCTTCCCCTCGTGTGCCGAAACTCGACCGCGCCCCCTCGACTTGACGGCTGCGATATCGGCCACAGTCTTCGGCCGCCGCTGTCCCCGCCGCTGGCTGCCATCGTACCTCTTGGCCACCAGCTCTCGGCACCTGCGCAAGATCGTCTTGGGCGATGCGATTGTCGCGATTGCTGCCAGCCCCTTTCGGCACAACCTTTTGCCCAGCATGGCCAGACGCCTTCGCTCCGCGTCGGTGAGTCTCACCCGTTTCGTGCCGAGCTTCTCCCGTAGGAGCAGATTCTCTGCCTTCAATCGACTTGCTCCTGGAGAACCCGCCCGAGCCACGCCGCGAGCCACGCTGCCAGAAACTGGAGCGGCAACGGAAGATCGAGACCTGTCCTCCGTGCGGCCATGGGACTGCCAAAACGTCCGGCTCTCACGCATCACCTCGCCATGCGAACCAGGAAGAACCGCTCGATATCACTGCGGCTTTGCACGATCCACCTTTCGCACGGGACGGGAGTCCCGTCATTTTCTGGAGGTCCATTTTCGAACTTTGCCGCCCTCACCCCTCGCTGGCTTGCTGTCTTGGCCGTTCAGTCTTCACTGTTGGCAGGTAGTCGCGCAAGGATCGCTTCTCCCGCCTTCTTCAGCTTCTCGAGCAGGGGCAGCTGCCCAGCCAGCAAACTGCGGAGGTCGGTGTCGTGGCTCTGCTGCATCGTGCTTGTGAGCGCGTCGATCATCTTCCCGTGTTCCTGCACCATCGCCAGGATGAACGCGCGGTCGAAGTTCTGCGGGTGTCGCACGCGCAGCCTCTCCAGCGGACCGTCGTCGGTCGTCTCTTGCTCCGCGTCTTCAATGCGCCGTCGGTCGAACCTCTTGCGGTCCGCGTAGTCCATGAGCTCCGTGTCGCAGCTCTGGTGCCCTATTGTCAGCAGGCGAGCATAGCTCTTCACCCGCTCGGCCTTGCCCCGCTTCAGTGCCAGCTTGGCGCCCTTGATCTCCATCCGATTGCCCTCGTGAAGCAGGGCGACCATGTCTTCCGCTCGATCTGTTCGCCTTAGACTGTCTGCGGTCTGGCTCTGACGTTCCTTCGGTAGCGGGGCGCCCGCGTCGGCACCCGTCTCGCTGCCCAAACCGCGTGCCACCTCCCGAGGATACGGGCCAACTAGCAACACCGCCGCCCCGAGAACGATGTGCCGCATCCTCTTCCAATACGACGCGCTTCGCATCTTCATTTCTACCCTCTCAATCACTGTCTTCCGCCGCTCGCAGTCCGTTGGCGCCAAAGAAGATCTGCTCAGGTGCAAACGGGCTGTTCATTGGACGCCAAACCAGATGGCTCGGCTCCAACGCCACTGCGACGTACATCTACTTTACGACCAGATCGTTCCTCACTTCGCTGACGCCCGGAACTCGTGCGGCGACCTCTCCAGCCTTCGCGACGTATGCTACTGAGTCCACGAATCCGCTCAATTGAACGGCGCCTTTGAACGTCTTCACATTGATTTGAAGCGTCTTCAGCGTGGCTTCGTCAAGAATTGCGGCCTTTACTTTGGTTGTGAGGACGGAGTCATCGACATACTCACCAGTACTTTCGCGTCTCTGCGTGGCCGCGCAACTGAAGAACGCCGGTGCGAACGCTAAACAAGCCAAGAACCGAACTATACGAAATCTCTCTAACATATTTGCTCTCCATTCGCTTTGCGGCCGATCGTTTGTCATGCGTAGGCTGCTGTGATCCGCGACCATACCAGGTAGAACACCAGCAAGAAGCGTGCCCGAGCATCTCGATCCCTTTGATTGAAGGCGTGCTTCGAGGAGAACTCCTCTTGTAAAGTTGTTTGGAAGAGCTGGCTGCGGGGCTGTTCGGGACATATCTGTCACGCAAGAACACGTGCAGGTGCTTCTCTTGGCCCACGATGCTATTCGGCCACCGGCCCGCAGCGCAGGCAGACCAGGCGTCCAGATCAGGCTCCAGTTGCGATTTCGTGACCAGGAGCCTCCGCGGAAGCTTTCATGACAGCGACGTCACCGGGCAGGACGATCACCGAGACGCCCCGCTTGCTCACCGCATGTTGCATGGCGGACTGCAAGACATGCGACACTTCGTGACGGACGTGAACCCAATCAACCTTGCCGCGCTAGTGAATGCCGCTGCCGCTCATCCCGCCCCGTTCCGCCACCGGGCATTCCGCCGCCTGGAGCTCCCCCGAGTGCGTGTCCGGTCCCACCAGGGACATTGCCGGCGCCCCCTGGGCTTGGAAAGATCGGACTCGGCATCGGTGGCCCGGGCGCGGGAAAGCCGGGACGTGGGGGCGCGGGAAACGGCGCAGGCACAGCCGCTGGTACCGGCATATCGACCGCACCCGCCTTCGTAGCCGTGAATGTGATGAAGGAAGAGCCGATCGCCCAAATTGCGACGATACGAATGAGTGTTTGCATCTTGTCATCATTGAGCAAGTCGCATGCGACGAAGACTCGCAACGCCTCATTCAATTTGATGGTGAAGGCATATCATTTTGGCTGAAGAATCCCCAACCATGGAGAATCTCTCGGTCATCATCGCCACGGCCGATCCCAAATCGCATCGCGCAATCCAGGGACTGGCACCACCTCTGCACGTCGGCAGCCCATGCTTGAGTTTCGAACTACGCCATCGAAGTCGAATGGCGTCGGCAAACACCGTCTGCTGATTGGCGAGGCCAATCCCTCACTTCGTGAGTACCTGCTCGCCGTGCTCAGGTCTGACGGCCACGAGGTGGTCGCGATGGCGAGCGGGCTTGATCTCCTGGATACGCTAGCTGTCTCGCTTCACCCCGAGTTCGGACACATGCGGCGGAGCGGTCGGGACCGATGGCGGCGGAAGTGGCGGCGCGGCTGGTTCGGACGGCCCGCAGAATCTCGATGCGAAGCCGTTCAAGCCACTTTTCGGTAGTAACCCCCAAATGTAGTGCCAACCAGAAGGTGGCAGAATTGAGAACCGGCCAATACCCAAGCACGCCTGGGGTTCGTCGGTCAAGTCGGCCGGATAGCTGGCTCGCCTTTCCCGCAGGTTCCGCCAGCGTGGCACATCGATTCTGCCATGAGATCACGGCGTCGCAGCGTCGTCGCAACCAAATGGTTGGCGTCCGCGGCATCGACTGAAATCCCCTTGAACGCAGCCGAGATGCCTGCGGGTGTCACGTTCCCCCAGGCCAACTACCAGATAACGACTGGGTTCGTGCTGTCGACGATGGTGAAACACTGCGCCGCCGGTTGCGACCAGCGGATCATGTTGTACCAGAAATCCGCAACACGGCACGGAGGCCAAAACGGAAGCAACCAGGAATGAGGCAAGGCCACGCATCGAACTCGTATCGTGCGCGCCGACAGCGCGGTTGCAATTTCCATCGGAGGTGCATGGCCGACGCGTTTTCGGCGAGTCGATCTACCCTGGAATCGCGTGGGCAAATGTGGCCGTCTTCCGATGGCGATTGTCGATGGACCGCTACACCGCCCCCCAAACCGTTCGAGGCTCTAGCGCGGCGCAGATCGCCACTGACAGTCCAATTGCCACGCGCCTACGACCGCCGCGAATCCGTGCTTGCGATACGTGGTCCGTCGCTCGACTTGGTCGTCACCCTGGCGAACGAGAAAGCAATCGTAGCCTTGCTGATCTTGGGATGGATTGGGTTCCGCTGCCGGCCACGCGATACCCGTCAGATCCGTCGACACCTCGGAGATCGTCCTTCCCTTCACCGGTACGTTCCAGAAACGCAGTGGGAAGGAATCGGTAAGTACGCCGCCGCGCTCGGCTTGTCCGTACGCACCGAAGTGCACATACGGGCCGGAGCGCATGACCTTTCCCCCGGCATCATCCGTCATTTGCGCGATGTGGGGCCGCTGCGGGAGCAGGGCCAGTACCGCGTCGAACTCGCCGGCTTCACGGTCGAAGCGCCACAGATGCCACCCCGTATTGGCAAGCGCAACCGCGGCCAGCCCGACGGGGAGGACCCTCGCCAGTGTTCTCCCCTTGGCGTAATCGCACGCCGAAACGGCGAGAGGCAGAAGCATCGCCGCCATCAGAACGTGGCGAAAGTTTATGAACTTGGCCGTCGCAGTCGCGAGGGGCAGCAAGAAATAGCCGGCAAGGTTTGCGATGATCAGAATGTAGGTTACGCGCTCGTGAACCCCGAGCCGTCGCCAGCGGCCCAAGGTCACAGGCAGGCTACGCCAAACGAGGGCGAGCATGACCAATACCCATGCGGCGAGAATGAAGTCCTCTGATCGGTCCCGGTAGCCACCCAGGATGGAGTTGCTGATTTCTCGCAGTCTGAATCGAAAAGGGAGCCACTGCACGCCGCCAAAGCGGGGAGCCTTCGCAACCAAGCTGCCCCAGACGCCCAAGGCGATGGCAGCCGGCGCGAGCCAAGCCACGCGCGACAATAGCTTGCGGCGTTCCCCGACAATCAACCAGGCCAGCGCGTAGAGCGACAGGAGCAACAAACCATAGACGTGGGTCGTGGCAGAGAGCAAAGACAGGCCCGCAACCCGCCAGCCCTTTCCTCTGGACCATGGTCCAACCAGCTCGGACAGGACGATGAAAGCAAGGCCCAAGCCGAGATTGAAGTGAATGAATCCCCAGAAGAAGCTGCGATTGTAGAGCAAGGGCAACGCCAACAGGGTCAACCCGAGTGGTTTCTTGAGCGCACGTAGCATCAGCAGCACGCCAAGCGGGTACGACAGGGTAGCGACGAATACGGTGATACGCAGGGCCCAGCCAAGCGGTATGAGGAACGAGAGGCCCAGGGCCAGAAAGTAGGGGAACACGTACAGTGTCCTGCCCAAAGCCCATTCGTAGTACGCTTCGAAGCCGTAGGCGGGGTCATGCATATGGCGCATGATCGACACGATGGCCTGGTGTTGCGGCAGGTCGGTCATCGGCAAGTACTCGAAGGCGAGGCACGGCAGCGTGGAGATCAGGCAAAGGCCCAGCATCGCGCCCAGCAACCAGCGCGGCTCGTCGATGGCGGCGCTCTTGGGCGGGTCGTGGGCAGGGGCCGGCAAGACCATGGTCGACCACGCTAGCACATCCATCCGGGCCTCCCGAACCATCGTGAGCACCAGCTCCACGGTCCCTCGTCTACGGAATGCGCACGAAGAAGACGACGGACGAGGCGATCAGCAGCAGTCCGACACCGATGGCGGCCCAGGAGAACGCGAGCGACCAGCGCCCTGTGCGCTCCACGCTCTTGCCGAAGAGAAGGCAAAACGGCACCAGCACCGGAAAGATGTGCCGGAAGTCCTCGTGAAATGGCGTCGGCAGGACGATGCGAAAGGCCACCAGCAGAGCCAGCATGCTGGCGGAGGCGATGACAATCGTGCGGTAGTCTTGCCAGCGCACCGATCTCGAGAAAGCCAGCGCCGCAATACAGACGGCCACCATCACCAGCAATAGCACGCTCATGACGATGGCCAGACGATCGTAGCGCACGCCCTCGAAGTCCTTTCCGAGCGGCATGACGCCGAACAAGCTGGACTTCGCCAACCCGTTCCAGAAGTAGTCCTGCTTGGGCGGATAGTTCATCGAGCTGGTATCGCGCAAGAATCCCGGCACATCGAAGTAGAGGTAGTTGATGGGCTGGTTGCTGACGAAGGCTCCGGAAGGCACGTAGCAGGCACCCCCGAGAACCCGCTGGCAAAGCGTGGGCGGGGCCTCCGATCCGCGGAAAGCCAGGGGCAAAAGCGCTGAGCCCAGCAGGACCACCGTGGCGACCACACCCAGCCGGATGCTATCGCGGCGCAAGCTCGGCGACCAGCAACGCAGCGCCGCCATCAGCAAGAGTGTCACCGCCAGGGCATATCCCGTCGCCTTGGTGAGCAGTGCCAGCGCGCAGGCGCCGAGAGCGCATCCGAAGTCGCGTTGCCTACCCCCCCGGTCCCATCGTGCGATGAAGTACATGGCGGCGAGCATCAGCGGTGAGGCGAGCGCATCGTTGTGCACGCGCACGGAATTCAGAATGCCCGAGGGCCAGAACACAACCAGCGCGGCCGCGAGCCGCAAGATCGCTGGGCGCTCGATGAAGCTGCGCAGGAGCAGGAGCGCAAAGACGACGAAGCCACCAGATAGCAGCAACGAAAGCCACTGCAGCCCGAGCCCGTGCGGGATCCACCCGCCTGCGAGCACGACCTTCGACCACAACGCCGCGAGCGCGTAGTAGAGCGGTGGGTGCCCGCAGGTGGTGCAGAGAATGCCGAGTGGCGGTAGCCGCAGGTGCTCGATGAGAAAGTCGATGTAGAAGACGTGCGAAGCCCCGTCGTAGCTGCGCTTGGTAATCGGGGTGTAGGCCAGGTAGCTCGCGTCCACGAGAAGGCCGGCCAGCACCAGGGCGACGATGAACCAGCCGAAGCGCAAGCGCCGCAGCACCAAGACCTCGATGACGGCCGTGCTCAGGATCGGGACCAGATGGATCATCGTATGCGCGCTCCCGGTGGCGGGAAGATGATACTACGGTGGCCCTTCAGATCCGCGAGCCTTGGGCCCGAGGTCGCAAATGGCCGCTTCGCAACGGTTCATTCGCCCTCCTAAAACGTTGCCCCCAGCGCCAGGGTTGCGCCGTGCTGGGTGGGAAGAACAGCCACGGCAATGGGGGACGGCGACGTAATCGACTCCCAGGCATAGTGGCCGATGTCGATGGAGGAGACCGCGATGGCGGCAAGCGCTACGGCGAGCGCGCCCAACCCGACCTCGGCTATCGCGCAATCCATATTGTCGCCGTTGGGGGTGCAGTTTGACTTACCGATCGCCACGCCTGCAAAGCCAGCGAGGGACGGCAGCAGGAGTCGCCCGAGAAAACTTATGCCCATGGCTCCATACTGGCCGTTCAGCCCGTGGATGATGGGCGGAACCAGCAGCCAGGTGGCGGCGGCCAGGTAGAGGGCATTGGCAGAGTTTTCCCGGGCCGCGCCGATCACAAGGGCCGACGTCACGACGTCCGAGATCAAGATTTGATACCCGTACCAGCGGTATCGCGGAGCTTCTTCGCTGGGCTCGACAAGCTTGAGTGGCGGCAGGGGAGGCCTAAGCGGGAGAGCTTCCGGCGTCGCGGCAGGCGCAGGTGGCGGTGGTGGAACAGGGCCGATCGGAGTGTAGGTGGCGAATGGATAGCCTGCGTCGGCTGGAAATGCCCCAGGGCTAGGCTGGTACGGGACGATATCTGCGGCCCGCGCTTCCGTCGAGAGCGCCAGGAGGACCACCAAACGAGCTACGAAGAGCCATTTTCCAATCCGTCGCATGTCCTGTCCAAAGGCAATCCACATGCCGAGGTCGGCGCCCAGGAATCCCTAAGCGTTGGCGCGCACGAGTGTTGGCGTGTGTCCATTTTCCAACAACCCGGGGGCACTGGACGGGGGATGCCAGCCTGAGTTCCCCGACGTCTATGCCCTTGAGCAGTTCCCTAGGTCTATCGGTGGCTCCTGGCCAAGTTTTCCGCCCCCCGATGCGATTGGCTGATGTACCATCGGCCCTTGGGAGGACACCAGTCATGGCAAAGCTCGCTGCAATCCTCATCTTGGTGCTTTTGGCGTCGGCCGGGTGTGGTGGTACGCCCTCATTGAATACTCGAGTGCCAGCCAACCACGAGATCGACGCCTGGACGCTTAACGGGAGCCCGACGGTGGCCGACACCGACACCAAGCTCTACAACCTCATCGATGGTGGCGCACCCAAGTACCTCGATCGAGGCTGGGTCGCCAGCGTGTACGCCGCCTACCAGCAGGATACGAGCACGGTCCAAATTTTCGTTCACGACATGGGCACTTCGGACAACGCTCTGGCGCTCTACAATGTCGACCTGCCGGTCTCCCGTGCGCCGATCGGCAGCCTGTCGAACGCAGTCGTCGACATAGGGCTGCCGGTCGCCTACGCAGCCGAAGCCTACGCTGGCCAGTACTGCATCGAGGCCTCCATCGATGACCGTTCGGACAGCGCGCTCGACGCCATCCAGAGATTCATATTGGCCACCCTCAAGCGCTGCGAATAGTGCTCAGGGCGTAGCAGCCCTACTCCTGAGCCACCAATAGCGTAACGCTGTTCGCTGCTACGGAAGGTCCACCAATCGTCTCGTTGGTTACCACAGCATTTTCGGCTGCAGCAGGAACGGCGCCGCCGATGCTCTGGAACACCTTCACGGATGAGGATTGTGCGATGCCAGCCGCATGACCTCCATCACGCATGCCACGCACTCGGGTTTGGCCGCCGCCGCGACTGGTACCGGACGCGATGAGGCCGAAGGCTGTGCCCCTGTTCCACTCGCGGCCGACGCCCTCGCGGCGGTTCTGCTATGGCACGCAACACCTCCCACGATGACCGCGAGGGACCATCGCGATGGCCGCGCAACCCGCGACAGGTCGGGTGCCTTTCATAGTCGCGCCGAGCATAGTCCGGACACGCCCGCGCATGGCCGCCAGGACATAGCAGTAGATGGTTCTCGAAAATGGGCTGGGTATCCCAGCTACTTCTTACCCTTCCTCTTGTGCTTGGCCTTTCCCCCCTTGCCCTTGCCCTTGGCCTTTGCTTCCGCCGCTTCGCTCTTCGCTTTGAACTCGTCGTTTTCCTTGGTCAGGCTTGCAACCTTGGATTCGGCGTCCGCCAGTTGCGTCTTCAGCTCGGTGAGCTTGGCCAAGTTGGTCGTGCATTCCCTCCGTTGCTCGGTCGCCTCCTTCTTGCAAGTCTGCAAGGCGTCGTTGCATACCTTGTCTTCGCAACTCGTGGTCGTCATCAACCAGGCGCCGAGAACGACCAATGTCACTAGCTTGAGCGTTCGAGTCATTGCATCTCCTTCGCGCTTGTGGGATGCGGCAAGACCGCCGAATCCGTGGTGTCCGAGAATACGTCGGAAGAATCCTCTCACGAATCCGCGAAGATGGGCAGCGCAAGATGCACATCGACCACCGCCAATCTGGCTCGGTCGTTTCTGTGACGGCCTAGGTCTACCTACCAGATGGTGACTGGATTCGTGGTGTCGACGATGGTGAAGCATTTCGCCCCTGGCTGCGACCAGCGGATCGGCGATGTGGCCGTCGGCAGGCGCAGTGATCGAGTGCCCGCCCTCGAAACCGACCATCGTCACGCCGGTGCTGAGGCTCGCGATGACGGGATCGGTTCGGACCCAGTCGGTCAATGTGGAGGAATGCGCACAGCCGCAGATTTGCCAGTCGATGCAGCTTTCGACCCTGTCTTGTTTCCTGTGTAATGGGTTCTAAGTTGAATCGCTCAAATCGGGTGCGGGACCAGAAGCTAGCGACCCGACGCGCGGTCCTGACGGGACAAGCGGGCAATATCGGGCCTTACCCGCGAGGGTGGCTCCGCATCCGGATCTGGGAGATCGGCATCTCCGGTTTGCTCCTCACGCGCCTCCACCGACTCCCTCTCCTCTTCGGCTTCTTCGGGAGAAGCGATAGCCAGGCTTCCGACTGCCTCAGGAAGTGGATTCGCTTCCGATTCGAGGTCGTTCGAGTGGCCGCTGCCTTCTGTCATCGTGTCGCCGAACTCCTCCTCAGCCCCGCTCACGATGAATGGCCCACCGATCTCCTCGGTCTGCAAGGCGTCTCGCGCTGATTCCGCATCGTCTTCCCCTGTGGTGACCGCCCTTTGATGGCCTTCGGCAAGCTGTTGCGCAAGCGCCTCGCTGGTCCCTGTCCTCAGCGCCGATTCAGGGATGAACGCATTTCCGTCGTCGCTTCGTTGCGACTTCCTCCTGGACTTCTTCCTGGCCATCGTAGACTCCCGGATTGATGGCGAGCATCGCCCGTGCCAAGACGACGGCGTTACGCTGAGAAGCTGGATGGGAACCGTTTGTCGAGCGCAACGGGGGAAGAGGATCGCCTCTCCGCACCGTACCAGTTACGTCCCCGCGCCCACCGTTTCCAAAAAGAAACGCCTGGCGGTCGAGCAACGTGCCCGACCGAGCTTGCGCTGACTTGAGCCTTCCGATTGGACAAGGCACATCATCTGGCACGTGATTTGCTGCAAAATCTTGCCATGGGCAGTGTCGAACTGCTGCACGCCGTGGTAGCAACGCTGGTGGCGATGACGAGGCCGAGTTTTCTCGCGTTGCCTTCGAGCATGGGGCCCTGTTTACCACAAGCGGTCCCAATTTTGCCCGGAGTGTTCCCCGCGCGGACTTCACCGTCGCTCAGAACTGTACGCCGGTGTCGATGTAGTAGAATTCCTTGTACAGGGCGGCAAGGTCCGAGTCCGTGGTGGTTGGTGGATCCCAACTCTTCACCGCTTGTTCCGACACAATAGAGCGTCCCGATCCATCCGTGAATCTCAATGCTAGGGGTAGTGTGAAAGGTCCGGCCCCTTGCGGAAGCACCCAAGTGCCAAAGCGCTCTTGCGGTCTGGCTTGCGTGTAGTTGGGGTCGCGTTTCATCGACACCCAGTCGCCGGAAGGGAGTCTGGCTTCGACATTCACCAATGATCCGAGCCCGGAGACGTTGACCACGCTGAAAGCGAAGTAGTAAGCGCCTCCATTTTTCACCAGGATGTAGATATTGCCGGTCACCGGGCAAGGCACGCGTCGGTAGCGAGTCGGGATGACTCCGTCCACCATCTGCCCATTGGCATCACCGGTCTGCAGTCGGGCCATCGCGATATCCGAGAGATCCAGGTGGAGGCTTTCATTGGGCAGCGGATCGTGGTCGAGCGGCGGCACCGGTGGCGCAGGCGGAAGCGGACAACCGTATCTGAAATCAGAAACCTCGCCACAATGGTCGCGCCCCGAGCCGCAGCACCACTTGGAATTGGCCGAGCAGGGACAGGAATCGACGATTTGAAGGGTAATCGGCGGAGTGTAGCCAGTGCTGCCGGGCTGATAGTCGGTACCATCCTTGTTGGTACGCACGAGCTGAAAGCATTCACCGCAGCTCAGATAGTTGTCGTTGTCACCTGGGAGGCTGGGCCAAAATTGCGTGTAGTAGTCGCCATCAGGAGCCGCGAAATTTCCGCGCAGCGTGGTGTTAGTAGGGTCTTGGCAGAGATCAGGGTAGGTCTTGCAGAAGGTTGGAGTTGATCCGATCCGCCGGACGGGTTGTTAAGCCTTATGCCGTAGCGGCAGCCCCGGTGCAAGAGTCAAAGGCTGCCGGCGTTGTGTAGCCGAGAAGAGAATGCGTTCGTCGGCGATTGTAGAA
>Ga0265314_10003739_pt1 | contig 14571 bp, 10 predicted proteins | sample 4126metaG_FD_203106 | JGI IMG/M metagenome (GOLD analysis project Ga0265314, IMG submission 203106) | Rhizosphere microbial communities from Carex aquatilis grown in University of Washington, Seatle, WA, United States - 4-1-26 metaG | ecosystem: Host-associated > Plants > Roots > Rhizosphere >... | reverse complement strand
TGTTGGCGACCCATTCGAGCGCAACTTCGCCGTACATATATGCGAGGCAGATGGAGATCGGGCACGAGATCAGTGCACCCATGCCATCCCAAAAGACGACCGACGTCACTGGCATTTTCATCGAACCGGCGAGCAGAAGCGTCGGCGTGCGCAAGCCGCCGATGAAACGCGCGGCGAAAATTGTTTTCGCGCCGTGGAGGCGGAAGAACTCTTCAATGCGCTCGCGGTAACGGGCGAGGAGCAGCCTGCTGAAGTACGGTTTGTTGAGCAGCGCTGTTCCGAAATGGCGGCCGATGCTGAAAGGGATCAGGTCGCCGAGCAAAATTCCCGCGAGCCCGGCGATACACAGATTCAGCGGGTCTGCGCCGAGCTTCCGGCCGATGTAGCCGGCAAGCACGAACAGAACTTCTTCGGGAATCGGCAGGCCCACGCCGCAGAAAATCAGCGACAGAAAGAGTGCAGGTTCGACGCCACGTTCAAAGATTTGGCGCAGATACGCCAGTACCTCCACGCAGCAACCTCCTTAAGCGTAGGCGCGGACCGGGGCGGGCTTTTCGCGGCCGGCGAGAAACGCACGTTTCACCGCGTGCTGGTCCAGGTTTGGCGAGTGCAGCGTTGCGATAAACGCGTAGCGCTTCCAGACGGAGTCGACTTGCACAATAAAATCGCCGCCGCGCGAAAGTTCGTCGAGATGCGCGATTAACTCCGGGCGGTGGTGGACTTCAAACAGCGCCAGCCAGCGCACGAGAATGCTTGCAAACCAGCGCGGTAGATCGCGCTGGTCCCAGAAATCGACAATGACGATGCGCCCTCCCGGTGCGAGATTTTCGCGCGCGGCTTTCAAGGCTTCGCGCCAGCTCGGGATCATCGAGAGCGTGTATGAAAACAGGATCACGTCGAAGGGTCGGTTGAGCTCAAACGTGCCACGGTGGCAGAGCTGTTCGGCCAGGCACGTTTTCAGCCTCACTTTTTCTCCGCCCGGAACGCGCGCGAGATTCTGCGACGCGGTTTTCAGCATCTCCTGCGACGCATCGAGGCCGAAATAGTTGGCGTCGGGCTGCATGCGCACGAGCCGCGCGAGATTGCGCGCGGTTCCGCAGCCGACTTCCAGGACTTGCTCGCCCGGCTGAACGGTCATGTGCCGCAGGCCCGCGTCGCGGCCGAGCAGATAATATTTGCGCGTGAAATCGTAAAAATGCCGCTGCAGGCGGTACATCCGGTCCATTTTATCGGTGTCGCTTAGCGTCATTCGCGTGCCTCCGATGCTGCGTTTCTCTCTACTCTTTGCAGTAGAGATGAAAGCCGCCGTAAATTGCCGAACGATCCTGGCCATGCAGTTCCAGCGATAACTTTTGGTCGTAGAAAAACCGTGATCGCAGCGGCGTGGGCAGTGCTCGTTCGAGTGGAGATGTTTTCGATCCCGTGCGGAAGATCACGCGCGTGCCGGGGCGGCCAACGCGCGCAATTTCGGTCCACAACTCGGTCAGTTGCTGCGGCTTCATCCAATCTTGCGCGTCCAGCAACACGAAACGGTCGAGCGATTCGTCGGGCTGCCGGCGCAGGTAATCGGTCAGCGGCGCGACCACGGTTTCCACGCGGTCGGCGCACTGCTTTCGTACGTCGTAGCCGCACTGCTTGAGGTACTCCGGCACGGCCTGGCGTCCCTTCAAGTCGTAGCTGCGGCTGAGCGCCTGCCAGGCGAAATAATTGTCCTGGATCGGAAATTCGCAAGTCAACCGGCGCACGCGTTCGCGATACAGATCGATGACGTCGCCGGAGTTCTCTTCGCGCATCGTTTCATACTGATGCGGAGGAATGCCGAGGCTGAACATCACCAGCGGCTGGCGGCCAACGAACTTGACCAGCTTGCTGTCGAAAAACGGCGCGATGGTTTCGTTGAACACCTTTTCCTGCTCGGCCCTGGTCTCCGCTTTCAAAATGCGCGACGGATCTTTGCGTGTGATTCTCGTGAGTGAATGAACCAGGCGGAGCAGGTAGCCGAGCTTGGCGTAGTTGTAGAGGTTGCTCGAGAAATAATTGATGCGGGGGCCCATGACCGTCCTGCGAATCCAGTTTCCGCCCTCCCAGAAATTCCGCGTGGCGTCGTCGAGATGCTGGCAGAGATATGTCTGATAGCGCTCCAGGTTGGCGTGCAGGTTGGCGCAGCCGAAGAAATTAAAAAAGTCGTCGTAGGTCGGAAGGTGCGTGAGCGCCGCCAGCTTCAAGCGCGTGAGATAGATGTGATAGCGATTGAGATCGATGGCGACGACCTTTTCGGGCGCCTGATCGAGGTAGCTCAAGATGTTGCAGCCGCCCGAGGCGATGGCGAGAACGCGGCTGTCAGATTTCAGCTCGAGCGCTTGAAGATCGACGCGCGGGTCTTCCCAGATCTGGTTGTAGACGAAGCTATCGAACCAGAACGAGAAGAGCCGGTCCTTGAGTCCGCGGCGCGAGCCGGATTGGCTCACCGCGTTTTTTACCAGATCTTCACAAACCAATTCAGACATGCGGGTGTCTCCTCGGGGTATTCGCTGTGGTTTGAGAAAACAAATTCAAAGATAACGAGCGCCGAATTCGATCGGCTTTCTGAGTGGGAGAACCTTCGCCGGCAGGCGGTCTCATCAATCATGACGGGAATATACGACGGCGACATAAATCCATGATGAAGCCATCGCGAAAATGACGTTTATTATTTTGAATGCAATATTCTCGCATTATCACCGTGGCCAATAGTAAGTGAGCGGATTTGGGGATCCGTTGGGCGCAGCGGCAATTTTGTATTCACACTTTGCATAGCGCGCCGATTCGCACAATTGAAATCATCCATTCCCACTTCAGCGATAAAGGGCTGTTTCGCGCACGCAAGCCGGGGAACAGATTTTGCTCATGTTCAGAAGGACCAATGGCAATTCGGGAGGCCATTATGAAAACCGAAGATGTTTACCACGTCTACCCGCGAAACGACGGGAAATGGTGTGTCAGGATTTTTAGCGGCCAAGAAAGCCAGCATTCGCGAAAGGCCTTAGCGGCGTTGTTCGCCAAACAGGCCGCGGCGAACGGGAAGCGCGACGGCAGGGTGATTTTTTACCGTGCGGACGGTTCGATTGAGGTGGAGCGGTTTTTCAACTCGCCCCTTTCCGCAAAAGAGCGGGAACTCAACACCGTTCGCAGAACCTTAACGACCCCTTCATCGAATTGAAGCGATCGTTATGTACAACTGCGAAAAAGGGGTTCGACATGCACAAAGAGGCGGCAGACGGAATCGATCCCTGCGATTTTCCCATCGATGTGGCCGGGTTGATCCACGATCTGACCGCCATTCGGTCCGCGATGGTGAATTTTGAGAACGATCGCGAGGCTGCTTTCCGTAACCTAGACGATACGCACCGGCAGAGCGCTCGGAATCTGCTCCATTATCTGGCCTTGCGGCAGCACGACATTCGCCATCTGCAGCGCCGGCTGGCGAAACTGGGGCTCTCGTCACTTGGCCGGACAGAAGCGCATGTTCTGGCGAGTGTCAACGCGGTGCTGGGCATGCTGAATTTGCTTAAGGCCGATCGACTCCCTGATCTGTTCCTGTGCGAAGCGCTGGATTTCATCCAGGGCAACGAAACGCTGCGAATCAATACGCAGGATTTACTCGGCCCGAGCCCTGCGCGGCGCAATACCCGCATCATGGTCACCATGCCGAGCGAGGCGGCAACGAATCCGTCGTACATTCCTGAATTGATGGCCTCGGGCATGGATTGCATGCGCATCAACTGCGCGCACGACAACGCGGAGGCGTGGGCGAAGATGATCGAGAACCTTCGCCAGGCCGAAAAGACGCGGCGCCGAAAGTGCAAACTGTTGATGGATCTCTCCGGCCCGAAGCTGCGCACCGGACCGATCGCCGGGCCCATCGTCATGAAATGCCGTCCCGATCGCGACTACATGGGTCGCGTGATTGCGCCGGTGCGTGTTGCGTTCGTGGCACAGGGCGCTGGATATTGTCCGAAGGGCGCGACCGTGATTCCGGTTCCCGCCGATTGGCTGGAGAAACTGGCGCTCGGCGATCACGTGGTGTTCACCGACGCGCGATCGGCGCGGCGCAGTGTCACTGTCACGGCGCAGGGCGAGAAGTGCGTCTGGGCCGAATCGCGACAGACGTTTTACATTTCCGAAGGCACAGTGCTTCAACGCAGGTCAGGCACGAGCAAAGCGGCGGATGGAATATGCAAAGCAGGTCCGGTGGACGGCGATGCGCCAAGCATTTCGCTGCAAAATGGCGACACGCTGGTGATGACGGCGTCGACCGAGCCGGGGCAGTGCGCGACGTACAGCGTTCACGGACAAATCATCACGCCGGCGACGATCGGCTGCACGTTGCCGGAAGTATTCGCGCAGGTCCGCGCCGGTGAACACATCTGGCTCGACGATGGCAAGATCGGCGGCGTGATCAAGAGCGCCGAAGCGCAGCGGCTGATCATTGAAATCACCGAACTGCGCTCGCGAAAGGAAAAACTCTTCGCGGACAAGGGCATCAATCTTCCCGCGAGCAGCCTGAACATTCCCGCACTGACCGAGACGGATCTGAAGGACTTGGAATTCGTCGCAAAACACGCGGATATCGTCGGCATGTCGTTTGTGAACTGCGCTGACGACGTGGTTCGGCTGCAGGGCCGGCTGAGCGATCTGAACGCCGCGCATCTGGGCGTCATTCTGAAAATCGAAACGCGCCGCGCGTTCGAGCAGCTTCCCGAAATCCTGCTCGCGGCGATGCCCTGCCGCAGCGCGGGCGTGATGATCGCGCGCGGAGACCTGGCCGTCGAGTGCGGCTTCGAGCGGCTGGCGGAAGTGCAGGAAGAGATTCTCTGGATCTGCGAAGCGGCTCATGTGCCGGTGATCTGGGCCACGCAGGTGCTCGAGACGCTCGCGAAAACGGGATTTCCGACCCGCGCCGAAATCACCGACGCGGCGATGGCGGTGCGCGCCGAATGCGTGATGCTGAACAAAGGCAGCCACATCACCGACGCAATCGCGACGCTGGACGACATTCTCAAACGCATGGAGGCGCACCAGGACAAGAAGGTCTCGCTGTTGCGGCCACTGCGTTCGTGGCGGAATCCTGCGCAGCATATTCCGGTGGCGGGGAGCGCCCGGGTTTGATCACTCGAAACGATTTTCAATTCAGTGCGAGACAAGTTGCGAGATTTCGCGAGCGCTTCATGACGTTCAGCAAAGACGGCCGGGGTTGAGAGATGGCGGGGGCGAAAACGTCAGATTCTGGAAACGGGCCGACGCGCCATTCGAAGCGCTCGAAGGCGAAAACGCTGTCGCGCTCCCGGCTGATCACCTACGTCGACCACCAGGCCGAAAACTTGCGCGCAACGCTCGCGAAAGCGTTAGAGGGCGACGTGGATGCCATTCACGACGCGCGCGTGGCGACGCGGCGTCTGAAGGCTGTTGTCGATCTTTTCGATGAGCATCTCTCCACCCGGCTGAAAGGGCGCTTCAGCGAAAGTCTGAAACGCATTCGACGCACGCTCGGGCGCATTCGCGACCTCGACGTGATGATCGGGCACGTTCACGAGGCGAAGGACATCGACGCCGAAACCGCCGGCTTTTTGCTGGGCTGTTTGAAGCGCGAACGCGACGACGAACTGCAAATGACGATCGATTTGAACGCCGCGAAGATTCTGGGAAAACTCGGAACGTGGTGGGGGCTGCGCGAGCAGATCCAGGACGATCTGGCGCTGTCGCTGTTGCGCGAGGCGCTCGCGCAGAGGCTCGAGCAATTCAGCCGGCAGGCCGATCTGCATAGCGGCATTCAAGGCGAATCCGAGGAAGAGCACATCGTCGGCGCTCTGAATCCGCACGAACTACGCATCATTGGCAAAGAACTGCGATACACCGTCGAACTCGCTGCAGAAGAGGGCGTCAAATTTCCAGCACCGGTAACGCGGACGTTCAAGCGCATGCAGGATCTGCTCGGCTTGTGGCACGACTACGTGGTGTTGACTGGCAAGGTCCTCGAGATCTGCGTCGACGAGCAGCTCAGTTACACGCAGCCGGCGCTCCTTAAAAGGAGCCTTATGTTCGCGCAGGCGAGCGCGCGGCGATCCGAAACGCGGCTGAAAGACTTTTTTACACTGTGGAGAAAGCAAGGCGCGGCGCTGAAGACTCAGATCAGCGCGGCGTTGGAGCAAGCCGCGATGCCCGAAGAGAACGTTCCCGCCGCCGATATTCAGTTCAAAGAACCCCTAACGCCGAGGGCTTGAGAATTTATAACGCGCTCCATTTTATCGTCAGTTTGCAACCGAACACTTTCTGCAGCAGCAAGCCTTTTTGCAACGCTTTTCGCTTGAGCTGGCGGCGGTCGCAAGACTGCGCGTGATGGGCGAGCGTGCAGCGGCTGATGATCTGGCTTGAGGTGACTTTGCAGCGGATGCCGCGCACGAGGCCGCGATGGCCGGAATCCAGTGCGTCGGCAAGGCGCAGAATTGCCGAGAGACGGCGCACGATTTCGCGGTGCTCGGCGGCGAGCGCGGAGAAGTGCTGGTGCTTGACGCTCGGCGTGGCTTTGCGGTGGTAGCGCGCGGTCAGGCCGACGATGCGCCGCGTCGGAAGATCGAAGGGCAGATGCGGCGTCGACATTACAATGTGGAATGCGGCTTTGTGGTGTTCGGGAACGGTGCCCTTGGCGATGTCATGCAGAATCGCCGCGCAGAGCAGCCAGTGGCGCGCTTCGTGATTGAGACCATGCAGCGGCCGGAGTTCTTCGAACAAACGCGCGGCGATGCGGGCGACGCGATGCGCGTGCGCGCTGTCGTAGCGGCAGCGGCGCGCGAGCGTCAAGACGGCGCGCAGGCCATTGCGAGACGTGGCTTTGAGATCGTGATCGTTGCCCGCAAATAAGGCCAGCGCGTTCATCGTGTTTGTTTTGGCTTCGACCATCATCATCCCGCCGCGTGGAGCCTGACAACACTCAGTAGTATCGACGAATGTATTTAAGAGAAGATGAAGAACGCTTCAAATTCTCGTATAGGCCGCCGAGAAATTAACGTTTTGTTCTTCCCAATTATTTCAGCGCAACGCTGAACCTGTGCAATTTGAGCAACACTGGCGAAAACCTGCACGTTTTACATATTCTTAACATAAAGATCATGATGGTCCGTGCAAATGAGTGGGTATAGTAACAGCATCGCTCTGCAACGCTTTCTGTCGCCAAAAACAACTGGGTTGTGCGCTTCTCGCCACGCATGCAAGGTGAATCATGTCCATGGAGAAACGATCCGCAGGTCGGAACACTTCTGCGGAGATACTGTTTCAACCGATCGTCAATATTCACACGGGAACGTGCCTGGGTGTTGAATTGATTGCTTCCGAATTCGACGGCGAACCAGCAAAACTGTTCGAGCACGCGGTCGAGGCATTCTGCCAAATTCGCATTGCACAAATCAGTCTCTTTTTTCGCGTTGCGGCACCGGAACTGACGGCGGAGTTTTCTCTGGCGGCGCTGAAGGCGCTGGAGAAGTTCGATCTGAAGCCCGAGTTCGTGTCGCTTGAGATTTCGGAAGCACGAACAAGTCTCGCGCATCCGCAGCCGGCGCTGGCGTTGAAAGCGGCGGGGTTCGAGGTGGGCTTCGATGATTTCGGCAGCGGCTGCTCGCGACTGGCGTCGATTTACGAAATTCAGCCGGCGTTCATCAAGCTGAATCACGCGCTGATTGGCGACATCGAGGCCGATGCGCGCCGGCGGCATTTCGTTTCGCACCTGATCAATGTTTCGCATCTGTTCGGCGCGCGCGTGATTGCGAAGGGCATTCATTCCGAGGCGGATTTTTACCGCTGCAAGGCGCTGGGTTGCGACATGGCGCAGGGCGATTTAATCGAGCGAGCGTCGAGCGGCAAGGCGATTCCGCGGCAAGGCTACGAGACGGTGCTGATGTTGGGCATGCGCGACCGGCGCGGGCGCGACGAGACGCGCAGGACACTCGCGGAATCTGCCGATCCGATTGCGCCGCTGCCGGATTCGATGGACATGGCCAGCGTCTTTGACACCGTGCGCAAGAACAAGCAGCACACGTGTTTTCCGGTGGTGAATTCGCAGGGCAAGCCGCTGGGTCTGATCAAAGAAGCGAAGCTGAAGGATTATGCGTACTCGGAATTCGGACGCTCGGTACTTCTGAAGCGGACGCTGAAAGATGTGCTGCAGAAGTTTCTGACGCCCTGCCCGGTCGCCGACGTGAACACCGATGTCGAAACGATTCTCGAAATGCACGCCGCCGATTCCGCGAACGAAGGATTGATTCTTGTCGACGATTCGGCGTACGCGGGGTTTCTATCGGCCGGCGCGCTGGTGCGGATCATGCATGAGCGTTCGCTGAGCGTCGCGCGCGACTGCAACCCGCTCACGAAACTGCCGGGAAATTATCTGATTTACGAATATCTCTCGAGCGTCGTGCGCGATGTTGAGAGCGAATACGTACTGGTTTATCTGGACATCGATCATTTCAAACCGTTCAACGACAAGAACGGATTCCGCAGCGGCGACCGCGTGCTGGTGCTTCTGGCAGAGATGCTGCGCAAGGAATTTCAGAAGACGCAGTCGTTCGTTGGGCACATCGGCGGCGACGATTTCTTTGTCGGCTTCAAAAATCAATCGATGGAGCGAGCGCGCGAAGACATTATGCGACTGACGCAGAAATTCTCGCGCGATGTGCTGCCCTTCTATGATCTCGCCGATCAGCAGAGCGGGTTCATTCTCTGCGCAGACCGCGACGGGCGGCCCTCGCGCTTTCCGCTCGCGACGGTGAGCGCGGCGATGCTCAAACTCGAAAAGTCCTGCGAACGGCCGGAGATCGACGAGATCGGCACCATCATCGCCTCGCTGAAAAAATCATCGAAGGCCTCACCGCAGAAAGTCGCCGCGGGAATATCGGGCCGGCACCGCGCGCTCTCGCTGCTTCCCATCTCGGTTTCCGAAGGACACTAAACCCCAATTCGTCACGTCGCCGCGCGGCCGATGTAGGCTCCGCAGGATTCGCGCACGACCAGCGTGGGCGCGAGCAGCATCGTGCGCGCGGCGAGCGTCGGGTGGGCGATGCGTTCGAGCATTGCGCGGAAGGCGACTTCGCCGATATCGCGGCAGGGCTGGTGAATTGTCGTCAGCGGCACGGTAAGCAGCGCAGCGTATTTGACGTCGTCGAAGCCCGCGACGCGGATTTCGCGCGGCACTTTGATGCCGGCGTGCTCAAGCGAGCGCATCAGTAGCGCGGCGGTGTGATCGTTGCCGCAGATCACGCCGTCGAACCGCGAGTTCGTCACCAGAGAACGCGCGAAACGCACGTCGGCCGCGTCGCCGATAACAACTGCATCGCGGGGCGCATCGACCTTATTGCGCGCGAGTGCTTCGCGGTAGCCGGCGATGCGCGCGTCGATCGTCGGCGCCGATTCGGGGCGCGCGAGAAAGCCCAGACGCTTGCAGCCGAGCTTGAGAAGATGGTGGGCGAGAATGAATCCACCGGCAACATTGTCGATCGAGACGAGATCGAAATCGCTGCGCGCCGGAAACGCCGTCACGTCGCGGTCTAAAAGGAGCATTGGGATGCCAGCCTTGCGCAGGCGCTCGGAGATGCGGCGATTGGCGTCGTTGCGGTGCGACGTGAGCTCAAACGGCGCGAAAAAAACGCCGGCGACACCGCGCTCGATGAATTGCGTGCAGACCTGGTCCATGTGATCGACGCTGGCGTCCGTGTCGCGCCAGGGCTGCATCGAACCGCCCCAGAGGACGCTGTATTCGTGCACGCGCGCGAGGCTCGCGATCTCGCCGCAGATGGGCTCGAAGATTTCGGTCGTGCCGAGGCCGGGGATGAGCAGTCCGAGCAGCCGGACATCGGTCGCCGAGGGCGTTGCGTGTCCGGCGAAACTTCCGACGCCGGCGCGGCGTTCGATCAGTCCCGCGGATTGCAGATCGCGCAACGCGCGCGCGGCGGTTGGGCGCGAAACGCGGAAGTGACGCACGAGCTGCGATTCGCTCGGCAGGCGCACGCCTGCGCCGTATTTGCCGGCGGCGATTTCGGTTTGGAGCTGGTTGTAGATGATGCGGTGCTTGGGGAGGGCGCCTGTGAGAAGGGGGCGCTGGGGACTTTTCGCGTTCTTTGGCACCTTGACCCCTCCCCCTACCCCCTCCCGCAAGGGGAGGGGAAACAACAGCAACGGCCGCGAGAGCCGTGCTCCTGCGAACAACACGTATTCACTCGTCAGAACTAGAATACTAACGGAACAGCACTCGAGGTCTCTAAAGCCGCTTTACCTGCTATTACCTGTCACTTACCTGATAGTACTGGATATTTTACAGGTTGTAAACTTGAAAGGACGGCGCTGTATAAGAAGTGGCGGGCTCAACGGCACAACCTGACACGAGGAGGCGGATATGAAACTCGCGATTCTCTACGCGGTTCTTTTTCTGGCGGCACAGACGGCGCGCGCGGCCGACGATATTCTCATCGCGGATTTTGAGGGCGCAAATTATGGGAGTTGGACCGTCGAGGGCACGGCGTTCGGCGGCGCGCCGGCGCACGGGACGCTTCCGGGCCAGATGAACGTCGAGGGCTTCGCGGGCAAGGGACTGGCGAACTCCTTTAATGGAGGTGACGCGGCGACGGGCAAATTGACCTCGCCCGAATTCAAAATCGAACGGCCCAATCTCTCCTTCCTGATCGGCGGCGGCGGTTACGAAAAAACGACCTGCATGAATCTGCTGGTCGACGGAAAAATCGTGCGCACGGCGACGGGGCCGAACACGCAGCCAGGCGGCAGCGAATCACTCGCGCCGATGGCGTGGGATGTCAGCGAATTTTCCGGGAAGACGGCGAAGATTGAGATCGTCGACGCGGCGACCGGCGGCTGGGGACATATCAACGTCGATCAGATCGTGCTCACCGATCGGAAACCGGCGGCGCTTTCGCGACAGATTGAGATCACGCAGAAACTGTTGCACTTTCCGGTGAAGACCGGTGGCGCGAAGCGACAGGTAAAGGTACTCGACGGTGACAAGGTCGTGCGCTTCTTCGAGATCGAACTCGCGGACAAAGATCCGCAGTGGTGGGCGCCACTGGACGTGAGTGCGTGGAAAGGCAAGACACTGACGATCGCGGTGAACCGGCTCGGCGAGGATTCGCAGGCCCTCACGTCGATCGAACAGAGCGATACGCTGAAGAATTCGGACGATCTGTATCGTGAGAAGTTGCGGCCGCAGTTTCATTTCTCGGCGCAGCGCGGCTGGTTGAACGATCCGAACGGGCTCAGTTTTTTCAACGGCGAGTACCACCTCTTTTTTCAACACAATCCGTACGGCTACGAGTGGGGCAACATGCATTGGGGCCACGCGGTGAGCAAAGATCTGGTGCATTGGCAGGAGGTGGCCGAGGCGCTGTATCCCGACGCGATGGGGCCGATGTTCAGCGGCAGCGCGGTCGTCGATCGCGACAACACGCTCGGCGCAAAGGACGCGAAACTTCCGCAGCACGTGCTCATTTATACGGCCGCTGGAAATCCGAGCGTGCAGTGCATCGCGACGAGTTCGGACGGGCGGAATTACACGAAGTTCAGCGGCAATCCGGTGATCAAGCAAATCACAGGCGGCAATCGTGATCCGAAAGTGATCTGGCATGCGCCGACGAAGAAATGGGTGCTGACATTTTATGTCGGGCATGGAAATCCCAAGCGCGACACGATTCACTTTTTCAGCTCTCCGAATTTGACCGACTGGACGGAGATGAGCCAGGTCGACGGATTTTTTGAATGCCCGGATTTTTTCGAGTTGCCCGTCGACGGAAACGCAGCGAACTCGAAATGGGTTCTCACCGCGGCGAACAGCATGTATATGCTCGGCAGTTTCGACGGCACGACGTTCAAGCCGGAGACGCCGAAACTTCCAGGGCATGTTGGACGCGGGTTTTACGCGGCACAGACCTTCAGCGATGAGCCGAAAGGCCGGCGTGTGCAGATCGGCTGGTTCCAGGCGCCCTCGCCGGGGATGGCGTTCAACCAGGCGATGACGGTGCCGCTTGAACTTTCGCTGAAAACGACTCCGTCCGGTCCGCGGCTGGCGTGGCAGCCGGTGAAGAAATTGGAAGCGCTTCGCAAGACGTCGCACGCGGTGAAAATCGGTGCGCTGAAGGCTGGCGATGCGAATCCGCTCGCGGAGATCAAGGCGGAGTTGGTCGAAATTCGCGCGGAGTTCGAAGTCGGCAGCGCGGAAGAGATCGGGTTCAACGTTCGCGGCGTGCCGATTGTTTATGACGCGAAGAGGCAGGAGATTTCCGTGAATGGGCACCGCGCGAGCGCTCCGCTGCAGAATGGAAAGCAGCGGATCATTATTATGCTCGACCGGACGACGGCCGAGGTATTTGCGAGCGACGGGTTGACGTATGTGCCGATGCCGGTGATTGCGAAGGCGGAAAATGTGGGGCTCGAGGTTTTTGTGAAGGGTGGCGAGGCGAAGTTTGATGGGCTGAATGTGTATGAGTTGGAGTCGGCGTGGAAGTGAAACGCGAAGGCCAGGCAGACAGGAATGTCTGCCCCACCACTCGCGATGTCTGCTCTACTCCAAAAATTAGAACGCGGTTATCATGCTGGGAACGTGGAATGAACAAGGCCCTGTTTACGAGGTGTATTGCCATGCGACTATTACAGGTATTGACAGGCGTTTTTCTGGCGGCGTGCGTGGGGTGCGGGTCGGGCGATGCGCCGAAGGCGACGGGCACCGGGTCCGCTCCGAGCGTGACGCCGGGGAAAATGCGCGGGACGATTGGCGTTTCGGTTCTGACGCTGACCAATCCGTTTTTTAAAGTGATCGCGGATTCGCTCACCGAAGAAGCGAAGAAGAGCGGCTACGACACGATCGTGGTCAGCGGCGATTTTGACGTCGCGAAGCAACAAAACCAGGTGAAGGATTTCATCGTCAAGAAGTGTTCGGCGATTGTACTGTGTCCGTGCGATTCGAAGTCCATCGGGCCGGTGATCCAGGAAGCGAACGCGGCGGGGATTCCGGTTTTTACCTGCGACATCAAGTGCCTTGCGCCAGACGCGAAGGTCGTTTCGCATATCGCGACCGACAATTACCAGGGCGGTAAAATGGCCGGCGAGGCGATGATAGAGGCGCTCGGCGAAGCGGGCGGAAAAATTGTGATTCTCGATTTCAAGCAGGCCGAGTCCTGCATTCTTCGCGTGAAGGGTTTCAAGGAAGTGATCGAGGCGCACAACGCCAAGGGAAAGAGCAAGATCGAGATCGTGGCTGAACTCCCCGGCGACGGACAGAAGGATAAGGGTTTCAAAACCGCGGAAGACGCGCTGCAGGCGCACGGCGATATGGTCGGCATCTTCGCGATCAACGATCCGTCGGCGCTCGGCGCGCGCGCGGCGCTCGAAAAGTCAGGCAAGGCCGCGCAGATTAAAATCATCGGCTTCGACGGGCAGCCCGAAGGCAAAGCAGCGATTCGCGACGGGAAAATTTACGCGGACCCGGTCCAGTTCCCTGACCAGATCGGCATTCAAACGATGCAGACGATTGCGAAGCATTTCGAGGGCGAAAAAGTTCCGGCGGATCTGCTGATTCCGACGGCGTTGTATCGCAAGGCGGATGCGGAGAAGGATCCGACGTTGAAATAAAAACTGGGAACCGCCAAGACGCAAAGAGCGCCAAGAACAGCAACGATAACAGAGGATACGAATGTGGCGAAGACGTTGAATTTTAAGCAGGAACTCACGGCGGCGTTCGGGCAGCCGATCGCGGAGAATCCGACGCAGGCGATGATCGAGGCGGCTTACCGGCATCACGGCCTCGATTGGCGCTACCTGACGATCGAGGTTGCGGCGAGCGGGCTTGCGGACGCGGTGCGCGGGGCGCGCGCGATGGGATTTCGCGGATTCAACTGCACGATTCCGCACAAGGTCGCGGTAATCCAGCATCTGGATGGGCTCGGCGAATCGGCGGCGCTGATGGGCGCGGTGAATTGCGTGGTGCGCCGCGGCGATAAATTGATCGGCGAAAACACCGACGGCAAGGGCTTCGTCCAGTCTCTGAAAGAATTGACGGATCCGCGCGGCAAGAAGGTGGTGATTTTTGGCGCGGGTGGAGCGGCGCGCGCGATCAGCGTGGAGATGGCGCTGGCCGGAGCGAAGTCATTTGTGCTCGTCAATCGCAGCGAAGAGCGCGCGAAAGATCTGCTGCAGGTTCTGCGCGAGAAAGTGAAGACGAGCGTCGAGTTTGTGCCGTGGCGCGGGGATTACGAGATTCCCGGCGATGCAGACGTGGTGATCAACGCGACGTCGATCGGACTTTTTCCCGACGTCGACGCGCGACTGGCACTGAATCCGGCGACGCTGAAATCAAATATGGTTGTGGCGGATGTGATCCCCAATCCGCCCAGCACGCGGCTGGTGCGCGACGCAAAATCGCGCGGGTGCAAAGTGATCGATGGGCTGGGCATGCTGGTGAACCAGGGCGTGATCGGCGTGAAATACTGGACGGGGATCGATCCGGATCCGAAGGTGATGCGGAAGGCGTTGGAAGATATTTTTGGC
>Ga0265314_10003737_pt1 | contig 14574 bp, 13 predicted proteins | sample 4126metaG_FD_203106 | JGI IMG/M metagenome (GOLD analysis project Ga0265314, IMG submission 203106) | Rhizosphere microbial communities from Carex aquatilis grown in University of Washington, Seatle, WA, United States - 4-1-26 metaG | ecosystem: Host-associated > Plants > Roots > Rhizosphere >... | reverse complement strand
GCCGTTGATCGCGGACGAGCCGCCGATGACCTTGCCGCGCGGATAATTCAAACTGCGGCCGTTCAACCCGGGCTCGGGCTCGGTCTTGAACATCCAGTCGGCGCGCGGATTGCCAATGGCGTACAAATAGCCGACCGGAATGTGAAACCAGATCCAGTTGTCCTTGCCGCCGGCTTCCAGCAACAGCACGCGTTTCGACGGGTCCGCCGACAGCCGGTTGGCCAGCACACAGCCGGCCGATCCCGCACCCACGATGATGAAATCGAATTCGCCGTCAATCGACGCCGCGTCTGACATATTCTCGCTCCCTGGCCGGACTTTACCTTGGGCCGCAGGACTTGCTAGGGTTGCCGCACTGCGGCGCACCGTGCGTGGGCCGCGCCTGACGGAACGGCGGTTCCGGCGATCCATCCTTTCCCTATCGTCAATGGCGCCTGACAGCGCCTGAGGAGTACCGCCATGTTCGCCCGTCTTTTCACCATTTTCAGCCTGTTCGCGGCGCTCGCCGGCGCACCGCAAGTCGCCGCCGCGCAGGATCAGACGCTCATCGTTTTCGCCGCGGCGTCGATGAAAAACGCGCTCGACGACGCCAATACCGCCTTCACCAAGGCCAACGGCGTCAAGATCGTCGCCAGCTACGCCGCGAGTTCGGCCTTGGCCAAGCAGATCGAGTCGGGCGCGCCCGCCGACGTTTTCGTGTCCGCAGATTTGCAATGGATGGATTACGTCGCGCAGAAAAACCTGATCAAGCCGGACAGCCGCGTCAATCTGCTCGGTAACAAACTGGTTCTCATTGCGCCCCTCGACTCCAAACTCGACAAGGTCGCCATCGGGCAAGGCTTCGACATCGCCAAGCTCGCCGGCGACGGGCGTATCGCGGTTGCCGACGTCAAAGCGGTGCCGGCCGGGCTTTACGCCAAGGCGGCGCTGGAAAAGCTCGGTGGTTGGGCCGCCGCGGAGCCGAAACTGGCGATGGCGGAGAATGTGCGCGCCACGCTGTCGTTTGTGGCGCGCGGCGAAACGCCGGTCGGCATCGTTTACGAGACCGACGCCAAGGTCGAGCCGAAGGTGAAGATCGTCGGCGTGTTTCCGGACGGATCGCATCCGCCGGTCATTTATCCGGTGGCGGCGACGACGAGCGCCAAGGCGGACGCGGGGAAATATCTCAGCTACCTGCGCGGCAGCGAAGCCAAGGGCATTTTCGAGAAATACGGCTTTAGCTTCCTGATCAAGCCGGTATCATAGTTGGTGCTTAATCTCTCGCCCCAGGAATGGACCGCCGTTGCGCTGTCGCTGCGCATCGCGGTGGTCGCCACGCTGGTGTCGCTGCCGTTTGGCATTGCCGTCGCTTATGTGCTGGCGCGCAAGGATTTCTGGGGCAAATCGCTGCTCGACGCCCTGGTCCATCTGCCATTGGTGCTGCCGCCGGTGGTTACCGGCTATCTGCTGCTGATCACACTCGGCCGCCGCGCGCCCGTCGGCGCCTGGCTCGCCGACTACCTTGGCATCGTGTTTTCGTTTCGCTGGACTGGGGCGGCGCTGGCTTGCGGCGTGATGGCGTTTCCCTTGATGGTGCGGCCGATCCGGCTGTCGATCGAGGCCATTGACCGGCGGCTGGAAGACGCCGCGGCAACTTTAGGCGCCAACGGCTTCTGGGCCTTCGCCACGGTGACGCTGCCGCTGGCATTGCCGGGCGTCATCGCCGGCTGCATGCTTGGCTTCGCCAAGGCGCTCGGCGAATTCGGCGCGACGATCACCTTCGTGTCCAACATTCCCGGCGAAACGCAAACCATTTCGGCGGCGATTTACACGCTGACGCAAGTGCCGGACGGCGACCGCGCCGCGCTGCAACTGGTCGTCGTCTCCATCGTCATCTCGATGGCGGCTTTGGTCGCGTCGGAGTGGCTGGCCCGCCGCGCCAGCGCAAGACTCCACGGGTCTTGAACATGCTCGTGGTGGAAATCGAAAAAAAGCTCGGCGACTTCGCGCTCAACGTGTCGTTCGCCAGCGAGAGTGGCGCCACCGTTCTGTTCGGGCCGTCGGGCGCCGGCAAGACCAGCATCATCAACATGATCGCCGGACTGCTCAGGCCCGACCGCGGACGCATCGCACTCGACGGCGACGTGCTGTTCGACGATGCCGCACGCATCGATGTGCCGGCGTGGCGGCGGCGCATCGGCACTGTGTTTCAGGAAGGCCGGTTGTTTCCGCATCTGTCGGTCAGGGCCAACCTCACTTACGGCCGCTGGATGAACGGCCTCGTCGAAGATCCGGTGGCGTTTTCGCACGCGGTCGACTTGCTCGACATCGCCCCGCTGCTCGACCGCCGGCCCGGCAAACTTTCCGGCGGCGAGCGCCAGCGCGTCGCCTTCGGCCGCGCATTGCTGATGAAGCCGCGGCTGCTGCTGCTCGACGAGCCACTGGCTTCGCTCGACGCCGGCCGCAAGGAAGAGATTTTGCCGTATCTCGAGCGGCTGCGCGATGATGCCAAGGTGCCGATGATCTATGTCAGCCACGACCCCGCCGAGGTCGGGCGCATCGCCACACGCGTGGTGGGCCTCGACGGCGGCCGCGTGACGGCGACGGGTGGGGTGGAGTTGCTAAGCGCCTGAATGTGTATGATGGCGCTATGTTCCCACCCTCCCGCATCGTCTGCCTGACCGAAGAGACCGTCGAGACGCTGTATCTCATCGGCGAGGACGCCCGCATCGTCGGCGTCTCCGGCTATGCGGCGCGCCCCGCGCGCGTGCGCAAGGAGAAGCCGCGCATCGCCGCCTTCATCTCGGCCGACCTGCCGAAGATCCTGGCGCTCAAGCCCGATCTGGTGCTGACCTTCTCCGACCTGCAAGCCGACATCGTCGGCGAGTTGATCCGCGCCAATGTGGCCGTGCATGCTTTCAACCAGCGCGACCTCGCCGGCATTTTTGACATGATCCGCACTGTGGGCGCGCTGGTCGGCCAACCGGACAAGGCCGAGGCGCTGGCGCTCTCCCTTGCCGCGCGCGTCGAGGCGGTGCGCGAACGCGCCCGCGCGCTGCCGCGCCGCCCGAGGGTCTATTTCGAGGAATGGGACGAGCCGATGATCTCGGGCATCGGCTGGGTCTCGGAACTGATCGAGGCCGCCGGCGGTATCGATGTCTTTCCGCAATTGGCTGCGCACAAGAACGCCAAGGACCGCATCGTCTCGGCGGCAGAGGTGATTAAAGCCGCGCCCGATATCATCATCGGCTCCTGGTGCGGCAAGAAATTCGTGCCGGCCAAGGTTGCCGGACGTGCCGGTTTTGCCGCGATTCCCGCGGTTGCCACAGGCTGGCTCCGCGAAGTCAAATCGACCGTCATCCTGCAACCGGGGCCTGCGGCGCTGACCGACGGCCTCGACGCCCTGGCCAAAATCGTCGCGGAATGGGTGGAAAAAGACGGCGCCCGCGTGATATGATTGCAATGAAACGGACAAGGAATTGAATCGATGCCCGCCAACACGCAGAAGCCTGTCACCTCAGTCCTGTGGAACGACCTGGCTTTGGTGGCTTTCCTCATCGGGCTCGACGTCGTGGCGCGGTTGCTGCCACATGCCCCCGGTTTCGTTCCGATCGCGGCGAGCGCGCTGTTTGCCGGCCGCGTCCTGAAAATTCCGGCCTTGGCCGTCGTCGTGCCATTGCTGGCGATGGCGATCAGCGACGCCTTGCTGCCGCCCGAGAGCCTGCGGACCGCCTTGGTGATTTACGTCGCCTTGGCTATTCCGGCGCTGGTCGGCATGCTGTCGCGCCGCCTCAACGGGCCGATCGTCATCGGCGGACTGGTGCTGGCCTGCTCGCTGCTGTTCTTTGTCACGACAAATTTTGCGGTCTGGGCCTTCGGCACCCTGTATCCGCACAGCCTCGAGGGGCTGACGCAATGCTACATCGCCGCATTGCCCTTCCTCGATAAGACCGTGATGGGCGATCTGTTCTGGGCCGGCGCGCTGTTCGGCGGCGCCTGGGTTATCCAGAACGGTGCCATGCTGGCCGGACGCGCCCGCTAACGGCGCTCTTTAAGAGCCGAAAACGTTCCCTGCTTTTCGGGGTCGTGCGCTAACCGATCCACTTTTGCAGGCGATGCCAGAGCGCCTTGGCGCGGCCGAGCGCGTCGGCCTCCGTTTCGGGTTCGGCCAGCCGCAAGCCCACCGTGACGACGTGACCCTTCTCGACCTTGTGCGCGAGCAGCGCGATCGGGCCGAGTTGGACGATGTCGCCCTCCTTGGCGCGACGGCCTAGATTTTCCGTGAAGAATTCGGCCAACGACACCTCGGTGTGGTCGGCCGCGACCTGAAGGCCATAGATTTCCGCGAGAGCGCCGAGCGTCGCCGTGCCGTTGACGAAGAAATCGCCGAGCAGCCGCGGGTCGGGCTTGGCCGGGGGCGGCATCCGCACGAAAAAACGGTCGAGCGCCTGCGCCTTTTCCGGCGGCGCCAGCAGATAGACGTAATCGCCCTCGCGCACCGGATCGGCCTCGGCGGGGGTGAGGATTTCCTCGTTGCGGATGACCAGCGTCGGCCGCGCCCAGTTCGGGATCAGGCCGCGGCGCAGATAAGGACTATTGGCGGGCACCGGATAACCGACGATCTCGCGCGCCAATTGTCCCGGCAGGTCCAGCTCGACGCGGCGCGGCAGCGGATCGCTGCGCGTGAACGAGATGTCGAGCTTGCGCGCGGCGAGCGCCACGGTCCAACCCTGCACCAGAAGCGACAGCAGCACGACCACAAAGGCGACGTCGAAGTACACATAGGCCCCTGGCAACCCGACCAGCAGCGGGATCGAGGCCAGGAAGATGCCGACGGCGCCACGCAGGCCCACCCAGGAGATGAACAGCTTCTCCCGCCATGGATAGTTGAACGGCGCCAGGCACAGAAATACCGCGACCGGCCGCGCCACGAACATCAGCACCAGCGCGACGACGACGGCGCCGAAAAGACTGCTGGCGAGCCGATCGGGCCAGACCAGGAGGCCGAGCAGCACGAACATGACGATCTGCGCCAGCCAGGTGACCGCGTCGAGGAAGACGATGACGGAATTATGCGCGCGGGTCTGGCGGTTGCCGACCACCAGCCCGGCCAGGTAGACCGCGAAAAACCCGGAAGAATGCACCGCGTTGGCGAAGGCGAATACCACCAGGGCGCTCACGGCGACAAAAGGCGCGTGCAGGCCTTGCGCCAGATTGAGCCGGTTCAGCACCAGGGTGATGACCCGCCCGCCGGCAATGCCGATCACGCCGCCGAGAACGGCGTCGCGCGCGAAGGTCAGCAGGGCGTGGGTCCAGGTCTGGCTTCCGACCGCGAGGATTTCAACCAGTAGTAACGCCAGAAACACCGCGAAGGGATCGTTGCTGCCGGATTCCACCTCCAGCGTGGCGCGCACGCGCGGCCGCAGCCGCAAACCACCGGCATTGATCAGCAGAAACACCGCCGCGGCGTCGGTCGACGCGACCACGGCGCCGATCAGCAGCGCCTGAATCCAGCCGATGCCAAGCGCCAGCTTGGCGACCGGCGCAGTCAGCAGCGTGGTGATCAGGACGCCGACCGTCGCCAGGATCATCGACGGCGCCAAGACGCTCTTGAAGGTGGCAAAGCGGGTGCGCAGGCCGCCGTCAAACAAAATCAGCGCCAGCGCGACCGAGCCGACGGTATAGGCGGTGCGCACATCGTCGAATTTGACGCCGCCAGGGCCGCCCTCGCCCGCCAGCATGCCGACCAGCAAAAACACCAACAGCAAAGGGGCGCCGAAGCGCAAGGCGACCAGACTCGACAAAATGCCGGCCAGAACCAGCAGGCTGCCGAGCAGGATCGCTAGGCTGACGGTATCGAGTGAGGCCATGCGGCGCGAATCTCCCATGGCAATAGGACGGATTCACGGCGTTCAGCGCAACGGGAAACGTTATAGCTGCTGATGAAACCATGACCGGGCCGCGCCAGAGGCGCGACCCGGACTAACACGGGTCAGAAGGCGACTTTGTCGCCGCCCTTGAGCGACAGGATTTCGCGCGCGTCATCGGGCGTCGCGATCTCGAGGCCGAGGCCTTCGAGGATCTTGCGCACTTGAGTGACCTGCTGGGCATTGGATTCGGCGAGCTTGCCGGCGCCGATCCACAGCGAATCCTCCAGACCGACGCGAACATTGCCGCCCATCGTCGCCGCCATGGCGGCGACCCGCATCTGCGCGCCGCCGGCGCCGAGCACCGACCAATGAAACTCGTCCGGTCCGAACAAGCGATCGGCGGTGCGCTTCATCATGATGATGTCTTCCGGATGCGTGCCGATGCCGCCGAGAATGCCGAACACCGACTGGATGAACAGCGGCGTCTTGATCAGGCCGCGGTCGAGGAAGTGCTTGAGCGTATAGAGATGCCCGATGTCGTAGCACTCGATCTCGAAGCGCGTGCCGTTCTCCGCGCAGGTTTTGAGAATGAATTCGATATCGGCGAGCGTGTTCTTGAACATGCCCTTCTTGGAGTTCTCGAGATAGGGCTCTTCCCAATCGTATTTGAACTTGCCTTTGTAGCGCGGGATCATCGGGTAGAGGCCGAAGTTCATCGTCCCCATGTTGAGCGAGGCAACTTCGGGCTTGAGCACCGCCGCGGGCCTGACGCGCTCTTCCACCATCATGGTCGGCGCGCCGCCGGAGGTGAGATTGATGACCACGTTGGAGCGCTGCTTGATCACCTTGACGAAGGGCAAAAACGCTTCCGGCGTCTGGTCGGGGCGGCCGTCCTGCGGGTTGCGCGCATGCAGATGGACGACGGCGGCGCCGGCCTCGGCGGCGCCGATGGCGGCATCGGCGATCTCCTGCGCGGTGATCGGCAGATGCGGCGACATCGACGGCGTGTGGATCGCGCCGGTTACGGCACAGGTAATGATGACTTTGCGTGGCTTCGCCATGAGGCTTCCATCCCGGTGAAGTGAGAGTTTTGTTTTGACGATTGGACTTGTCCGGCGATCCTACCGCATGATCCCGAAAAGTGGGAACCGGTTTTAGGATAAGATCATGCGCAGACGACTATCGGCCCCGCTCAAGTCTGCAATCGGGACCCTGCGCTGACCCACATGCCGGACCAGATATCGCAACCTGCGGCAGCAAAGTCGTCCAACATCCTCGTGGGTGTGTTGTGCGGCATCGCGGCGGCCTTCGGCTGGGCCGCGGGTTTCGCGACGGCAAAACACGGCATCGATACCGGCTTTTCGCCGGCCGACCTGTCGTTCCATCGCTTCTTCTGGTCCGGGCTGCTGCTGACGCCCTTGGCGCTGCGCCATGGCGTCATCAAGCTCGGCGGCATCGGCTGGGGCCGCGGGTTCGCGCTGACGATACTGGCCGGGCCGACGCAAGCCTTGGTCGCCTACACCGGATTCATCCTGGTGCCGCTCGGCCACGGCACGACCATCCAGCCGGCCTGCGCCGCGTTGTCCGGACTGATCCTGGCGACGCTGGTGTTGGGCGAACGCCCCACGGTACATCGCATCGTCGGCGGCGGGATCATCATCATGGGCTTGATCGTGTTCGGCGTGGAATCGCTGGCCACCATCGGCTCGCACGGCGTCGGCGGCGACCTGCTGTTCGCGGCCGCCGGCGTGTTCTGGGCGGCCTTCGGCACCCTGCTGCGGCTATGGCGCGTGCCCGGCCTGCCGGCGGCTGCGGTGGTCGGGGTTTTCTCGATCGTGCTGTTCGCGCCGCTCTATGCCGCCTTTGTCGGCTTCGACAACATGATGCGCCTCGGCCTGGCCGAGAACGTTTTGCAGGCGCTGGTGCAGGGCCTGCTGGCCGGCGCGCTGCCGATCTTTCTGTTCGCGCGCTCGGTGATCCTGCTCGGGGCCGGGCGTGCGGCGACCTTCCCGGCACTGGTGCCGGGCTTTGCGCTCATCATCGGCTACGTCGCTCTCGGCATCATGCCGAGCATTCCGCAGATTGTCGGCCTCGTGATCGTCGCGGTCGGTTTCAGGTTTGTGGTGAAGTAGCGCCCATTCCTTAGAACCGGCCTCTTATCGCCTTATTGCGCCGCCAAGACCTGCCGCGGTATCCCGCCGCGTGCTTTTCGGCCGCGAATCGTAGTCATATGCGGCCCGATCCGACGAGCGGAATAACGTATGGATTTTTCCGATTTCCACGACGCCTTGACCGCGCTGCTCGAAGCGGTGCGGCACACGCTACGGACCGAACTGACGTCGGTGTGGCTGCCGATTCAGCTCGGCCTGATCGGCTTGGCCGTCATCATCGCCATCGGCATCTCGGTGGCGATCCGCAAGCGCGCCGACCTCGTCGCGCTGACCATGGGCTGGCCGCCCTACCTGCGCATGGTTGTGCGCACGCTGGTCGCCTACCTCGGACCGATCGCCTTCATCCTCGTGGTGATGGCGGTCCGCGCCGCCTTGCGGGCGGATGTCCTCAATCCGCGTACCTATCTGCTGGGCGTCGCCATCAGCCTGACCACGGCCTGGGTCATCATCAACATCGTCGCCGGCGTCATCCAGAATCGCTTCGTCAACCGCGTCGTGACCGTGATCGCCTGGACCATCGCCGCCCTGAGCATCCTGCGGCTGCTCGATCCCGTCACGGCCAGCCTCGACTCGCCGGCAGTGTCGTTGACGGTCGGCGGCCTGCGCCTGTCGCCGCTGCTGCTGCTCAAGACCACCGCGCTGCTGCTGGTGACGCTATGGGCGGCCAACGCGATCGGCAATTTCCTCGATAAGCGGGTGCAGAGCTTCACCGACCTGACGCCATCGATCCAGGTGCTGATCGCCAAGCTGATCCGCATCGTGCTGATGATTCTCGCGGTGGTGATCGTTCTCAACTCGATGGGCATCGACCTGTCGGTGCTGGCGCTGTTCTCCGGCGCGGTCGGCGTCGGCCTCGGTTTCGGCTTGCAGAAGATCGTGTCCAATCTGGTCAGCGGCATCATTCTGTTGGCCGACAAATCGATCAAGCCGGGCGACATCATTTCGGTCGGCGATCATTTCGGCCGCGTCGGCAACATGGGCGCGCGCTACACCTCGGTCGACACCCGCGACGGCCGCGAGTACCTCATCCCGAACGAGGACTTCATCACCCAGCGCGTCGCCAACTGGACTTATTCGAGCAATCTGGTCCGGCTGTCAGTGAAGTTCAACACGACTTACGACAGCGACCCGCGTCAGGTGCAGGACGCCGCGATCGCGGCGGCGCAGAGCATCGCGCGCGTGGCGAAAAAGCCGGCGCCAACCTGCATGCTGACCGCCTTCGGCGCCAGCGCGCTGGAGTTCGAGCTGTGGTTCTGGATCGTGGATCCCGCGGCCGGCGTCGCCAACGTCAAAAGCGACGTGCTGCTGGCGCTGTGGGACGCGCTCGACCGGAAGGACGCCAAGCTCGCCAAGCCAGGCCCCGCCCGCGTCATCTACGAACTGGCGCGCGAGGACGCGCCGCAGCCCGCAAGCGACGACCCGGATTCGCCCCTGCCGGCGGACGCGGGCAAGGGTCCGTTCAAGAGCTAAGCCGCCTTCCGCGTCGACAGGAACTCGCCCATGCGGCCGAGCGCCTTGAGGATGTTCTCGGTGGAATTGGCGTAACTCAGCCGCACATAACCTTCGCCGAGAATGCCAAAGTCCGGGCCGCCGATGATGGCGACGCCGGCGTCCTCCAGAAGCGCCGACGCCAGCGCCTTGGCCTTCCAGCCGGTGCGCTTGATGTTGGGGTAGGCATAGAATGCGCCCTTGGGCGTGGCGCAGGACACGCCGGGCAATTTGTTGAGCCCCTCGACCACGACTTTGCGCCGCCTGTCGAACTCTGCGACCATGGCGCGCACTTCGTCCTGCGGGCCTTTCAAGGCGGCGAGGCCGGCATATTGCGCCGAGGCGTTGACGCAGGAGTGCAGGTTCACCGCGAGCTTGCGGGCGTAATCGTAGAGCTTGTCGGGAAACACCGCGTAGCCGAGCCGCCAGCCGGTCATGGCATAGGTTTTCGACCAGCCGTTCAACAAAATCAGGCGATCGCGAATGTCCGGATACGACAACAGGCAGACGTGCTTCTCGCCGTCATAGGTCATCTGGTCGTAGATCTCGTCCGACATAATGGCGACGTCGGGCCACTTCGCCAGACCGGCGACGAGCTTGTCGACCTCGGCCTTGCCGGTGACGCCGCCGGTCGGATTGGCCGGCGAGTTGAGGATGATGAGCCGCGTCTTCGGCGTGATCAGCTTCAGCGTCTCGTCGGCGGAAAAGGCAAAGCCGTTTTCCTCGCGGATCGGGATCGGCACCGGGGTCGCGCCGGTGAATTCGATCATCGAGCGATAGATCGGAAAGCCGGGATCGGGATACATGATCTCCGCGCCCGGCTCGCCGAACATCAGGATCGACATGAACATGGTCGGCTTGCCGCCCGGCATGATCATGACGTTGTCGGGCGACACCTCGACGGCGTAGCGCTTGTGCAGATCGGCGGCGACCGCCTCGCGCAGCGGTGCGATGCCGTTGGCTGCGGTGTAGCCGTGATGGCCGTCGCGCAGCGCCTTGATGGCGGCCTCGACGATGAACTCCGGCGTGCGGAAATCCGGCTGGCCGATGCCGAGATTGATGATGTCGCGGCCTTGCGCGATCAGCGCGTTGGCGCGCGCCAGCACGGCGAAGGCGTTTTCCTCGCCGATGCGGTCGAAAGCCGCGATGGTCTTGAGCATTCAGTCACTCCCCGGACATTCTCATTGGGGCGGCAGTTCACCCGATTGGCCGGCGAAAATCAATTCGCCAGCAAATCCGGCGTCGCCTCGGCCAGATGGCGCGTGCCGGTGAGTTGCATCGCCCGCACCAGTTCGACGCGCAAATGCTCGAGGACGTCGCGCACGCCGTCGGCGCCGTTCACCGTCAGGCCCCAGATGACGGGCCGGCCGATCAGAACGGCGCGGGCGCCAAGCGCCAGCGCCTTGAGGATGTCCGTGCCGCGGCGAATGCCGCCATCGACATAGACCTCCGCCTGGCCCGCCAGCGCGGTGGCGATCTCGCCGACCGCGGCCGCGGTCGTCACCGTGGTGTCGAGGTGGCGGCCGCCGTGATTGGAAACGATGACGGCGCGTGCGCCGTGCTCGGCGCAGGCCACCGCGTCGTCGGCGCGCAGCACGCCCTTGACCAGCACCGGCATCGGGGAGCGCTTCACCAGCCATTCCAACTCGCGCCAGGTGGCGGGAAACAGCACCTTGCCGGCGAAGTCGGGATGATAGGCGGTGCGCGCCATCGGCGAGCCCGGCATGTTGATGTTGAGAATATCCGGTGTCGGCTCGTGCTGTGCGCGCGCGGCGCGCGGGCTCCAGCCGGACACCGCCGCGTCGACGGTCAGCACCAAGGCGGTGAAGCCATTGGCATGAAGGCGGTCGATCAGCGCCTCGACCTCGGCACGCTCCGGCCAGTAGTAAAGCTGGAACCATTGCGGCGCGGCTTTACGCTCGGCCGCGACATCCTCGATCAAAACGTTGGAATTGCTCGCCATGCAATACGGCACGCCGGCGTCCGCCGCGCCGCGCGCGGTGGCGGCCTCGCCCTCGCGGTGGAACAATTTGTGCCGGCCGGTCGGCGCCACCAGGATCGGCGTCGCCAGCTTTTGCCCAAGCAAACTGACGGTGGTGTCGATGTTGTCGACAGCGCGCAGCACCCGCGGTCTGAGCCTCAGGTTTCGCCATGCGGAAATATTTTCGGCCAGGCTGATTTCGTCGTCGGCGCCGGCGGCGCAAAAGGCGAACGAGGCCGGCGGCATTTTCGCCCGGGCCTCGTGCTCCACGGCATCGAAATCGACACTGTCCAAGGCGTTTCTCCGGCTGTGTTTTTCGTCGGCGCGGACTGTGCCGCAGCCCGCCCGCCCGCGCCAGCATGAAAGCCGCAGATGAGTAGCATCACGGAACGGCATTGGCTTCGCCTACCCGGTCGTGGCACCTTCGCGCTGCCCGCTGGGATTCACACGATGCCTTCCACCGACGAAAAACGCCGTGCGTTTCGCGCGCTCCACGACAGCGGCTGTTTCGTCATTCCCAATCCGTGGAATGTCGGCACCGCGCGGTATCTTGAAGGACTGGGCTTCAAGGCGCTGGCGACGACCAGTTCGGGCTATGCCCATTCCCAAGGCCTGCCCGACGGAGCGCAAACGCTGGACGAGGTCCTCGGCCATTTTCGCGACATCGCCGCCACCACCGACCTGCCGGTCAATGCCGACTTCGAAGATGGCTTTGCCGAGGACCTCGGCAAGATGGCCGAAAATGTCGTGCGCTGCGCCGAGACCGGCGTGGCAGGCTTGTCGATCGAGGACTCGGCCGGCAACACCGCAGAGCCCCTATACGATTTCGACACCGCGCTGGCGCGCGTCAAGGCCGCGCGCAAAGCCATCGACCAAGCCGGCAGCGGCCAAACCGGCACAAAAGTTGTCTTCACCGCGCGCAGCGAAGGCTTCATCCGCGGCAGGCCCGACCTCGACGAGACCATCCGCCGCCTCAAGGCCTTCGCCGACGCCGGCGCCGACTGCCTTTATGCGCCCGGCATCAAGACGCGCGCGCAGATCGAGGCCATCGTGAAGGCGGTTGCGCCCAAGCCCGTCAACTTCCTCAACAGCGGCGCCTTCGGCTTGACCGTCAAGGACCTGGGCGACATGGGCGTGCGGCGCATCAGCGTCGGCGGCACGCTGGCGCGGGTGGCGATGGATGCCTTCATCAAATCGGCGCGCGCCATCGCCGAAACCGGTAGCTTCGACAGCTTCGCCGGCGTTATTACGAACGCGGAGCTGAACAGTTTCTTTGCTGCGGAACGGAAGAAACCGTGAGCGAACACCGCCACCCACAAACAGGACAGCCCATCGGCGCGCCGGTCGACGCTACGCCGGCGCGGCGTCCCGGCCCGGTGACCATTCAAGGCCGCTACGGCCGCATCGAAAAACTCACGGCCCAACACGCGCCGGCGCTTTGGAAAGTGTTTGCCGGTCATCCCGCCGTCTGGACTTACATCTCCACCGCCGGACCTTTTGCCGACGAAGCCGAATTTTCGCCGTTCATTGCGATGCGGGCCGCGGCCGCCGATCCCTACGCCTACGCGATCGTCGACCAGGCGGATCAAGCCCTCGGCTATTTGACGCTGATGGAAATCCGGCCGGCCATGCGCGCGATCGAAGTCGGCCATGTGATGTATTCGCCGGCCTTGATGCGCACGAGACTCGGCACCGAAGCGCAGTATCTTCTGGCGCGCTATGCATTCGAGACGCTGGGCTACCGTCGCTACGAGTGGAATTGCAATTCGCTCAACGCCGCGTCGCACCGCGCCGCATTGCGCTACGGCTTCGTCTATGAAGGCACCTTACGCCAACTGATCATCGCCAAAGGCCGCAACCGCGACAACGCGATGTTTTCGATGCTCGACAGCGAGTGGCCGCAACGCAAAGCCAGCTTCGAGCGCTGGCTGGCGCCGGACAATTTCACCGCCGACGGCAAGCAGATCCTGAGCTTGAGCCAGCTGAACGGCCCGGCCGGATGAGGGACGCGCAAGGTTCGGGCCTGCTGCGGCATCGGCCCTTCGTGCTGTTATGCCTGGCGCGGCTGAGCGCGACCGTGGGCTACTTCATGCTCGCGATCGCCATCGGCTGGAAGATCTACGAGCTGACGGGCAGCGCTTTCGATCTCGGCTTGGTCGGCCTGATCCAGTTCGTGCCGTCGGTGGTGCTGACACTGCTCATCGGACACGCCGCCGATCGCTACGACCGCCGCATGATCGTGCGCGCGGCGCAAAGTATCTATGTCGCCGCCGCCCTCATGATCGCCGGCGCGCTCCTTGCCGGCATCCTCAACCGCGAAATCCTGTTTGTCGCGGTGTTTTTGATGGGCTGCGCGCGCGCCTTCGAGATGCCGACGGCGCATGCGCTGGTCTCGGCGCTGGTGCCGTCGTCGATGATCGCGCGCGCGGTCGCGGTCTGGACCACCGCCAATCAGGCCGCGGTCATTTGCGGGCCCGCGCTCGGCGGCTTGATCTATGCGATCAGCCCGACGCTGGTCGCCCTGGTCTGCCTGGTGTTTTTCACCACATCGATCACGCTGATCAGCTTCATACGGATGAAGGCGCCGCCCGCCAGACGCGATCCGCCGACCTTCGCATCGGTATTGGCCGGTTTCGACTACCTCCGCACGCGACGCCGGCTTCTGGGCGTCGTCACCCTCGATCTCTTCGTCATGCTGCTGGCCGGGTCGACGGCCCTGCTGCCGATATTCGCCCGCGATATCCTGGCGGTCGGGCCGGTCGGCCTCGGCCTGCTGCGCTCGGCGCCGGCCGTGGGCGCGCTGATCGTGTCGATCGTGCTGTCGCGCCACCCCATCGAGCGTCACATTGGCCGCAAGATGTTCATGGTGGTGGCGCTGTATGGCGCGCTGACCGTCGCCTTCGGGCTGTCGACTTGGTTTCCGCTGTCGCTGGTGATTTTGGCCGCGCTCGGCGCCTCTGACGCGGTCAGCGTCGTCATCCGCTTCTCGCTGGTGCAGATCGAGACGCCGGACGAGAAGCGCGGCCGGGTCAGCGCCGTCAATTATCTGCTGGTTGGCTCGTCCAATACGCTCGGCGAGTTTGAA
>Ga0265314_10003736_pt1 | contig 14576 bp, 13 predicted proteins | sample 4126metaG_FD_203106 | JGI IMG/M metagenome (GOLD analysis project Ga0265314, IMG submission 203106) | Rhizosphere microbial communities from Carex aquatilis grown in University of Washington, Seatle, WA, United States - 4-1-26 metaG | ecosystem: Host-associated > Plants > Roots > Rhizosphere >... | reverse complement strand
GGGAGCGCGCCGAACGTCAGGAAGTGCACCACCGTCGCGGTGACAGTGTCGCCGATCGGCGGGCAGCCCGCGCAGACGAGGATCGGCTTGTTCTTGATGATGTCGCGCACGCCGACCGCGCCGGTCGGGTTCGGGCGCGCACCCTGCACGCCGCCCCAGTGGGCGCAGGCGCCGAGCGCGATGATCGCGGCGCAGCCTTCCGCGGCTTCCTGCAGCTGCTGCCGGGCCGTCTTGCCGCCGATCATCGTGTAGATGTCGTCGTCCTTCGTGGGGATCGACCCGCTCACGACGAGGAGATACTTCCCCTTGTTCGCGGCCATCGCGGCTTCCTTCGCCTTCTCGACCGCGTGCCCCGCGCCCGCCATCAGCGTGTGGTTGTAGTCGAGCGAGATGACGTCGAGGAGCAGATCGCCGATGGACGGGTTCTCCGAGCGCAGCACGGTCTCGACGCAACCGGTGCATTCCTGCAACTGCAACCAGACGACGCTCGGTCGCTTCTGGCTTTCGAGCGCCTTCGCGACCTTGGGCACGGCAGCAGTGCCGATGCCCAGGATGACCGCCATCTTCCCGCAATACTCCAGGAAGTCGCGTCGCGGGATCCCTCGTTCGTCGAGGTGCTGGCCGAGTGACTCGCCTTCGGCCCACGGATACGCACTAGGTGAAATCATGCCGCCGACCTCCTATTGCCGGGCTTTGCGTGACCTGTATGTGCGAAGCCGGGAGGCTCACTGCAGCCGCTGGTGCCGCACCTCGTACCGCGGACCCACCGTTTTCTCGATAGCGCTCCCGCGCTGCGTACCCTGAACCTCGACATGTTCGTGCTCGCGCACAGGGGGGTTATGAGCAGTCTTGCGTGGGGGTTTGCCGTACACTCTGTCCGGTTGCCCGGTTATCAGCAGATGCGCGGCAACTGGTCGCCGGGGAGCATGTCGACGACGCGCGTACCGCCATAACCGGTGCGCAGCGCGACGAGCTTCGGATGCTCGGCGATCACGCGGCCGATCTGCACCGCGCCGGCGCCCAGCGGATGCGAGCGCAGCAATTGCAGCGCGCGCGCCGCCACCGTCTTCTCGACGAACGCGACGAGCACCCCCTCGTTGGCGACGTACAACGGGTCGAGCCCGAGCATCTCGCAGGCGGCGCGCACGTCGTCGGGCACGGGGAGCGCGCCCTCGTCGATCTCGACGCCCACGTTGGACGCCTGCGCGATCTCGTTGAGCGCGCTGGCGACGCCGCCGCGCGTCGGATCGCGCATCACGTGCACGTCGGCGCCGAGTTCGCGCAGCTTCTCGACGAGCGGCACGAGGCAGGCGCTGTCGCTCGTGATCGCGCTCTCGAAGGCGAGCCCTTCGCGCTGCGCCATCACGGCCATGCCGTGCCGCGCGATCTGGCCGCTCACGATGATCGCGTCACCGGCACGGGCGCGCGCCGGCGAGGGGCGGAGCGCCCCCTCGAGCACGCCGATGCCCGTGGTGTTGATGTACAGGCCGTCGGCACTCCCCCGCCCCACGACCTTGGTGTCGCCCGCGACGACGGGGACGCCCGCCTCGCGCGAGGCCCGCGCCATCTCGTCGATCACGCGGTCGAGGATCTCGAACGAGAGGCCCTCCTCGAGCACGAAGCCCGCGGTGAGACAGATCGGGCGCGCCCCCATCATCGCGATGTCATTGAGCGTGCCGTGCACGGCGAGCGAGCCGATGTTGCCGCCGGGGAACTCGATCGGCTGCACGACGAACGTGTCGGTGCTCACGGCGATCTCGCTCGTCCCCACGGCGACGACGCTCGCGTCGGCGAACTGCCCGAGCGCCGCGTTCTGCAGGCGCGGCCAGAAGCGTTCGGCGACGATCGCGGCGCTCATCTTGCCGCCGGACCCGTGGCCGAGCTGCACGCGGTCGTTGGTGACGATCGGCGCGGGACAGACGAGGCCTTGCGCGATGCTCGTCATGACGCGACCCCCGCCGCCTCGGGCGCGCGGTACTTGCCGATATGGTAGTACGCGGCGCACGCGCCCTCCGCCGAGACCATCAGCGCACCGAGCGGATGCTCCGGCGTGCAGCGCGTGCCGAACATGGCGCACTTGGGCGGCTTGAGGCGGCCGGTGAGGACGTCGCCGGCACGGCACTCCACCGGCTCCTCGACGGTGAGGTCGGCGACGCCGAACTTCCGCTCCGCGTCGTACGCGGCGAACTCCTCGCGCAGCCGCAGGCCGCTCATCGGGATCTCACCGATGCCGCGCCATTTGCGGTCGCCGAGTTCGAAGACGCTGTCGACGGTCACGCGCGCCGCCGGCGTCCCTTCGCGCCGTACGGAGCGCACGTACTGGTTCTCGACCTCGTGCCGCCCGCTCTCGAGCTGCCGCACCGCCATCAGGATCCCTTCGAGGATGTCGACGGGTTCGAAGCCGGTGACGACGATCGGGATGTCGTACTTCGCGGCGAGGGGCTCGTACTCGGTCCACCCCATCACGGCGCAGACGTGACCGGCCGCGAGAAAGCCCTGCACGCGGTTGTCGGGCGCCTCCATGATCGCCGTGATGGCGGGCGGCACGGTGACGTGCGAGACGAGCACGCTGAAGTTCTTCACGCCGAGTTCGCGCGCGCGCCAGACGGCCATCGCGTTGGCCGGCGCGGTGGTCTCGAACCCCACGGCGAAGAAGACGACTTCCTTGTCGGGCGCGCGCCGGGCGAACTCAAGCGCGTCGAGCGGCGAGTAGACGATGCGCACGTCACCGCCGCGGGCGCGGACCTGCTGCAGATCGCAATCGCTCCCCGGCACGCGGAGCATGTCGCCGAACGAGGTGAAGAGCACCTCCGGGCGCGCGGCGATGGCGAGCGCCTTGTCGATCTGTTCGAGCGGCGTGACGCACACCGGGCATCCCGGGCCATGGATCATCTCGATGGCGCCGTCGAGGAGTTCGTCGAGCCCCTGCCGCACGATGGTGTGCGTCTGGCCGCCGCAGACTTCCATGAGCGCCCAGGGCCGCGTCGATTCGTCCTTGATGCGGTCGATGAGGGCGCGCGCGATGTGCGCGTCGCGGTACTCGGAGAGGAACTTCATGCGGCGCCCCGGCCCGGCGCGAGCGAGTCGTCGGCGACCTCCTTGAGCCAGTCGAGATCGGCGGTCTCGCCCATCTCCTTCAGCACTTCGAACGTGCGGCGTGCTTCCGCCTCGTCCACGCGGCTGATGGCGAATCCCACGTGCACGATGACGTAGTCGCCGAGCGCGACCTCGTCCTGGACGTAGGCCAGACAGCAGTCGCGCCGGACGCCGCCGAAATCGACGACGCCCATCGCGAGACCGTTGTCGTCGCGCAGTTCGACGACCTTGCCGGGAATGCCGAGGCACATCGGTGCAACCTCCTGACCGTGAGCGGCGTGACACGCCGCGGGCGATGCGCGACGCCGCGATCCCGTGGCGCCGCACATCCGATGCCTGAGACTAGGCGACACCCCCGTGTAACCGCGTTGGTGGAATCCCTGATGTTGTGCGGGTGCTCCCCCGACGCGGTTACTCGATGCGCCGCTATTTTTCGGCCATGACGAAACCCCGCCCCGACGACTGGTCCGCCCGGGCCGTCTCCGCCGACGACGCGGTCGGCCTCCTCCGCAGCGCGATGAACATCTTCGTGCACGGGGCGGCCGCGACGCCCACGCCGCTCCTGGATGCGATGACCCGACGGGGAGACCTCGAGGGCATGAAGCTCTACCACATGCACCTCGAAGGGCCGGCCCCGTGGACCGCCGAGGCGCATGACGGGCGGTTCCGCTCGATCTCGCTGTTCAACGGATCGGGCATGCGCGACGCCGTGCAGGCCGGGCGGGCCGACTTCATCCCGATCTTCCTCTCCGACATCCCGTCGCTCTTCCTCACGGGACGCGTGCCGCTGGACGTCGCGTTCGTGCAGCTCTCGCCCCCCGACGCGCACGGCTTCTGCTCGCTGGGCACGAGCGTCGACTGCGCGCGCGCCGCGGTCGACAGCGCCCGGTTCATCGTGGCCGAGATCAACGACCAGATGCCGCGCACGCACGGCAACAGCGCGGTGCCGTTCGGGCGGATCGATGCGTTCGTCCACACCGACCGCCCGCTCCCCACGCATGTGCCGGGCCCGGAGAGCGACGTCGAGGCGCGCATCGGCGAGCTCGTCGCCGGACTCGTGGAGGACCGCGCGACGCTGCAGGTGGGGATCGGGTCGATCCCCGACGCCGTGCTCGCCCGCCTCACCGAGAAGCGCGATCTCGCCGTGCACACGGAGATGTTCTCCGACCGGCTGGTGGATCTCGTCGAGTGCGGCGCGGTCACCAACAAGTACAAGGTGATCGACACCGGCCTCATCGTGACGACGTTCACGATGGGCTCCAAGCGCACCTACGACTTCGTGCACGACAACCTGCGCGTGGAGTTCCACTCGTGCGACCGCACGAACGACACGCAGCGCATCGCGCGCAATCCGCGCGTCACGGCCATCAACTCGGCGCTCGAGGTGGACCTCACCGGGCAGGTGTGCGCGGACTCGATCGGCCACCGGATCTACTCCGGCATCGGCGGGCAGATGGATTTCATCCGCGGCGCGGCGCGCTCGCGGGGCGGCAAGCCCATCATCGCGCTGCCGTCGACGGCGGCGCGGGGGACGCTCTCGCGCATCGTGACCGAACTCAAGCCCGGCGCCGGCGTGGTGACGACGCGCGGTCACGTGCATTGGGTCGTCACGGAGTACGGCGCGGTGAACCTGCACGGCATGTCGTTGCGCGAGCGTGGCGAGGCGCTCGTCTCCATCGCGCATCCGGATTTCCGGGCCGAGCTCACGCGCGACCTCCAGCGGATGCACCGCTGCTGAACCGTGCGGCAATCCCCGACAGTGTTTCGGCCATTTGCGGAGTTCCCGGCGCGTCCCCGCCACGTAACGTGCTGATGAGGCGACCGTCTCGGCCGCTCTCTCACACGGGTGGTGACGCACGTGACCACGCGCACCGCACTTCCGGCCGCTCCACCGTCGACTTCGGCGCTGGACGCGCTGCTCGCAACCGAATCGGAGATCGCGCAGCGACTCGCTGACGCCGATCGCGAGGCGCGCACCCTGCTCGACGCCGCGCACGCCGACATCGCGGCCGCGGCGGCCGAGACCGTGCGGCAGGTGGCCGCCGCCCTCGCCGCCATCGAGGCGCGTTCGGCGCGCGACGTCGCCGGCGCCGTGGAGACCATCGAGCGCGACGCGGAGCAGGCGGTGCGCCGGTACCGCACTCTCGACGACGCCGAGGTCGCGACGATCGCCGCCGACATCGTCGCGCGGTCGAGCGGCCTGGGAGCGGCCACATGATCGTCCCGATGGCGCGCCTGCGCATCCTCGGTCCGCGCGAGCGGCTCGCCGATACGCTGCGTGCCGTGCAGGACATCGGGCAGCTGCACCTCGCCGAAGCGGCGCCGCGCGCGGGCGTGCAGCCGGCGCGTCTCGACACGCAGGGCGAACGCCGCCGGGGCCAGCTCGCGCGCGCGCTCGCCGACATCGACGATGCGCTCCGCGCGCTCGACGCGATGGGTCCGGGCACGCTCGCCGCCGCGGCCTCGGTCGCCGACTGCGCCCGCTGGGCGCGGCTGGCCAATCGCGTCCGCCGCGACGCCCGCGCGCTGCGCGATCGCGAGACGGCGCTCGACGAGGAACGGGCGCTCGTCGCCCGCTATCGCGAATTCCTCCTTGCCGTGCTCCCGATCGTGCGCAAAGTCGGCGATTCGGCCCGGCTCACGAGCCACGCGGTGGTGGCGCCTGCGTCGGCCCGCGCCACGGTCGACGCGCTCGCCGCCTCCCTGCGCGAGCAGCTCGGCGCCGAGTTCTCCATGACGACGCAGCAGTTGCAGGGCGGCGACCTCGCGATCCTGCTCGTGCTGCCGACGTCGTTCAGCGCCAAGCTCGAGGCGCGCCTCGCCGAAGCGCGCGTGCCCGAAGTGCCGCTCCCCGAGGCGTATCGCGGCCTCCCGCTGCAGGACGCCGTGCCGAAGATGATCGACCGGCTGTTCCAGATCCCGCAGGAGATCGAGGCGTGCCGCACGTCGCGCGCCGCGCTGGCGCGCGCGCACGGCCCCGAGTTGCGCAAAGCGCACGCGGCGCTCGTCGACTGGCTCGCCGCGGCGACCGCGCACGAGCGCTGCTCCGTGACGCCGCACGCCTTCACGATCGAAGGCTGGATCCCCGAGCCCGGCGTGCCGGCCCTCACGAAGCGCGTGGCGGAGCTGGCGGGCGACGCGGTGATCGTCGAGCGCATCGCGCGCGAGGAATGGGGGGAGGCGGACGCGCCGGTGGTGCTCTCGAATCCGCGGCTCTTCCGCCCGTTCGAGTCGCTCATCGCGCTGCTTCCGCTGCCGACGTACGGGTCGATCGACCCGACGCCGTACGTCGCCGTGTTCTTCCCGACGATGTTCGGCATGATGCTCGGCGACGTCGGCTACGGGCTGATGCTCGCGGGGCTCGCGCTGCTCATCCATCGCAAGACGGCGCCCGGATCGCTGATGCACACGGCCGCCGAAGTGGCCGGTCCGTGCGCGCTCTTCACGATCATCTTCGGCGTGCTGTACGGCGAGTACTTCGGCGACCTCGCGCACCGGTTGTTCGGCATCAACCCGATCATCTACGACCGAGAGCAGGCGATCTTCGCGGCGCTCGCGGCGGCGGTCGGCCTCGGCGTGGTGCACATCGTGCTCGGTCTGGTGCTCGGCGCCATCAGCGCGGGGCGCAAGCATCCGAAGCACGCGATCGGGAGCGGCGTCTCGGCCCTGATGGTGCTGCTCGTCGTGGCCGCGTTGATGGCGGCGTTCAAGGTGCTCCCCGCCGCGCTCTTCACGCCCGCGGTGATCGCGCTCCTCGTGGCCTTCCCCGTGCTCGTGTTCACGGAGGGGCTCATCGCGCCGGTCGAGCTGCTGGCGACGCTCGGCAACGTGATGTCGTACGCCCGCATCATGGCCATCGGCACCGCGTCGGTGATGCTGGCCGTGGTGGCCAACCAGATGGTCGGCGCCGTGGGCAGCACGGCGGTGGGGCTCGTGTTCGCGCTGTTGTTCCACCTCGTGAACTTCGCCATCGGGCTGTTCAGCCCGGCGATCCACGCGCTGCGCCTCCACTATGTGGAGTTCTTCGGGAAGTTCTACAGCCCCGGCGGGCACAAGTATGAACCGTTCGGTCACAGGACGGCGCCGCCGGGCGCCGGCCTCCACGGGAATGCCGTATGAATACCATGTGGGTCGTGCTCGGTGCCGCCGGCGTGATGGCCATCTCCGCATTGGCCACCGCCTGGGCGCAGTCGAAGATCGGCACGGCCGGCGCGGCGGCGCTCGCCGAGAAACCGGAGTTGGCCGGCACCGTCATCATCCTCGTCGCGATCCCGGAGACGATGGTGATCCTCGGCTTCATCGTCGCGGTGCTGATCATCCTGCGCGCCGGCGCCGGAGGCTGAGCCATGCCGGCGCCGGCCGGTGCGCTCCTCGAGCAACTGACGCGCGACGCCGCGGCGACCGCCGCCGCCCGCGTGACGGATGCTCGCGCCGAATGCACGCGGCTGCGTGAGGACGCGTCGCGCGCGCACGCGGCACAACTCGCCGAGGCCATCGCCGCGCGCGAAGCCGAGGCGGCGGGCGCGCTCGACCGCGCCCGCTCCGACACCGCGCAGCGGGTCCGTCTCGACACGCTCCTCGCCCGCGACGCCGCGCTCGACCGCATCTTCGCGGCCGCCGCGACGCAACTCCGCGCGCTCGACGACCACCCCGCGCTCGGCGACGTCGTGGGCCGCGCGATCGTGGAGGCGCTCGGCTGCGTGCCGGAGGACGGCGCGATCGTGCGCTGCGCTCCGCGCGTCGCCGAGGCCGTGCGCCCGGTGCTCGCGGCGCTCGGCGTCACGGTCGCGGTGACGGACGACGCCGCGGTGCCGCTCGGCGCCTACATCAGCTCGGCCGACGGCACGATCGTCGTGGACGCGACGTTCGCCCGCCGGCTCGATCGCGACCGCCGGGCGCTCGCGATCGTCGTGGCGCACCGGCTGGAGGCACCGTCGACATGACTGACTGGGGCGACGTCATCACCCGCACCCGCGGGCTCGCTTCGCACCTGCTGCGGCACGAGCAGTACCATGCGCTCTGCGAGGCGCGCGGCGTGGGTGCGCTGGGCGCGCAGCTCACGTCGCTCGGCATGGTCAATGCGCCGCCGGCGGGCGTCCCGTATACCGCGCACGACATCGAGCATGCGTTGCGGCGGCGGGCCGGGGCGCGCCTCCGCGTGCTCGCCCAATGGGCCGGCGTGCGCGTCGAGCAACTCTCGCCGCTCCTCGACGACGAAGACCGGCGCAGCGTGCGCGTGCTCGTGCGCGGCGCCGTGGCCGGCGCGCCGCCCGACGTGCGCGTCGCGAGCCTCATCCCCACGCCGTCGCTCCCGTTGCGCGCGCTCCATCAGCTCGCCACGGCGGGCGACGTCGCGACGGTCGCCGCGCAGCTCCTTGCCTGGCGCCATCCGTTCGCCGAGGCGGTCGCCGACGAAGCGCTGCGCCAGCACGTCGACCTCTTCCGGTTCGAGATCGCGCTCGCCCGCGCGTTCGCCGCGCGCGCGCGCGCCCACTCCAGCCGCGACGCGGCGATGCGCCTGTTCGTCGAGCGGAGCATCGACCTCGAGAACCTGTGGACGGCGCTGATCCTGGCCGACCAGCATTCCGATGTCGACCCGGCCAGCGTCTTCGTGGAGGGCGGCGCGCTGCTGCGCCTCGACGACCTCGCCGCCGCCGAGCAGGCGACGAGCCGCGTCGACATCGCCGAACGGCTCCACGAGCGCGTGGCGCACACGGCGCTAGCCCCGGCGCTCGCCTCGGGTTCGCGCGCCATCGACGACACGGCGCTCGGCGCGCTCATCCGCGAGTTCCGCGATTTCTCGCGGCGCGAGCCGCTCGGCCTGGCCCCCGTCGTCCTGTTCGTGCTGCGCCAGCGCGCCGAGCTGCACGCGTTGATGCGCATCGCCTGGAGCATCGCGCTGCAGGTGCCCGCCGCCCTCATCGAGCGCGCGCTCGTGGACGCCGCATGAAGTACGCGGTGCGCGTGCTCGCGTCGCCGGCGCTCGCGCCGGGGTTCCGGCTCGCGGGACTGGCCGTGGACGAAGTGGTCAACCCGAAGGACGCGGGCGAGCGTCTCGTGCTCGCCGCGGCGCAACCGGGCACGGGCATCCTGCTCGTCGAGCAGGCGTTGCTCGACGCGGTGCCCGAGCAGACGCGCCACGAGATCGAACGGCGCGCCGTGCCGATCCTCGTGCCGGTGCCTGCGCCGGCGTGGCTCGGCGGCACGTCGGGAGCCGAGGATTACATCCTCGAACTCCTGCGGCGGGCGATCGGCTACCGGGTACGGCTCCAGTGACGGCGCGCATCATCCGCGTGGCGGGGTCGCTCGTGGAGGCGCAGCCGCTGTTCGGCGCGCTGTACGAGATGGCGTTCGTGGGCCACAAACGCCTGCTCGGCGAGGTCATCAAGCAGCGCGGCGACGTCGCGACGCTGCAGGTGTACGAGTCGACCACCGGGCTCGGCGTCGGCGAGCCCGTGGAGCACACGGGGGTGTCGCTCACCGCGCAGCTCGGCCCGGGGCTGCTCGGCGCGGTGCTCGACGGCATCGGACGCCCGCTCGCGCGCGTGGCCGAAGCGACCGGCGACTTCATCGCGCCCGGGGCGCGCGCCGACACGCTCGATGCGGCGCGCGAATGGGCCTTCACCGCGACGCGCGCGGCAGGGGACGCGGTGGAACCGGGCGATGAACTCGGCACGATCTCCGAGCTGGCGATCACGCACCGCGTGCTCGTTCCGCCGGGGGTGCGCGGCACGCTCGCCGCGCTCGCCAGCGGTACATACAATGTAAGTACGCCCATCGGCGCGCTGTCCGACGGCACGCCGCTCCACCTCGCGCATCGCTGGCCGGTGCGCGTGCCCCGCCCCGTCGCGGAGCGCTTCGCGTCGTCGCGGCCGTTCGTCACGGGGCAGCGCGTCTTCGACCTGTTCTTCCCGGTGGCCGAGGGCGGGAGCGCGGCGGTGCCCGGCGGCTTCGGCACGGGCAAGACGATCATCGAACAGTCGCTCGCGAAGTACAGCGAGGCCGACGTGGTGGTGTACGTCGGCTGCGGCGAACGCGGCAACGAGATGACCGACGTGCTCACGGAGTTCCCGCAGCTCGTCGACCCCCGCACGGGGCGGCCGGTGATGGATCGCGCGGTGCTCATCGTGAACACCTCGAACATGCCCGTGGCGGCGCGCGAAGCGTCGATCTACATGGGCGTCACCGTCGCCGAGTTCTTCCGCGACCAGGGGAATCGCGTGGCGCTGATGATCGACTCCACCAGCCGCTGGGCGGAAGCGCTGCGCGAGATGGCGGCGCGCCAGCAGGAGATGCCCGGCGAAGAGGGCTACCCGACCTATCTCGCCAGCCGGCTCGGCCAGTTCTTCGAGCGCGCGGGGCGCGTGCGCGCCCTCGGCGCGCCCGTGCGCGAGGGCGCCGTGACGATCATCGGCGCGATCTCACCGCCCGGCGGCGATTTCTCCGAGCCGGTGACGCAGGCGTCGCTGCGCGTCGCCGGCGCGATGTGGGCGCTCGACGCGTCGCTCGCCCATCAGCGGCACTATCCGGCCGTGGACTGGGAGAGCAGCTTCTCGCTCTACGCCGACCAGGTGGCGCCGTGGTTCGCGGCCGCCGCCGGCGCCGACTGGGCCCAGGTGCGCGCCGACCTCCTCTCGTTGCTGCAGAAGGAGCGCGAGCTGCGCGACATCGCGAGTCTCGTCGGCCCCGATGCGCTCGAGGACCACGACCATCTCGTGATGGATGTGGCGGCGATCGTGCGCGAGGTCGTGCTGCGGCAGAACGCCTATCACCCGCATGACGCCATCTCGTCGCCGCAGCAGACGTATGCGCTGGCCCGCGCCGCACTCGACGCGTATCGCGACGGCGAGACCTCGCTCGCCGCCGGCACGGCGTTCAGCAAACTCGATCTCGCGCCGGTACGCCGGAAGCTCGTGGCGATGCGCGACGGAGTGACCGCATGAGCCCGCGCGTCGACGTCACGCATCACGGCGCGGCCGCCGCGGGCGGCCCCCTGCTCTTTCTCAACCGCACGCGCGGCGTCACACTCGGCGAATGGGTCGTGGTGCGGCAGGCGGGGCTCGCCGACCGGCGCGGACAGGTGATCGACGCGGGCGAACACGCCACCATCATCCAGCTCCTCGACGACACCGTCGGCCTCGCGCCGGACAAGGCGGAGGTCGTGCTCACCGGCGAGGTCGCGACGACGGTCGTGGGTCGCGAACTCCTCGGCCGCGCGTTCGACGGCCATGGCGCGCCCGTGGACGGCCTTCCCGCCCCCGTCGGCGACGCCCTGCTGCCGATCGACGGCGCGCCGATCAACCCCATCCGCCGCGACCGGCCGCGCGACTTCATCGAGACCGGCATCAGCGCCATCGACGCGATGAACACGCTCGTACGCGGCCAGAAACTTCCGGTGTTCAGCGGACCCGGGCTGCCGGGGCTCGAGATCGCGGCGCGCATCGTCGAATGGGCCCGCGCTCCGCGGCACGAGCCGTTCGCGGTCGTCTTCGCGGCGGTCGGCATCACGGCGCGCGAGACGCGCGATTTCCTCGACCGCGTGCGGGCGAGCGGCGCGCTGCCGCGGACGGTGCTCTATCTCAATCAGGCGTCACATCCGAGCGTCGAGCGCCTCCACGCGCCGCGCCTCGCGCTCACCTGCGCCGAGCATCTCGCGTACGAGTGCGGGCTGCACGTGCTCGTCGTGATCGCCGACATGACGCACTATTGCGAAGCGCTGCGCGAGATCGCGACGGCGCGCGAGGAGATCCCGGGGCGGCGCGGCTATCCCGGCTACATGTACACCGACCTCGCGTCGCTGTACGAACGGGCGGGCATCATCCGCGGCAAGCCGGGCTCGATCACGCAGATCCCGATCCTCACGATGCCCGACGACGACGTGACGCATCCGATCCCCGACCTCACAGGCTACATCACCGAGGGGCAGATCGTGCTGAGCCGCGAGCTGCACCGGCGCGGCGTGACGCCGCCGATCGACGTGCTCCCGTCGCTCAGCCGCCTGATGAGCGGCGGCATCGGCAAGGATCGTACGCGCCCCGAGCATCGCGAGTGGAGCGACCAGCTGTACGCGAGCTACGCGCGCGGTCGCGAGGCGCGGTCGATGGCGGCGATCGTCGGCGAGAGCGGGCTCCCGCCGGGCGACCGGCGCGCGCTCCAGTTCGCCGAGGCGTTCGAGCAGCAGTTCATCAACCAGCCCGAGGGACGCCGCACCATCGGTGAGACGTTCGCGGTGGGCTGGCGGTTGCTCGACACGCTGCCGCGCGACGACCTCATCCGCATCTCCGACGCGACGTACACGGCGCACCATGCCGGGGACGCGGCCGTGCCCGCGCACCACGCCGCCGAAGCAGCGACGGGATCACCGGCATGAGCGGCCGCGAGCGCCTCGCGCCTACCCGCATGAATCTCCTCCGCGCGCGCCGCGAGCTGGCGCGCGTCGTGAAGGGCATCGCGCTCACGCGTCGCAAACGCGAGGCGCTCGTCTCGGAACTCTTCGCGGCGGCCCGCCCCGCCGTGGGCGTGCGCCAGCGCATCGCCGAGGCGGCGACGCGCGCCGGCTTCGCCCTCGGCGGGGCGATCAGCGTGCACGGCGTGGACGGCCTCACGCCGATGTCGTGGCCCCTCAAGCAGCCCGAGGTGGAGCTGCGGCCGGCGCAGGTCTGGGGGATCGCCGTGAGCGAGGTGGTGGGCAAGCCGTCGTTCGCCCGCACGATCGACGCGCGCGGCGTCGCGCCGCAGCTCACCGGCCCCGCGACGGCCGACGCGGCCGCGGCGTACGAGTCACTGGTGGAGTTGCTCGTCGAGGCCGCGCCACGGGAGCAACGCGTGCGGCGGCTGAGCGAGGCTCTCGCCGACACGACGCGGCGGCTCCGCACGCTGGAGCAACGCGTGGCGCCGCAGCTCACGACGGCGATCGCGGGGGTGCGACGGCAGCTCGAGGAGCGGGAGGAGCAGATGCGGTTGAGGCATGTGCAGCGGGGACGGAGCGAGACGACGGCGCGCTGAACATGGCCCCGGACACTTCGCCGCGCTCGGCGAATGCGCCGCACATTTCCGCAGCGGCGACTCCTGTCAGTCCGCCCGCAATGCGTCGAGGGGATTGAGTCGCGTCGCGCGCCACGCGGGCACCGCGCTCGCGAGCACCGCCACGAACAGCAACGTCGCGCCGGCAGTCACGAGCACCGCCGGATCGCGCGGCGTGGCGCCGTACGACAACGACGCCACCAGGCGGCCCAACGCAATGGCGATGAGGATCCCCGCGGCCACCCCCGTGGCGACGACGCGCAGCGACTCCGCCATCACGAGCCGCACGAGATCGGCTCCGCGTCCGCCGAGCGCCAGCCGCACGCCCATTTCGTGCGTCCGCTGCGACATCGTGTACGCGATCGTGCTGTAGATGCCGACGCCCGCCACGAGCAGGGCAAGGAGTCCCGCCGCGGAAAAGAGCAACGCGGCGAGCCGATACGGGCGCATCTGCCCGTCGAGGACGTCGTCCATCGTCCGTATGCGCGGGCGCGCACGGGTTCCGAAGCGCTGCCGCAGCACTGCCGAGATCAGGTCGCGCACCGGCGCCACGCGACCGGCCTCCGCACGTACCACGAGGATCGACGCCCGGTGCGTGTCGCTCGACTGCGCGAGCGGGAGGTAGAAATGCGCTGACGGGTCCTCGACGATGCTCGAGAAGTGCGCGTCGTTCACGACGCCGACCACCGTCCGGCAGGGGCGCTCACGCTCTCCGACGATCAGGCACTGGCCCAGTGGCGACTGGCCGGGCCACACCGCGCGGGCGAACGTCTCACTCACCGCCATCACTTCGGGCGCGCCCGCGCGATCGTCGTCGTGGAACGCCCGACCGGCGCGTACGCGCATCCCCGCGGCACCGAAGAACCCGGGCGACACCCACGAGACGAACGGACCCTTGCCCGCCATCGGTCGCAGGGTATCGCCCGCCGGCGTGTACAACTGGGTGAACGAAAATCCCCACATCGGGATGTTCTCCGTGAGTCCGGTCGCCACGACTCCTCGCGCGCCCTGCAGCCGCTCCGCCACCTCGACGAGCCCTGCCGCCTTCTCGGCGGCGGTCCCGGCCAGCGCCGGATCGAGCCGCACCGAGCCGAACAGCACGGCGTCCCGATCGTACCCGATGTCGACGCGTTGCATGTGGCGCAGGCTCCGCACGAGCACCCCGGCGCCGACGAGCAGCACGGCCGCCAGCGCCGCCTGCACGACGAGAATGCCGTTTCGCGTGCGTGCGTGACGGCGGCCGCCGCTGGCGCCGCTCTTCATGGCGCTCGAGACGTCCAGACCGATCGCGTGGAGCGCCGGCACCACCGTCGCAAGCAGGCCCGAGAGCGTGGCGAGAACCACGGTCGCGATCACGACGCGCGCATTGAGCGCGCCCGTCGTCCAGTCGGTGTCTGGCATCAGCGCGCCGCGCAGCAGCGTCGCGCCCCACCATGCGAACGCCAGCCCGATCGCGG
>Ga0265314_10003735_pt1 | contig 14576 bp, 10 predicted proteins | sample 4126metaG_FD_203106 | JGI IMG/M metagenome (GOLD analysis project Ga0265314, IMG submission 203106) | Rhizosphere microbial communities from Carex aquatilis grown in University of Washington, Seatle, WA, United States - 4-1-26 metaG | ecosystem: Host-associated > Plants > Roots > Rhizosphere >... | reverse complement strand
CCAGGTTGTATATATATCGAAACATATCAAGGCTGCGATTCCGACCGCGGCCGTTGGAAGGGGGTATCATATGTCCGTTATCAAGGCCCGGCCGAACAGATTTGCGAAGATGCTGGCAACCAGTGCTCTGACTACGACACTGGCAACGATCGGTGCGGCTTACGCACAGGACGCCAGCAACAATCAGGAGGTCGAAGTCGTAACGGTCGTCGGCGTGCGTGGATCGGTGCTTCGTTCGATGGATATGAAAGAGCGCGCCGACACCATCGTCGACGCCATTTCGTCCGAAGAGCTGGGCAAATTCCCCGATCGCAACGTCGCCGATGCGCTGGGCAATATTCCCGGCGTCACGGTGATCCGCGGCGTCGGCGCCGAAGGCCAGACGGTGACCATTCGCGGCTTGGGCGAGGAATTCTCCATCACCACGCTTAACGGACGCATCCTGCCCAGCGACTCCACCAGCCGCGCCTTTGCGTTCGACGTCCTGCCTTCCGAAATGATCTCGGGTGCGGAGATCCGCAAGGCCATCGAAGCCTCCCAACTGGAAGGCAGCATCGGCGGCGCCATCGACTTGCGCACCGCCCGGCCGTTCGACAACCCAGGCCTGCACGTCACTGGCTCGGCCGAAGGCGAATATGACCAGCTTCCCGGCAAGATGGGCTACAAGGCTACGGGCGTCTTCAGCGACACGTTCGCGAACGACCGCATGGGGCTGCTGCTGTCGGCAGTGTACGCCAAGCGCAACATTCGCACCGACACCGTCCACGAGTCCTCTCCGCTGCAAGTGACCGAAGCGGACGACAATGTCGACTATAACGGCGACGGCGTCATCGGCGGCGACGCGACCTACATCCGTCCGGACTTCTACAGCGTCGGCGTATACCTCGCGAAATTCGAGCGTATCGGCCTTTCGGGCAGCTTCCAGTACCAGCCGAACGATAACCTCACCTTCACGTTCGATGCCCTTTACAGCTACTACAACTCCTCGACCGACGACTACTCGCAGTCGAATTTCTTGGCGCCGCGCAACGATACGAGTTCGCCCCTCAAATGGGACATGAGCACGGTCAAGTACGACAAGAACGGCGTCATCACCAACTTCACGGAAAATAACGCGGTCGCCGAGGTGCTCGACGACGAGCAGCCTCGCATCGTGCATACTCAGCAATATGGCGGCCATGCCAACTGGCAGCCCACCGAAAAGCTCTCCGTCGAACTCGATGCATATTGGGCGCGCGCGGCGCACAACGAAGCCGGCAAGAACCGCTTCGTGGTCGCCGGCATTCCGGGCGCCAGTGACGTCTGGGCAACGCGCAACTTCGGCTTGCCGGATGTCGCGATCACAATTCCCGGCGGCCGCTCGCTCGATCAGGCGACGAACGCCGACTATCGCGTCCACTATATCGGCATCCAAGGCGACAACCTGGGCGACGAAATCCAGGGCGCCAAGGTTGATACCAAATACAATCTCGGCTGGAGCTTCCTCGAATCGGTGCAGGTCGGCTTCAACTACAATCGCCGCACCAAATCCAGTGCAACCTACGACAACGCCTACACGACGTCGTGCAATTACTGCGGTTATCCCTTCACCTTCGCCGACATCGGCGCGCAGGTCGTGCAGCCGCTCGGCGTCTCGGGCCTACTGTCGCAAATGAAGGGCAACTTCCCACGCAACTACGCGCGCTTCAACATCGACACCTATCTGGCGGCGCTACCGAAAGCCGACAACAATCCGAACATCATCGATCCCAATACCGGACATCCCTATCCGGCTGGCTACTCGACGCAGATCATCCAGAAGGACCTACCGCTGTCCTTCGCCATCGGGGAAAAGACCTTCGCCGGCTACGCGCAGGCCAATTTTGCCGGCGAAAACTGGAGCGGCAACGTCGGTCTGCGCATGGTGTCGACGGACGTGGAATCCAATGGCTCGTCGATCGAGATCGTTAGCATCACCAAGCGTCCAGGCAATCAGGCCGATTACATCGTCAAGATTAGCGATCCGGTGCCGGTCACGGGCGGCGGAAGCTATACGAAGTTCCTACCTTCGGTGAACTTCGCGTACAACTTCACCGACGAGCTGCGTCTGCGCTTGGCGGCCTCGCAGGTGATTGCGCGGCCGTCCTTCGACCAGCTTTCGCCCGCCTCCGACGCCTCCAACGCGTCCTCTGGCGACTTCATCATCTACAATGCCGGCAATCCGAACCTGAAGCCTACTGAAGCCAACCAGCTCGATGCTTCACTCGAATGGTACAAGTCGCAGCACGGCTCGGTCGCATTGGCCGTGTTCTACAAGGACATCTCCGACTTCGTGACGACGGTCACCGTTCCGCAAGTGATCGCAGGCCAGAACTTCAACGTGGTGCAGGTGCAGAACGGCGACTCCGCGACCGTGATGGGTGTCGAATTGGCGGGGCAGTATCTGTTCGATAACGGCCTCGGCTTCCAAGCCAACGTCACCTATAATCACACCAAAGCGAACCTCGACGGGCTGGTCGGACAGCTCGATGGCGCCGTTCCCATTTCGTACAACCTCAAGGGCTTTTACCAGAAGGATGAGTGGGAGGCGCAAATCTCCTACAGCTTCACGTCGGGCTTCACCAAACTCATTTCCGGCTTCATCCCCGGGTTGCCGGAGAAGGCGCTGCACTATCAGGAGATGTCGGCGAGCCTTGCCTACGATGTGACGGAACACTTCAAGTTCTACGTCGAAGGCTCAAACCTGCTGAACGCGGCAACCCAAAGCTACAACGGTTATCCCAACGTGCCGGCCACCTACGAGTTCTACGGCCGTTCGATCTTCTTTGGCGTGCGGGCAAAGCTCTAGCCCGCGGAATTTAGGACTTACTGGATCGGGCCGGCGATGTTTCGCCGGCCCTTTTTGCCCCGAGTGCCCTCGGCTGCTAGGAGTGCTTCGTCCGCGTTTTGAGGTTTGCATGACCCTCTACGTCGTTAGGCACGGCGAAGCCGAAGGCAACCGTGAAGGCCGCTTCCTAGGCCAAGTCGATCCCCCGCTCACAGAAACGGGCAAAGAGCAGGCCCGCAGGCAGGGCGCGGCACTGAAAGGGTTGGGCATCGCCCGCATCCTGTCGAGCGATCTTGTGCGCTCCCGCACGACGGCATCGATCATCGCAGAGTCGCTAGGCCTTCCGATTGAGAGCACGCCTGCCCTGCGCGAGGTGAGCCACGGCGTGATCGACGGCTGGCTGTCTAGCGACATCCAGGCGAGCGAATATGGTCCGGCGCGGGACAAGGACAAGTACAACTATCGCCCACCTGGCGGCGAAAGCTACGCGGACATCGAAGCGCGCATTCTGAGCGTACTGATCCCTCCGCCGGAACAGCCAACGCTTCTGGTCACCCATCTGGGTCCCATGCGGGTGATGCTCCATCGACTCTGCGGCTATTCGCAGGCGGATGCAGTGAGCGCCAACATCGGGCACGACGAGATTCTCGTGCTTACCAGAACCGGCGCGAGCTGGAGCGGCAGTTTCCTCCGCAGCGCGAATCATCGGCCGTGCGGAACGGGCGAGAGTTGATGGCATTTTGGTCTGTGCGAATTCGGAGGCGGGTGAATGAAGCGCAGGGACTTTCTGAAGGCTGGTACGGCGATGATCGGAGCTGGTGCGTCCGCAGCAGCACTTTCTTCCGGCGCCGCCCAAGCGCATTCGCTCGAACATAACTGGGAGCATTATGATTGGGGTGGTGGACCGGTCGTGCCGGACCGGCTCTATCAAGGCCCGTTTTCTAACTACGGCCCGCAGGCAAATGTGCCCGGCGACGTGGTCATGGCGACGACGCCTTCGCGCGACATCATCCCCAATTTCGGCATGGGCCTGACCGCTTATGTGTCGGGCGATATTGGACCGCCGCGGCTGCCGGGCCAGTCGCTCGAACGGGCGATAGAAGACCTCATTGCGCTGCCCTTCACCCAGAAGGTCTATGTGCGTCTCAACTGGCGTGAGATCCAGAAGCGCCCCGGCAGACTGGACCCGCCGGACTTCTGGCGCATCGGCTTCGATATCGCCCGGCAATACGGCAAGCGCGTGGGTTTCCGGATCATGTTGGAAAATCCAGACTTTCCGGAGCCGGGCATGCCCGATTTCCTGATGGAGAAAGTGCCCTACGTTCCCCTCAAGGGACGGTGGCCCGGCAATCGATCGCAGATCCGCTATCGCAAGAAGCACGCTATGCCGCGCTATGATCATCCGGCCTATCAGGCGGCGTTCGGCGAACTCAATGCGCTCTTGGCCGACGCGCTGAACGGCAGCTCCGATGTCGAATATATGGACACCATGATGTACGGTTTCTGGGGCGAAGGTCATTGCTGGCCGTTCGAGGGAAACATCTTCCCCAGCGACTTCATCGCCGAGCAGACCTGGATGGCCATGATGGAAACCCAGCTGCGTACCTGGACGAAGACGCCGCTCGCCACCAACACACAACCGGATTTCAACAATGTCGGCAACGCCGCGATGCTGGACCGCAGCGTCCGAACCGGCAACTGGATCCGTAGCGACACCATCTTCATCGAGAACGCGCAGATCGAAGCCCTGAGCAACCGGCCTGCATGGACCGCCGCGATCAGCGAGGTCGGTATGACCACCGGAGAGCCAGATAAGCTCGGCCTCGATGACGGCGTTACCGAAAACGAGCAGATCATCGACCACGTATTGGCGGTGGGCGCGAATTACTGGTCGATCTGGAACTGGCACAATATTGCCGCCGCCCACGTCCGCAGCTACACCGACAAATATCCCGAAGTGATCGACCACGCCGCCCGGCGAATTGGCTATCGGGTGTATCCCGCTTTCATCTGGTCCTTCGAGCGTGACGGCGCGACCGGCGTGGTGATCGGACTCGCCAACGATGGCGTCGCCGGCGTGCCCGGCGTGCTGCGCCTGACGCTTGTCGACAAAACCGGCGCCGTGAAGGCGAGCGGATGCGTCGATCCCGGCTATCCCAGGCCAACGGGAATCCGGCAGGCAATGCTGATGTGGCCAGGCAAGGAGGATTGGGCGGGCCTTCAGTTGAAGACGGAGCTTGAGGTCAAGGGCGTGCGTTATCCGCTGCGCTGGTCGTGCCGGCAGACGCTCAACGCCGATGGCTCTTTGACCCTGCGGCGCAACGTTGCCGGCTGAGGCGGAAGAGGTTGGACGAAATGGGGTTCTCTAATCGCGACTGATCTGTCAGCTCCACCTTTGGTCGATCGCTGCCGGGGCTATGGTTCTCTTCGTGATCGGATAAGAGCCCGCCGGTTGTGCGAGAACTTCTCTCCTGAGCGCACTTTCTTTCTGCCGTCATGCGGCGGCGTCGGGTTCTCCAAGATCGGTTCCGTTCAGTCACATGAGGTGCAGCACCACGGCCATCTTGCGGGCAAGCGCGACGCGACCTTTTTTGAACCCGACGCCTGGCAAGTTTGACTCCCAGCTGAGCAGCTGCTTTGACCCTCGCTTCGAGCCTGAAGTGGGGGTCTATTTTCGGGGGTTGGAGACTGGCAGGCAAAGGACGCGAAATTTCCCAGTTTCGCGTCTCTCCTAGCGGGCGCGGAGACCGGACATCACGCCGTTTGGCGGCGCTTTCGGCATGAGATGTGGAGGGAAAAAGTTTGTCGAAATCCAACTGGTACAGCTGGGTGGGGTCGAACCACCGACCTCCGGATCCACAATCCGGCGCTCTAACCAACTGAGCTACAGCTGCATAACCAAGGGTCCGGAACCTAGGATTCAAGCCTCCCAAAAGCAAGATGCGGGGGCGTCCCAGGGTGGCGCCGGACGCCGCCGGCTATATATGATCGCCAGCCATGAACAAGACCCTGCGCAACGCCCTGATCGCCGTCGCGGCTGCGGCGGCGGTTGTCCTGGCCCTGCCCTTCCTGGTGCCGGTGGACGCCTACCGCACCCCGATCGAGAGCGCCGCCGCGCACGCCACCGGCCGCGCCCTGCGCATCGAGGGGCCGCTACGGCTGATGATCTTCCCGCGCTTCGGCCTACGGGCCGAAAGGGTGACATTTGCCAACATGCGGGGCGGGCGCGCCGCCGCCATGGCGAGCGTGGGCGACATTGAGATCGGTTTCCATGTCCTCCCACTGTTCTCCGGAATATTGGAAGTCGATCAGATCGTACTGGACCGCCCAGTCATAGAATTGGAGATTAATGCGGCCGGTCAGGCTAACTGGAACCTGGCAAAGTCCAAAGGCGCGGGCAGCGGCGGCAGCTCCGTGACCCTGCCCATGGACACCGAGTTCTCGGGCATCGGGATCAGCGACGGACGCATTTCCTACGGCAACGCCAAGACGGGAACGCACCGCGCTGTCGACCACGTCAACGCCACCATCGCCCTGACGCGATTGGACCGGCCGGTGCCCTTCAAGGGCAATTTCACTGTCGGCGGTCGGCGTGTCGATTTCGGCGGCGAGATCGCCACGCTCAAGTCGTTGCTCAGCGACGAGACGACCGCGCTCGACCTTTCGCTGACCTCCGACATGATGAAGGCGAGCTTCAAGGGGCTGATGACGCAAAGCAGCGGCACAATCGGTCAGCTCAGTTTCGACACGGCCAACCTGCGCGGCGTAGCGGATTGGCTCGGCGAGAAGCTGCCAACAGGCGGCGGTCTGGGTGCAATGTCGCTTGAAAGCCACGTCGTTAATAAGGACAAGGTCACGACACTGTCGAACTTGCGGTTGTCGCTCGATCACCAGAATGTGACGGGCACCGGGACCCTCGATACGCGCGGGAATGTGCCGTCTGTGCAGGGGGCGCTGGTGATCGACCATCTGGACCTCAATCCTTACCTGCAAGCGGACAGCAAGCCGCCGGAGCGGAAGGCGGTTCCGAACGGCAACACCGGCTGGAGCAGAGAGCCGATCAGCATCGCGCTGCTGAAGGAGTTGGACGCGCAGGTTTCGTTGACGACCGGGACGTTGCGCCTGCGCGGTCTTAGGCTAGGAAAAGCTGTAGCAACCGTTTCGTTAGCAGGCGGCGTGCTGATCGCGCGGCTCGATCCGATCATGCTGTATGGCGGCACGGGCAACGCCGAATTCAACGCGGACGCGCGCGGGGCCATACCCGCGATCCGCAACACGCTGCGCTTCGATCATGTCGCACTCAGGCCATTCTTGGACGACACGCTGGGCGTCGACCGCTTCGAGGGCACAGGCTCTTTGTCGCTGGACGTGTCCGCGCAAGGGGCGAGCCCGGATGCGGTCATGCACGCGCTGACGGGCAAAGGAGCCCTTACGGCTGGAAGGGGACGCATCCGGGGCGTCGATCTCGGCCGGGTGGCGCGTACGATCCAGTGGGTACTCGGCGCAGGCGCAACAGGCGATGCCGCAGGAACCGACTACTTGGATCTGAGCGGAACATTCGTCATTGCCCATGGCGTTCTGACCAACACCGATTTTCGCCTTTCCGGGCCAGTGCTGTCAGCCACTGGCGCAGGAGCCGTTGACATCGGCAACCGGAACATCGATTTCCGCCTGGTGCCCAAGGCCAGGGCGAACGGCCTGAGCGTCGGCATTCCGGTCCGCGTCAAGGGATCGTGGGATCACGTCCACTATGCCCCCGACCTGACGGGCATGGCGAAAGGCGTGCTACAAAACCTCGAATCCGGACGCGCGCCGTTCAAGGGCCTGCTCGGCGGCGGCGATAAGACACAGGACCAAAACAGTTCAAAAAAGAAGAAAAAGAACGTCGGAGACGTCCTGAAAAATATCTTCGGCATCCATTGAGGTATCCATGAAACGCTGGCTCAAGGCAGCAGCAATAGCCATCGGCCTTCTTCTCCTGGTGATTCTGTTCGGCTATCTCTGGATGACGCACAGGGGGCCAAGGCTGACGCTGGCCACATCGCTTGGACCGTACAGCCATGCGCAAACCACTGCTCTGCTGCTGCCATTTTCCGACCGCAGCGGCGTGGTGACACGCGTCGCAGAATATGACGGAGGTACCGACGAGCTGGCGCGCCAGGTCGCTTCCGAGACTTACACCTGGGATGTGGTTGATATGGAGCTACCCGATGCAGTCACGGCCTGTCATCAAGGCCTGCTCGAACCGATCGACGCGGCAACGCTTCCCGCAGGTCCCGACGGTGCACCTGCCACGCACGATTTCGTAACGAGCGCGATCGGGCCGTGCTGGGTGGGAAGCGTGGTCTATAGCCAGGTCATCGCTTACGACCCACGTCGTTTCGCGAGCGTTCCGCCTGCCGCCCTCGCCGATTTCTTCGACCTGACGAAATTCCCCGGACCGCGCGCGCTGCGCCGCACCAGTGGGAAATTCAACCTGGAAATGGCGCTGCTGGCCGACGGCGTCCCTCCCGGCGAGGTTTACGCGACGCTTTCGACGCCCGAGGGGATCGCGCGCGCACTGACCAAGCTCGATACGCTTGGAACCTCGCTGGTGTGGTCGACGAACAACGATCCGCCCGCGAAGATGATCGCCAGCGGCGGCGCCGCCTTTGCGATGGTCCTCAATGGCGACATCTTCGATACGGCGACCCACCAGGGCAGGCTCGGCGTGATCTGGGACCGCCAGCTTTACGAACTCGACGTGTTCACCATTCCAAAAGGCAACCCTAAGCGCGCGATGGCGATGGATTTCGTCCGCTACGCGACCCAGGCCGACCGCCTGGGCGCCGTGGCGAGTTGGGTGCCCTATGGTCCGGCGCGCAAAAGCGCCCTGCCCTATGTTGACGAAAATCCGGACCTGCAGATCGAGATGGCGCCATACCTGCCGACGACACCCGAACATTTTGCGACCGCTTTCGCGATAGACGACGAATGGTGGCGGCTGCACGGCGCAGATGTCGACGCGCTGTGGCAAGCGTGGCTGGCGAAGGGACGATAGCGTGGCATTCGTCCACTTTACGGCGCGGCTGCGATCGGTGGTGGCCAGTTCGCCCATGGAAGTCGACGGCGCGACCATTGGTGACGCCTTGGTCAGCATTTTCCTGAAGTGTCCGCAGGCACGCGGCTATGTGCTTGACGAACAAGGCGTGCTGCGCAAACACGTCTGCATTTTCCTCGACGGCGAGCGCCTCGCCAACGACGTTGCGCTCGCTGCACCCTTGCGAAAAACCAGCGAAATCTATGTGATGCAGGCGCTGTCAGGGGGCTGACAATGGCCGATCGCGCACTGGTTTCTACCCGCAAGGGACTCTTTGTTTTCCGTCTGACGAAGCAAGGCTGGACGATTGCGTCCAGCCATTTCGGCGGCACGCCGGTCACTATCGCATTGCACGATGCGCGCGACAGGGCGATTTACGCCGCCCTCAATCATGGTCACTTCGGACCAAAACTGCACCGCTCCGACGATGGCGGCGCGAATTGGGTCGAGGTCGCCACACCCGCGTTTCCCCCAGGCTGCGAGGCCAACCCGACACTGAAGCAAGTCTGGTCGTTGGCTGCGGGCGGCCAACCCGGCACGATCCTGGCAGGCGGAATTCCGGCCGGCCTTTTTCGCTCCGACGATAAGGGAGCAAGCTGGAAGCTGGTTGACGCCCTGTGGAATGTACCCGAACGCGCGTGCTGGTTCGGCGGCGGTTACGACGAGGCAGGCGTACATTCCATCCTGAGCGATCCGCGTGACGCCAAGCACATCACGGTGGCGATTTCCTGCGGCGGCGTATGGGAGACAAAGGATGCCGGCGCCAAGTGGCATCTGCGCACGGAAGGGCTTTACGCCGCATACATGCCGCCCGAACAGAAATTCGATTCCGCTATTCAGGACCCGCATCGCATGGCGCAATGCGGAGCCGATCCCGATGTGCTATGGATTCAGCATCACAATGGGATGTTCCGCAGTGTCAATGGGGGCGCACAATGGAGTGAGCTCTCTCCGCCCGTATCGAAATTCGGCTTCGCGGTTGCGGCCCACCCGAACGACGCCGGAACGGCGTGGTTCGTGCCGGCGCTGTCGGACGAGCGGCGCGAACCGGTGGATGGGCGTGTCGTGGTCAATCGCACGCACGACGGCGGCAAGTCATTCGAAACACTGACACAAGGTCTTCCCAGCGAAGATGCCTACGATCTCGTCTATCGCCACGGACTAGACGTCGATGAAAGCGGCCAACGCCTTGTCATGGGTTCGACGACAGGCGGCTTGTGGTTCTCTAGCGATAGCGGCGATTCCTGGAACATTTCGCAGGCGCGGCTCCCTCCCATTTATGCCGTCACGTTCGCCTGATTTTTGAATCGTTGGCGGCCATCCGGCCAAACCTGCGCATTGACATGCATACCGCGCTCGCGGACGTTTGAAGCGAAATTGCGATTCCGCGTCAACGTCGCGGGAAGAGAACCGAGCGATGCTTTCTTATGCGATCAGACGCTTCCTCGGCGCGCTGCCGACACTTCTCATCATCATCACGTTTGCGTTCTTCATGATGCAGTTGGCGCCCGGCGGCCCGTTCGATTCCAATCGCCACCTGCCGCCGGAAATCGAGCACAATGTCGCGGCGGCCTATAACCTCGATAAGCCGGTCTATATTCAATACGCGCTGTATCTCGAAAAGCTCGCGCATTTCGACCTGGGTCCCTCCTACAAAACCAAGGATTTCACCGTCAGCGAGCTGATCGCTGCGGGATTACCGGTTAGCGCGCGGCTCGGCCTCGCGGCGATGATCCTTGCCATCGTGTTCGGAATTTCGCTGGGCCTCGTTGCGGCGCTGAATCAGAACAAGGCCAGCGATTATGGCGCGATGGCCCTGGCGATGATCGGCCTCGCGATTCCGACCTTCGTCACGGCCCCGATCCTCCAACTCATCTTCGGCGTCTACCGCGTGCAGGTCCTGGGCGCGGATTTGACGCTGCCGGTCGCCGGCTGGCACGGCGGCGCGCTGCGCAACATGATCCTGCCGGTCATCGTTCTGGCGCTGCCTCAGATCGCGATCGTCTCACGCCTGGTGCGAGGCAGCACCATCGAGGTGCTGCGCTCCAACTATGTGCGAACGGCGCGCGCCAAGGGGCTACCCACCCATCGCATCCTGCTGCGCCACGTACTGCGCGCTTCGCTGCTGCCGTTGGTGGGCTATTTGGGGCCGGCCGTTGCGGGCCTTTTGACCGGCTCTTTGGTTGTCGAGCAAATCTTCGGAATTCCCGGGATCGGGCGCTATTTTGTGAACGCCGCGCTAAACCGCGATTATACGCTGATGATGGGCGTGATCATCGTTTATGCCACGTTCATCATCCTGCTGAATCTGGCAGCGGACCTGCTGTATGCCGTGCTCGATCCGCGAGTGAGCTTCAAACGATGAGCCTCATTTCACCCAACATGGAAAACACCGCTGCGATGGAAAGTGCGCAGGCGATGCGCGGCCGCAGCCTATGGATGGACGCGCGCCGCCGGTTGTTTAGGAATAAGGCCGCGGTCGTCAGTATGATTCTGCTCGCCACGGTCACGTTGCTGGCGATCTTTGCACCGCTCTTGTCGCAATACAGTTTCGACTCCCAGGATTGGAACGTAATTTCGTGCGCGCCGGGCTGGTGGCCCGACACCACAGCGATATGCAATGCGGGCGGAACACATTGGTTCGGCACTGATTCCGTTGGGCGCGACCTGTTCGTGCGTGTGCTTTACGGCGCGCGCGTATCGCTTGCGGTTGGCCTGACGGCGACGCTGGTCAGCCTGCTGATCGGCGTGCTGTACGGCGCCATCGCAGGCTATGTAGGCGGAACGCTCGACGAGATCATGATGCGCGTTGTGGATGTACTCTATTCTCTGCCGTTTATTTTCTTCGTCATCATCCTGATGGTGATCTTCCACCGCAGCATCTTTCTGCTGTTCCTCGCTATCGGCGCCGTGGAATGGCTGACCATGTCGCGGATTGTGCGCAGTCAGACGCTCTCCATCAAGCGGATGGAGTATATCGAGGCGGCGCGCGCGGGTGGCGTCGGCCCGCTGGCGATCATCCTGCGCCACGTCATCCCCAACTTGTTGGGTCCGGTGGTCGTCTATGTGACGCTGACGATACCGAATGTAATCCTGGCCGAAAGTTTCCTGTCGTTCCTTGGATTGGGCGTGCAGGAGCCTCTGACATCGTGGGGCGTGCTGATCGGCGAAGGCGCCAACCAGATGGAAATCGCGCCCTGGATGCTGATCTTCCCCGCCCTTTTTATGGGGGTGACACTGTTTTGCTTCAATTTCATCGGCGACGGCTTGCGTGACGCGCTCGATCCGAAAGACCGCTGAGATGGGCGAGCCCATCTTCTCGGTCCGCAATCTCGACGTGCGCTTCTCGACGCACGATGGCGAGGTCCACGCGGTCAAGAACGTCAGCTTTGACGTCGCAGAAGGCGAATGCCTCGGCGTTGTAGGCGAATCCGGATCTGGCAAGAGCCAGCTTTTCCTGGCGACACTGGGACTTCTGACCCGGAATGGCCGCGTCACGGGTAGCGTGAAGTATCGCGGCGAGGAAATCCTGGGCCTTAGCCAGAAGAAGCTCAACCGCATCCGCGGATCACGCATCACGATGATTTTTCAGGACCCGCTCTCCTCGCTGACGCCGCACATGACGATCGGCGCGCAGATTATGGAAGGTTTGCGGGTCCACCACCATATCCCGCGCGGGGAAGCGGAGAAGCGCGCTATCGAAGTACTCGAACTGGCACGCATTTCCGATGCGCGCCAGCGCGTGCGCCAATATCCTCACGAGCTATCCGGCGGGATGCGCCAGCGCGCGATGATCGCTATGGCGACAATATGCAACCCCGACCTGTTGATCGCGGACGAGCCGACGACCGCGCTCGACGTCACGGTGCAGGCGCAAATCCTCGAAATCATGCGCGAGTTGAAAGCCACATTGAAGACTTCGGTGGTGATGATCTCGCACGACATGGGTGTGATCGCCGGCATCGCCGACCGTGTGCAAGTGATGCGCGAAGGCGAAATCGTCGAATTCGGGCCAGTCGAGGACATCTTCTACCGACCTCGGCACGCTTATACAAAAGTGCTGATCGATGCGATGCCGAGGCTGGGCAGCGACGCGGAGGCGGAAGCGGCGCGTACCGAACCGACGCGGGATGCGCCTGAACTGCTTGAGGTGGCGGACCTTGAGGTTCAATTCCCTGTTATAGTGGCGCCGTGGGTTACCAAGCCGCTGCGCGCGGTGGACGGCGTGAGCTTTACGTTACGCGAGGGCGAAACGCTGGGCGTGGTCGGTGAATCCGGTTGCGGGAAATCCACTCTGGCCCGCGCCATTCTGCAACTTGTGCCGGCATCTGCGGGCTCCGTCGTGTGGCTGGGTCGCGCGCTGGATTCGTATGGCCGCGACGACATGCGCAAGTTGCGCAAAGAACTGCAAATCGTCTTCCAGGATCCGCTCGCAAGCCTCGATCCGCGTCGGACCGTGGGCCAGTCGATTGCCGAACCCTTGCGTACGTTGTGGCCCGGCCTGTCGAGCACCGAGGTCTCGGCACGCTTGAAGGCCATGATGACGCGGGTCGGGCTCGATCCCACCTTGATCAACCGCTATCCACATGAATTATCAAGCGGCCAGAACCAGCGTGTCGGCGTGGCACGCGCCATGATCGTCGAGCCACAGCTTGTGGTCTGTGATGAGGCAGTGAGCGCGCTCGATGTCTCCATCCAGGCGCAAATCGTCAAGCTGATCCGCGAACTGCAGGCGCAAACGGGTATGACGCTGATCTTCATCAGCCACGACCTCGCCGTTGTGCGCCAGCTGGCACACCGCGTGATGGTGTTGTACCTGGGGCGCGTGGTGGAATTCGCCGACCGCAACGCAATCTACACTGATCCGCGTCATCCCTACACCAAGGCCCTGATCGCGGCAGTTCCAGTTCCCGACCCCAAGACCGAACGGGCCAAGCAGTGCCTCAAGCTCGTGGGCGACCTGCCCTCGCCGCTCGACACGCGCGCCCAGCTTATCTTCCTGAAGTCGAGGCTGGTCGACGATCCGAACGCCAAACTTAATCGCCCGAAATTAATCCAAGTCGCGCCCGGCCATCTTGTGGCTGAGCACGACTAAGAGCCAGATTCGATTATCCGTTCGGTCATTTGATGCGCTTAACCTTGTAAAGGCCTTTATGACCAACGATCACTAAATTGTAGCTCCCGATAAAGCCGCGCGAGATCGTGACCTGGTCCTTGCTGTTCTTGTTGAAATGGGCCTGATCGGTGTCTCCTTGACTCTGCTGCCAGATTTGGCCGTTTTCGAGGAACACCGTGAAGCGGCCGTAGGGATTATAGGCGAAATCCGAGACGGTCGCCGTGATGCTGTCGAGCGGCTCCGGTGTGGCTTGTCCCGGAGCAGCCGGCGGCGGAGCAAGCGCTTCGCTGCCGAATTGCTGCGGCGTCGTCTGCTGGGCTGGCGGGCGGCTATCGCCACCGAACAGCGAACCGAGCCCGAACCACGATTCATCTTTTTGGCTGACTGGTGGGGTCTGGGCAGCGGCCTGCATGGGCGGAGCGGCAGGCTGGGCCGCAACGGATTGCCCCGGCGCAGCGGCCAAGGTCTTCGCTTGCGCGGCGACCTGGTCGTAGCAGGTTAGGCGCGCTGTTCCATCCGTCAGCGAGGCGCATTTTCCAATCGCGGCAATCAGGTCATCTTGTGGACCGGCGTGT
>Ga0265314_10003733_pt1 | contig 14580 bp, 13 predicted proteins | sample 4126metaG_FD_203106 | JGI IMG/M metagenome (GOLD analysis project Ga0265314, IMG submission 203106) | Rhizosphere microbial communities from Carex aquatilis grown in University of Washington, Seatle, WA, United States - 4-1-26 metaG | ecosystem: Host-associated > Plants > Roots > Rhizosphere >... | reverse complement strand
GGTCGCGCCGCCCGAGCCGCCGGCTCCGAAAGTTGCGCCGGCCGCGAAGGTTGTTACTCCACCCAAAGCTCCGGAAATCAAGGCCAACGTTCCTCCGCCGATCGGCACGCCGCCCAAGCGCGTGCTCACCGGGCCCGTTGTCGCGCCGCCAATTCAGCGCACGACCAAAGTCGACGATCGTTTCGGAGTGGTCAAAGCCGCTCCGCCGGAAGCAGAAAAGCCGAAGGAAGCGCCGAAAGGCGGCGGACGCCGAGGTCCGGTGACTGCCGAATCCAAGCCGGTCGATGATTTCAAGCCGCAGGTGTCCTACCCTTCCATTCCCGAATCCCGCGGTGGCAGCACGCGCGAAGAAGAAGATCGCCGCACGGGCGGAGCCAGCGCCGGCGGAGCCGGAATGCGCCGCGGTCCTGGCCGCGCCGCGCCGGGGCTCAAAGGTTTCAGCAGCGGTCCTCGCCGCGGCATGGGTCTGCTGCGCGGAGACGACGACCGTTTCCGTTCACGCCGCCCCAAGCAGCGTTCGCTCGCGCCGAAAATCACCGTCCGCCGCGAAGGTCCGGCCGATGTAACTTCGCCCGTCAGCGTCAAGTCGCTGTGCGAAGCACTGGGTATCAAGGCCACCGCGTTGATCATGAAGTTCTTCCAGCAGGGAAAGACGGTAACGATCAATACTATCCTGTCCGACGCGGATGCCGAAATTTACGCGCTCGAATTCGATCCGATGAAGCACGGCATCAACATCAAGAAGGCTCGCGACGTCGAAGAAGAGCTGCTGAAGAAGGCTGACGTCGCGGACAAGCCCGAGGACCTCAAACCGCGCGCGCCCGTTGTCACCATCATGGGCCACGTCGACCACGGCAAAACCTCGCTGCTCGATTACATCCGCAACGCAAAAGTCGCGGCGGGCGAAGCCGGCGGCATCACCCAGCACATCGGCGCGTACAAAGTTCACCATACCAAGGGCGACGTGACGTTCCTCGACACGCCCGGTCATAAAGCCTTCACCGAAATGCGCGCACGCGGCGCCAACGTCACCGACGTGGTGGTGCTCGTCGTTGCGGCCAGCGATGGCGTCATGCCTCAGACGGAAGAAGCGATCAGCCACGCCAAGCAGGCTGGCAAAAAGATCGTCGTGGCCATGAACAAGATCGACCTTCCCGAAGCCAATCCGGACAAGGTGAAGGGTCAGCTCGCGGCGAAAGAACTCTTCGTCGAAGGTTACGGCGGTGAAGTCGGCTGCGTGCCGGTCTCCGCGAAAACCGGACACGGCGTGGACGACCTGCTCGACCGTATCCTGCTCGAATCCGAAGTGCTCGAACTGAAGGCCAACCCCGACAAGCCGGCGGTCGGAACGGTCGTCGAAGCGCACAAGGACCAGGGCCGCGGTATTGTCTGCACGCTGTTGGTGCAGGAAGGCACGTTGGGCCAGGGCGATGTGATCATCTGCGGACATGCCTACGGCAGCGTGCGTCAGATTTTCTCCGACACGGGCAAGGTGCTCGATGTCGCGATGCCCAGCACCCCCGTGCTCGTGACGGGACTCAACGATGTGCCGCTCTCCGGTGAACGCTTCCACGTGATGGATTCCATCAAGGACGCGGCCGAAATCGCCGAACAGCGCGCGATGCGTTTGCGCCAGGAAGGTTTGACCAAGAAGACGCACGTGACGCTCGAAACGCTCAGCGATCTGCTCGCGCAGGGCGCGGTGGCTTCGCTGCGATTGGTGCTGAAAGTGGACGTGCAGGGATCGCTGGCGCCGCTGCGCAACGAAATCATGAAACTCTCGCGGCCCGATGCGCGCGTGGATATCCTGCACGACGGCGTGGGCGCGATCAACGAAACCGACGTGCTGCTCGCCGATGCTTCCGATGCAATCGTGATCGGCTTCAGCGTTGTGGCCGATCCGGGTGCGCGGCGCCTGGCCGAAGAACGCAGCGTCGACATCCGCACTTTCAGCATCATCTACGAAGTCGTGGATGTCGTGGGCAAGGCGCTGGAAGGCCTGCTCAAGCCGATCGAACGCGAAGTGATCCAGGGGCACGTCACGATTCGCCAAACCTTCAAGATCTCGAAGGTCGGCACGATCGCCGGCTGCTTCGTCACCGACGGAATCATCACACGCAACAGCGGCATCCGCCTGATCCGCGACGGCAAGCCCGTCTGGACCGGGAAGCTGGCGAGTCTCAAGCGCGTGAAAGACGACGTCAAGGAAGTACGCTCCGGCTTCGAGTGCGGCATCAAGCTCGACGGCTACGACGACGTGAAGCAGGACGACTCGATCGAAGCGTTCACCACCGAACAGGTAAAGCGGACGCTCGACGGGAAATAATCGACCCAACCGCGGCCGCCACGAACGCAATCACGCGTTTCCTGGCGGCCGCGGTTTAATTTTGAACTATGTGGATATCCGTTCTTCGCCTTGATCTTCTGATCCCCGGTTCGCGTTCGCTTAAGGACCGCCGCCAGGCCGTGCGCAGTTTGAAAGAACGCCTGCGCGGAAAGTTTGACGTCGCCTGCAGCGAAGTCGGCGATCTCGAGAGCTGGAGTCGCGCATCGCTCGGGATCTCCGCCGTCGCGAACGAGAAAGCACTGCTGCAAGACATCGCCGACGAAATCGCGCGCTACGCACAGAACGATCCGCAGGTTCAGGTTACCGGCGTGCAGAAGGATTTCTTCAATTACGGCGAAGAGTAATTTATTGGAGCGACAATATGGTTGAATATGACGCCAGCAAAATGTCCATGCCTGATTGGGTTACAATCGGTGGGAAAATTCAGCATGCGGCGCACAATGCGATCAAGGCATTCAAGACACAGTTCGACGAGGAATTGATTCGCGCGTTTGCGTTCGACGTTGATCGCGATCACGTCGGCTTCTGCTTTGACACGCCAGAAAATTACCAACGCGAATTAGAATTCATAAAGGATCATGCGCGAGGAGGGCTTCTAGAGTGTGTTGGATGTTTTCGCTATCAGGCCATGAATGAAAAAATTTATCACGTGATTGGATTGTGGGATACAGACACTGTGTGCGAAAAAAGTTTGAGGCCTGTTTTCGATGACCTTCAGGCTGCACGCAACTCACAGAACTATATGAATTACGATGCATTGAACCGCGTGGTTGGGGAATACAATCGAAGAGAAACGGCTGAGTACAGCAAGCTCTTGGGAGACGTGCTCGACATATTGATTTCTGACAACGCCTTTTCATCACTAAAGGTTACTGATGACTTCTTTCTTGGGTTTCAACATCACGATGATCGCTATTTCACCATTCGTGCTCGCCTTCAAAATAGTAAATGGGTTCACTAATCAGTGACTTTATGTCGCGCAACCACCTGATAGACTGTTTGTAGGAGAAATTAACTAAGTCATGAACGTACGCAACGAACGTCTGAAAGAAGTAATCCGCGAGGAATCGTCGGAAGTGATTTTGCAGCAGCTCACCGATCCGCGCATCGGCTTCTGCACCGTCACGCGCGTCGATTTAACCAACGATTTGTCGTATTGCACCATTCACGTCTCGGTCTTCGGCGATGATGCGGTGAAGTCGCGCACCATGCACGCTTTGCAGGACGCGCGCGGATTGCTGCAGAAGCATATCGCCAAACGGTTGAAAACGCGCACCACGCCGCACGTCACCATCGAACTCGACGATTCAATCGAAAAATCGTTCTCGGTGATCGAAAAGATTAAAGAGGCCCGCGCCTCGGATTCGGACGGCGGCAAGAGCACCGCGGAATCCCCTGCGCCCGATGCCGATGATGACGATGAGGATTAAGCAATGACTTTCAACTCGTGTTTCCGGCGTTCGATCGTCTTCGCCGCGGCCGCGCTGTTTTTTTTCCTGAACGGCTGCGGATCTGCCGCTCCCAATAAAACGACGAGCAGCAGTGGCAATAACGGTTTTGCCGGCCAGGATATCGACGACATCAAAGCCGCGCCGAAGGAAGAACTTCCCAAACACAAACCCGTCGGCATGACGCTGACCCCGGCGGCTTTCGAGACCGAAGTTGCGCAGTCCAAAGGGTTGGTGATGGTCGATTTTTGGGCAGACTGGTGCGGACCGTGCCTGAAGATGGCTCCCATTATCGCCGAGTCGGCCGTTGAACTGGCCGGGAAAATGAAATTCACCAACATCGATCTCTCCGACGAATCTGACAAAAATCCGCTGGCGATGCGTTTCAACATTGATGTGCTTCCGACGCTGATTATTTTTAAGGATGGCAAGGAAGTCGCCCGCAAAATCGGCGGGATGACGAAAGAAGAATTCAAAGCCTGGCTTCAAAGCACCATGTAAACCGATGCGGCCGGTTTTTGATATTCTCTTCGTGATCTTCGCGCCCTTCGTGGTAAAAACAGCACTCCAATCGCTGCGTCAATGCTGGAGGAATGACTTGTGCGCGTCAATGCAACGCTGATCGTCGCTCTTTCTCTGTCCGTGGGAATGTTGAGCGGCTGTTCCAAGCCCAACATGCCGTCGATCACCGGAACCAATATGTTCCACGATCTCGGCCAGGTCAGGGTCGGCATGTCGAACAACGAAGTGTTGCGCGTCATGGGCGCCAAGTACAAGTCCATCTTTGAAGAAGGCATTCGCGGCATGGACGGCGGAAATTACATCTGGGAATACCCCGAAGGCCGCGTCTACTTCGGCGTGAACGGCGTCACCAAGGTCGTTCCATTCGAAAAGTAACGGTCCAAGGCTCGAAATTTGCTTCCGCGTGACGAACGGTTTTCCGTTTTACGCGGCCTCGTGCTCGATTAAACTGATGTAAAGTTACGTTTTTACCTGCACCCCAAAAGTGCGAAACTGCGAAGGAGATTTTGCCATGCCGATGGTGTCGTTGCGTCAACTGTGTGATCATGCGGCCGAAAACAATTACGGTCTGGCTGCGTTCAATGTCAATAACATGGAGCAGATCCAGGCGATCATGGAGGCGGCCAAAGAGACCGACTCGCCCGTGATCATCCAGGCCAGCCGCGGCGCCCGCAAATACACCAACGACGGCTTCCTGCGCCACCTGATGATGGCCGCGGTGGAACTCTATCCCAACATTCCCATCTGCCTGCATCAGGACCACGGCAACAGCCCCGAGACCTGTGACAGCGCGATCAACAACGGCTTCACCAGCGTGATGATGGACGGTTCGCTGCAGGCCGACGGCAAGAGCCACGCCGATTTTGCCTACAACGTCGAAGTGACGAAGAAAGTCTGCAAGCTCGCGCACGCCAAAGGCGTTTCGGTCGAAGGCGAACTCGGTTGTCTGGGCAATCTCGAAACCGGCATGGGCGATAAGGAAGACGGCCACGGCGTCGAAGGCAAACTGACGCGCGACCAGCTTCTCACCAACCCGGACGAAGCGTACGATTTCGTGAAGCAGACCGGCGTCGACGCGCTGGCCGTCGCCATCGGCACCAGCCACGGCGCGTACAAATTCACGCGCAAGCCCGACGGCGCGATTCTCGCAATGGACCGCATCATCGAGATCCACAAGAAGCTCCCGAACACGCATCTGGTGATGCACGGTTCGAGCTCCGTTCCGCAGGCGCTGCAAGACATCATCAACAAGTACGGCGGCAAGCTGAAGCAGACCTGGGGCGTGCCGGTCGAAGAAATCCAGCTCGGCATCAAGAACGGCGTGCGCAAGATCAACGTCGACACCGACCTGCGCCTGGCGATCACCGGCGCGATTCGCAAAGTCTTCTCCGAAACGCCCGATAAGTTCGACCCCCGCGAATACCTCACTCCGGCGCGAGCAGCAATGCAGGCCGTGTGCAAAGAACGCATGCAGCAATTCGGCCAGGCCGGCAAAGCCGGCAAGATCAAGTGCAAGCCGCTCACGGAAATGGTCGCGTTCTACAACTAAGTTTGAGCGAAGCGTTTTTAAGCAGATTCCCCTCGGCAACGAGGGGAATTTTTTTTGAATCGTGCGCAAACGCAGCGCGGAGTTCTATTCTTTGGATCTGCGGAACATCATGCCGTTGAGGACCAGGCCGCGCCGCGTGTAATGGCCCTGGTCGAGGATTTCCTGTTGGTTCTCGAAAATGATTTTCACCCGGTAGATGTCGCCGCGATGAACTTTGAACGTGATCGGCACGTCGTGGCTCTCGGATGATGTCACCTGCGTGTGCGCGATTACCTGGCCGTTGAATTCGACGCGGATCACCGGCCATTCTTCATGCAGCGGTGTGCCGCGCGCATTCAGCGCCAGTTCCCAACTTCCTTCATCCAGCACGACCAGTGTGTCCACTTCGCCGAGATCTTCTACCGAGCCGAGCAGCGAGGAGGTCGAAATGTTTTTGCCGACAATCAGGTCCGTCGGCAGCCACAACGGCGCGTCGGGCACATTCACGCCCATGCGTTGGAGCAGCACGTTGGAGCTCGGTTCGTTGGGCTGCAGTTTGCGGACTTCGTCGAGCCTCCGGCGGCGCTCGGCGTCAGGCTCTTTTTCTTCCCATGAAAGCAGCGCCGCGAGTAGTTTTCCGCGCAGATCGGCGCCCGGCTTGTCGCTGAACGCGCGCACGCCCGAAGCGATTTCGGGATCGGTGATTGCCGGAAAGCCCTGATAAATCAGGCGGCGCCATGCAGTGAGACTGTCGCCCATTTTGGAGAGCACGCGGCGGATCGGCAGCGTCTCGGTGTGTTCCTGCCCGTTGATTTCGGCGACAGTTCGCCAGTGGATCAGCGAGGTCTCGTATTTCTCTTTGCGTTCGTAAAAAAGCGCCCACTGCGTTTCGAGTTCGAGCCGCGTCGATTTCGATTGCAGAATTTCGTTCAACGCCGCCGCTTCATTATGAAATTTGATCGCGTCGTCGGGCTTATCCTTGTCCAGCAGCGCGTTCCCCGCGGCAACGCGCTCGCGCAGATCCATGTAGCGCCATGCGCCGATCAGCGCGCTTCCGCCCAGGCCCAGCGCCATTGCCGCGTGCATTGCGCGAACGCCGCCTTGCGATTTCGCCATCTGCAGCAGTGGTCGGAGCGCGACGAGCAGCAACGCGGCAAGCACGATGCTGCGCGGAACGATCGCCACGAGGATCGATTGGCCGCTCAGCCCCAGGCCGGCAAGCGTGAGCAATATCGCGAGCGGGAGCAATTGCAAACGTACCGAGGGTGCGTCGATCAGCGCCTCGAGCTGTTCGGCCATGCGCGCAGGAAACGGTCCAGCCGGTGCTGAAATGACTGCGGCCGCGCCGCGCGCCGCGCGTGTGAAACTCCAGAGCAGGCCCATAAGAAGGAGAGGGGCGAGCGCGCTGAGCTGCGAGAGGCGGTTCCATTCGTGTGGATTGTGCGCCGATGTCGAACGTTGAAAAGCCGGCGAAAGCGATAGTGCGGCGAAAATAAAAAGCGCGACGGTCCACAACCTTGCCGCGGCACATTCGGCGGTGCGGCTGGCGTTTCGCCAGAAAAAAAGGCCGGCGAGCGCTGCGATCAGTATTCCCGCCGCGTTCCACGCTTCGAGGCAGCTCAAATTGGGTGCGCTCAACGCGCCGGCGATTCCCCACGCGATCACAACGACCGCGCTCAGCGCCGCGAACGCGGATTTTCCGGCGGTCTGATCCGGCGGTGAGGTTTCATCGGCTGTAAGCGTGGACATGGTTTGCGGCGTCGTCTGGTTTCCAGTTACTGTTTTGGCCGGTCGGCACTGGTGGGCAAGCCACCTGTGGCACACATTCGCGGGTCGCGCTTCCACAACTCGCGAAAAGTATATGCCAAACCTTCCGTCTGTCTGGCGCCAAACCAGCAAACGTTGTCGCCATCGACCAGTTCGATGCGTCCTTTTTGTGTCGCGGGAAGCGCAGAAAGCTTGCTGATTTCCTGAGCGTCTTTTTCTTTGAAGTGATAGGGCTCGCTGGGCAGCCAGACGATGTCGGGCGCGGCGGCGAGCACTTCGTCGAGCGAAATCTCGGGATATCGCCCCGGTTTATCGGCGAATATATTCTGCGCGCCGCATGTTTTCAGATGATCGTGAATGAAGGTGTCGCGGCTGATGCTCATCCATGGATCGCGCCAGATCGGGTAGAAGACTTTAGGCTCGCGTCCGCCCGCGGCGCGAAAATCCGCGACGCGCGAGGTTATCGCGCGCAATTCAGCCCCGGCTTTTTCGGCAAGAGGCTCAGCGATGGCGGAGGTCCCGATCAGCGCGCCGAGTTCGCGCACGGTTTCGATTCCTTGCGCGGCCGTTTTCACGCCGTTGACGTAGCATTCGACGCGCGATTTGAAAAAATCGATATCGGCCAGTTCGTTCTCTTCCAGGTTGACCAGCAGCAGGTCCGGATTAAGTTCCAGCACGCGCTCGCGATTCACCGTTTTTGTACCGCCGACTTTTGCGATACGCGGCTCGTTCAACAAATTCTTTGGCCAGATGCAGAACGCCGTAATTCCGACGAGGCGCGCTTCGCCGGCGACGGCGCAGAGCGTCTCGGTCAGGCTCGGTACGAGCGAAATAATGCGCTGGCGGCGCGGTGCTTCGCGAGGGTTGTGGCTGACTCCGCCTGCATCGAGCCATACGGAGTCGTATCGCGGCGCGGCGCTCATGCGGTTTCCGGATTCGAGTGCTGCGCAGCGGTAAAAGTCACGGTGGGCGATGCGCTGGCAGGCTGTTCCACGGGCTTCGGTTTCCAGCGCTTGTGCATCCACAGCCACTGTTCAGGCGCGGCGCGAATTGCGTCCTCGAATTCTTCGTTCATCAGCCGAAGTATCTGTCGCACGCGTTGATCTTCGCTCTCGCCCGAGCGTGGCGGAACCTCGATGTGGCGGCAGCGGAAGAGGTATTTTCCGCCGGGCTGGCGCAGCATCACATTGACGACCATCGGCGCGCGGGTTCTCAGATGAAGTTTCGCGCAGGTGTCGACCGTCGAGGCCTCGCGCGAGAAAAACGGAATCCATGGGCTTTCGCGGCCGGCGTAGTGATCGGCGATCACGCCCACGGCTTTCTTATCTTTCAACGCGCGAAGCATGTGGCGCAGCGCGCCTTCCTGGAAGACGATTTCGTTTCCAAGCCGGGAGCGGATGCGCGTCACCAGATCGTTGATGTGCGGCGTCGGAATTTTTCGCGCGATGCTGATCGTGGGATAGCCCATGCTGGGATGCGCGAAGCCGCTTAGTTCCCAGAAGCCTATGTGCGCGCCAATGGCGACGATTCCGCGGTCTTGCGCGACAAGATTGCGCATGCGTTCGGCTGAACCGTCCTCGTAGGTGATCCAGTTTTTCAACAGGTCTTCGGACCGGACGCTTTTGAATTTGCAGAAGTCCACGGCGCAAAGGCCGATATGAACGTAGCTTTTTTTCAGGATGGCGCGGCGCTCTGCGTCGCTCTTTTCAGGAAACGCAATCGACAGGTTTTCGAGGGAAATCGCGCGGTGGCCGCGGTCGAGGTGGTATGCGAGCCAGCCCCCGCAGCGGCCGATAAGCCGCGTCAGTCCCAGCGGCAGCAGGTCGAGAAGCCAAACGACCGACGCCACGAAGAAATAGAGGAGTTGCGTCTGTTGCAGCCAGTGGCGAAATCGCTTCCAGGCGCTCTTTTGTGCATGCCCCATTTGTGCTATAGTAATTCCTCGTTCCATAACTGCAAATTGGTGGCGCAAAACGAGGTTCGGAATAAAATCCGGCGCTTCAAATGCTGCGTGAAAAATTTGAAGGTTCGTAAATTCCGCCGCGTCTCATTTGCGGAAACGTAAGTCGCATTCGCGACGTCAGTTTATCAAGGTCACCGGAGTTCAGAGCCATGAATAAAATCGCACCTCTCACGCGCATAGTCGCGCTCGCGATGCTTGTCGCCGCACCACAGTTTTTCGCCGCGGATGCGGAAGCACCGAAGGCCCCCGCCACCGAAAAAGAAGCGAAGCTTGAAGCTCGCGTCAAAGAATTGGAAGGCCACATCAAGCAGTTGGAACAGGAACTGGAAGGCCGTGCCAAGGATCAGGACATGCTTGGCGACTTCCGCCAGAAGCACAATTTCGGCCGCGATTTTGACGACATTTTCAACAAGCTGCAGCGCGAACTCGACCGCGACTTGGGCCCGGGCGTCAATCCGTTCGGTCCGGGCGGGCGTTCGATGCTGGGCAACAAGCCCCGCCTGGGCGTGGAACTGGCCGAGCCGAGCGACGAATTGCGCGAACGCTTCAAGAATGACATCAAGGAAGGCGCGTTCGTCATGAGCGTCGTTCCGGGTTCGCCGGCCGCGAAGGCGGGATTGAACGTGGGCGATGCGGTGACGTCCTTCGACACCAAAGGAATCACGGGTCCGCGCGATCTGATCGAAGCCGTCAAGGGTGCGCCGCAGGGCAAGAACGAAATCGTGGTCACACGGCGTGGCGAGTCGCTCAAGTTGAAGGTGGATCTGGGCGAAGTGTTGGCCGAAGCGCCGGAAGACACCGATTTTCAGGCCGATCCACGGCAGGGTTGGATTCGCCGCGGGGATCAGCAGCCGAACGCGAACGGCGGAAACGTTCGCAGCCGCACTGAAGTAAAGGCCAGCGCGCTGGAAATGAACGAAGACCTCGCGAAGTCCCTGAAACTCACTGACGATCAGCGCAAGAAGATGAACGAGGTTCTGGACAAGCATGCGAAAGCGCTGAATGAAGACGTGGCGCAGAACGGCGCGACGAGCACCAAGCGCGGCCGCAAGAATGGCGCGTTCACCTTCAACATGGGCGGCGATGTGAACCGCCTGGTTGAAAAGCACGCTGCGGAAGCTGAGAAGGAATTGACGGGCACGCTGAATGCCGACCAGATCACCAAGTGGGCCGATTACCGCAAGACGCACAGCGCCGTTTCGGTCTCGCAATCGACAATGATCGAAGGCGGCGGCGCGCTGGACAACCAGCCCGGCAACCGCAGCCGCGTTGATGATCCGACGCAGGGTTTCTAAATTTTGTAAATGCAGACGATGGTCTGTGTTCGCCGGCGCTCAGAAATGGGCGCCGGCTTTTTTGTTCCCTCTCCCTCCGGGAGAGGGCGGACACGTAGCGAAGCGGAGTGCCGGGTGAGGGCGGGGCGTTCGTAGTCTGCAGCGATCTTCCCTCACCCCGGACTCGCTGCGCTCGCTCGGCCCTCTCCCGGGGGGAGAGGGAAATGCGTCAGGCTTTGATTTTTGCCTTCAGCCGCTTCATCGCTTCGTCCACATTCGCGCGGCTGTTGAAGGCGCTGACGCGGAAGTAGCCTTCTCCGGAGGCTCCGAAGCCGCTGCCGGGGGTGACGACGACGTTGCAATCCTTCAGCAGCGTGTCGAAGAAATCCCAGCTCGTCGCATTGCCCGGCGTTTTCACCCAGACGTACGGCGCGTTGACGCCGCCGTAGACTTTCAGGCCGAGTGAGCCGAGATTTTCGCGAATGATTTTCGCGTTGGCCATGTAGAAATCGATCGTCGAACGCACCTGCGGCTTGCCTTCGGCGCTGTAAATTGCCGCGGCGCCGCTCTGCGTGATGTAGGACACGCCGTTGAATTTCGTCGTGTGGCGGCGGTTCCAGAGTTTGTAGAACTCGACGGTCGAACCGTCGCGCGCCTGGCCTTTCAACGTTTTCGGAACGACCGTGAACGCGCAGCGCGTGCCGGTGAAGCCGGCGGTCTTCGAGAAGCTGCGGAATTCGATCGCGACATCGCGCGCGCCGGGGATTTCGTAGATCGAATGCGGAATCGCCGGGTCAGTAATGAACGCTTCGTACGCGGCGTCGAAGAAAATGATCGTGTTGTTGGCCTTGGCGTAGTCGACCCACTTCGTGAGCGTCGCCCGGTCTGCGACGATGCCGGTCGGATTGTTTGGATAGCAAAGGTAGACGATGTCGACGCGCTGTTTCGGCAGCGGGGCGAGGAAACCGTTTTCGGCCGTCGTCGGCAGATAGACGAGCTTGGCGTATTCGCCCTTGTCGTTGCATGGGCCGGTGTGGCCGGCCATGACGTTGGTGTCGACGTAGACGGGATAGACCGGGTCGGTGACGGCGATGACGTTCTGTTCGCCGAAAACGTCGAGAATATTTCCGGTGTCGCACTTGCTGCCGTCGCTGACAAAGACTTCGTCGGCGGTGATGTCGCAGCCGCGCGACTGGAAATCGTTCTTAGCGATCGCTTCGCGCAAAAAGCCGTAGCCCTGCTCGTCGCCGTAACCTTGAAACGTTTCGCGCTTGGCCTGGTCGTCGACAGCCTTGTGCATCGCGGCGATCACGGCCGGTGCGAGCGGCTCGGTGACGTCGCCGATGCCCATGCGGATGATCTTCGCATTGGGATTGGCGGCGGCAAAAACTTTGACGCGCCGGCCGATCTCGGGGAACAGGTAGCCCGCTTTGAGTTTCAGGTAGTTGTCGTTAACGTAGGCCATGTGGCTCTCCCTTGATGTTTGGACCAGAGGGAAGCTTTTAAATTAAAAAGGTAAAATTAAAAATTAAAAAATGGGGATTGTGGGCCGTTCAGAAATCGCGACGCACTATTTTTCGTCGGACTTAACGAAGAGTTCCGCATTCTCAAACCAGATCACCAAGTACGGATTCGCCGCGCCGGAGCGCTCCATATAAAGGAGGAAGGGGCGGTCGAAGACGATGCTGCGCGGCGCGTGACCGTTCTTTGTCGCGAGGATCTCTGCGGCGGATTTCAGCGTGGCGCCCTTTTCATCGAGGCTGAAGTGGATGTCCTGCCGCGCGCCGGCGAGGCGGCCGCCTTTCAGTTTGTCGTTGAGCACTTTCTTGTTCAGGATTTCGTCGTAGCTGCGTTCGAGCGCCAGGTGGATGTTCGGCACGATGCAGTGGTCGGAGATTTGAATCGTGAACGGTTCGCGGCGCGGATTCTTGACGGTTTCGCGCACTGTATCAAGAGTCTCTTTTAGCGTCGCTTTCGGTTCCGCTTGTGCAAGTATCAAGCGGTCGAAACGCGAAGCGGTTTTGAGTTCGATAATGTAACTTCCGCCGCGGCGATTCTCATCGAGGATCTGTACTTGTGCAGCGACGTCATCGGGAACAGTACCATCCATTTTCATGATGCCGAAGGCCTGAAGTGGCGCATCGAGGCCTTCTTCGCCGCGCCATTTAAGCGCGTCGCGCCGGCGCTCGAACGGTTTTTTGAACGCGAGATTTTTGAATAGGAACGAATACGCGAGGACGGATTCTTCGCCCGGAGCCAGTTCGAGCGGCTTGGGCGCGTTGTCGCCGAAGCGTTTTTTCAGCGCAGAATTGATCTCATTCAGCAGCGCCGGCGTGACAATCCCGGTTTTCACGAAAGCGCTGTCGGCGTCGATGTCCTTTTCGCCGGCGCTCGCGGCGTTGAGCGACTTTTCGAGCAGCGGTGTGCCGTCGAGTCGCAGCGCTTCGCCGCAGAAACCGTGGCCGAGAGCGTCCCAGGCGAGCTGGAACGTGTTGCACCAGACGAGATTTTTTCCTTTTTCGTGCGGAACGTCGAGCACGGCGCTGACCAGGGTGCTATCCGCGGAGAAAACGAAGCTGTTTGCGACGAGCAGGATCACGAGGTTTGGAAATCGCATAGAGTCCTTTCGATGCTTTCACAATAGGGCGCGGCGAGAGTATAACGAACGGCGGACAAAATTTACGGCGAGAAAATGAATGGCGCAGCGCAAGTGGTTGCAATTTCAGCTGGCGACGAGTGTGGTGCTGGTGCTTGTTGCGGGTGGGTTGATGGGGGCAAATTTTATCGCTCATCCGGTGCCGGAAATGTACGGCGATGCGTATGGGTTTCCGCTGCCGATGTATCAGAATTGGAAAAACCTTGAATACGAAAAGGCCATGACAAGCCCGCTGGTGAAATTCACGGTTGTGAAATACATCACGGTGGCCGGGCACGAGTTTTATTTCAATTCAAATGGATGGAGTTACACACTGCTGGCGATCGATTTTTTCTCCTGGCTGATGATGTTGGTCATGGTCGGGTTCTGCATGGAAAAGTTCATGCGGTCGCGGCAGCGGCAGGTGTGAGCCCTCAGAATGCGACAAAATGTGCGCGAATTATGAAAAAAGCTTCCTTATCGTTGTGTTGCAAGTGCTTCGTTTATGACAGCTTATGGCGAAGAAAAAGATCTTTCGAGAATTCCATTCTCAAACCTCGATTCTCAATCGTTTTAGTATAAGTGAGGGCAGAGATCAGATGGCGTGCGCTGGCGGGCAGACTGGAGAGTCTGCCTCACTGGATCAAGGCTGGAAGACTTGCATGCGGTCTTCGGGTTCGGTTTCGAGCGCGGATTCGGACATGCCTTTCATCTCGCTGACGACCGCCGCGGGCAGGGTGAATTTCACGGCGCCGAGGTTGACGCGTTCGCCGGACTTGATCGTGCATGTGGCGATCGGCGTCATGTTGGGCTTGGCCTTGTCTGCGACCAAGCCCATTTGTGAATAGCGGTAGGGTGCGAGCTCGCCGTAAATCTTGTATTCGCCGGGCGGCAGGCCCTGCACGCTGAAGTTGCCCATCTCATTGCTCTTCATGCCGGCGGGCGGCGTGCCGAGGATGATCGGAAGGCGCTGGCCCTGGTTGTAGAATTCGCTCGGGTAGGAATAGTTGAGCGTCGCGTAGCTCTTCTCGCCAACAATTTTCAACGTCAGCGAACCGTAATTGATATTCGCAGCGCCGACGTTCGGTTCGCAGAC
>Ga0265314_10003729_pt1 | contig 14583 bp, 9 predicted proteins | sample 4126metaG_FD_203106 | JGI IMG/M metagenome (GOLD analysis project Ga0265314, IMG submission 203106) | Rhizosphere microbial communities from Carex aquatilis grown in University of Washington, Seatle, WA, United States - 4-1-26 metaG | ecosystem: Host-associated > Plants > Roots > Rhizosphere >... | reverse complement strand
CAAAGGCCTCAGCATCCTGCAAGCCGGCTGGGTCCTGGCCAGCCAGCTCAAGCTCTACAACGACTCTCTTTTCATCGGTTTCGAGACTGGCGGGGCCACCGGCGACCAAGCAGAACTGGCCTACGGTTACAATCCGATGACCGGCAACAATGCCTTCTACTATCCCTACCTGAACTACCGCTGGAAATTCGTACCCCAGCCCAATGGAGACAAGAGCCTGAACGACTTCCACTTCTCGCCCGAGTACCACGTGGACGAGATCCTCTTCCGCCGCATTCTCGGTACAGTCACCAACGCCATCTACTTCAAGCCAAGCATCGCGTACTGGCTGGATCTGGATTCGCGGAAGGAGAACGACGTTGGCATTTCGGGCTCGATCATCTACAGCATCGCGCCGGTGCCCGTGTCCACGCCGGGCAACTCGATGAACTACGGCGTCGAGCTGGATCTCGGGCTCCACTACCGCAATCAGCGCGAGAACATTTTTGCGGGAGCCACCTGGGGCATCTTCTGGCCCATGGCGGCCCTCAGCCGCCCGGTGGGCAGCGACGCCAATAACCCCTTGTGGGCGCCCCCAGGCGAGGACACCAGCGCCGCGCAGGTCATCCGCACCTTCGTGGGAATCAAATTCTAGGCAGGTCGCTACTTCTTCTTCGGGACCGCGGACTCTAGCGACTTGATACGCTCCTGGGCGTCTTGCTCGGAAGCGGGGTCGTGCTTGTCGTTCGTGGCCAGGTACTTCTTGAACGCGGCCAGGGCCTCGTCGTAGCGACGATCCTGCGAGTAGAGCAGGCCAAGGTCGTAGTACGCGCCGGACAGCAGGGGATCGTACTTGACCGCCTCCTGGTACTCGGGAATCGCCTCGTCGGGGCGCTTCTGCTGCCGGTAGACCACCGCCAGGTTGAAGTGGGCCTGGCCGTTCTTCGGATCGATGTCGATGGCCTTCTTGAACGCCTTGGCCGCGCCTTCCTTGTCCGAGGTTCTGGACAGCGCGACGCCGAGATTCGACCAGGCGAGGGCCGCGTCCGGCTTCAGCTCGGTGGCCTTGCGCAGGCTGGGAATGGCCTTGGGATAGTTGCCCTTCTGTCGGTAAGCCGTGCCCAGATTCACGCGGGACTCGTAGTCATCGCCTTGCAGCGACACCGCGGTTTCCAGCTCTTTGATGCTTTCGTCGATGCGCTTCATGCGAAGGTAGAGCGCGCCCAGACTGGCGTGTCCGGCGGCGTCCTTGGGCTGCAAAGCCGTGCACTTCTGGTAAGCCTGCGCGGCGTTGTCGTATTCGCCTTCGCTGCGATAGAGGTTGCCCAGGCTGAACCAAGCGGCGGCGTAGTCCTTGCGGGCGGCGATGGCCTTCTTCATCTCGGCGATGGCCTCTGCTGTTTTGTCCTGCCTTTTCAGCACCAGGCCTTGGTTGTAGAAAACCGCCGCATCGTCGGCCGCCGCGGAGCCGGCCACGGCCAGCGACAGAACGAACACCCCGGATTGCAACCATGCATGCTTCATGGCATGCAAGCTTCAACCCGGATCGGGTTTCAGTCAACCGGACCCCAATTTGCCGCCGGCCCGCGCTACCACTCGACGTGAACGCCTGCGGACGGCAGCACGAGGCGGTAGTAGTTCTCGTAGATGGCGCCGCTGGTCTCGCGCTTGACGTCGAACACCTCACGACTGAGCGTGGAGTTGACCAGTTCCAGGTATGCTTCCATCACGAACTTGTCGAAGATGAAGCGCTTGTCGCAACGAAGATCGAGCTGCGGGAAGCCCGGCAGGTTGATGTAGTTCTCGACCCTTGTGTAGTCGTACAAGGGATACGGCCTGCCGCTGTTGTAGTGGAAGCGCACCGAGGTCGAGTAGTTGCGCGGCCAGCGATAGCCGACCACGAGATTGAGGATGTGCCGCTGGTCCCAGTCCGACGGTACGATGATGCCATCCACCACGCGCAGCGAACGCGACAGGGTGTAGGCCAGCCAGCCGTAGAGCTTGTGCTTCATGGGCCGTCGGATCATGAGCTCCAGGCCATAGCTTTCGCCCTCGCGCGGTTCGAGCAGATCGCCGGCCTCGGGATCTGGAATGAGGCTGTTCTTCAGGTCGGTCAGGTGCAGGCGCTGGTAGAACAGCGACGTATCGAGGTTGACGTCCAGACCCAGACGTTCTTCCAGCGCGGATTCGACCCCGACCGACACCTGCCGCGAGCGCTGCAAGCCATAGGTGGCAAGACCAAACGACTCGAAGCCAGGCACGCCCACGGGCAAGCTGGGCATTTGCGAGAACTCCCCGGCCGCGGCCTTGAGAAAGTCGTGCGCGCCCACGCGCAGGCGAACCGAAATGCGCGGGCTGGGCGCGAATTTCTCGGTCCCTTGTTCGAAGTATCCGTCGTAGCGCAGGCCCGGCGAAATGACCAACCGGTCGCCCGCGCGCAAAGTGAGCCCGGTGTACGCGCCGACGGAAAGGATGTCGCGATTGTGGAAAAGGTCGGTCTCGTAGTTGTCGGCCAGGAACCCGCCCGAGAGCTGCACCAGGGATGTGGGCCGCGCGCGCTGGATCTCCGCGTCTGCGCCCAGCTCGAATTCAAGCCAGCGCCAGGTCGACCAGCGCTCTGTGATCCGCGGTGCCAGCGTATACATGCGGCTGCCCACCGGCAGCGAAAACAACGAGGTCAGACTGACCGTAGAGTCGTCCACGCCCGCGACGGCGGCGACCGTCAGGCGTCCCCCCGCCATGGCGCCATCCCAACGCAGTTGCGCTCGGTGGAACATCAGCTTGGCGAGTCCCGGCGCGATGGACTGCGGCTCGTTCACGAAACCATAGTCGGTCTTGTCGGGATTCTTTTGGTCGAGATTGTCGCCCGAACCAAATGCGAACAGCGTCAGTTTGCCCGGCCCCAGGGTGTGCTGGATGCGAACCTGGTAGTCCCAGTAGTCGAGCGAATAGGCGCTGGAAAAAGCCGACAGAAGGAGCCCGGTGTAGGAATAGCGACCGGCCACCGCTACGGTGCCCTTGCCGTCGTCGAAGGGCGAGGCCGCGATGCCGCCCGCGTCGAACAGGCGCACGTCGGCAGATACATGCAGGCGATCCGTCGCTGGCGTGGCGGTGTTGGCCGCGACGACACCGGAAACGTAGCGACCATAGCTGACCGGGTAGCCGCCGGGAAAGAATTCCAGATCCTGGATGAAAAAGGGGTGAATGACCGACGGGCCAAGTGCGAAGTGGAAGAGCGCGGGCGCGCGCACGCCGTCGATGAAAAAGCCGGTGTTGCCGGGATTGGCGCCGCGGATGGCATAGAACGGCAGCGGCCACGTGGTCTGCGCCACGCCGGGCAGCGACTCGATCACGCGGAAGGGATCGCCGAGCGAACCGGCGGTATGCACTAGCTCTTCCCTTTTCAGAGGCACCGACTCCGCTTCCGGGGTCTCGGCGGTGACCACGGTTTCGTAGCGCTCGCCCTCGGTACGCGGCTCTAGCCGCACCACGAAGTCCTCGGCGTCGGCGGCCATCGTCACTGGGCGCGTGGTCGGAACGAAGCCAGGACACTGCACGCGCAGCTGGTGCTGACCAGGCAGAACTTCCAGCACGAAGCTGCCGTCGGAACCGGTTTCACTGCTGGCCCGCGTACCATCGCCCACCGCGATGCTGACCGACGCGCCGACCAGGGGCTGGCGGGTACCGCGCGCAAGCACCTTGCCGGAGAATTTGAGCAGTCGGGCGACCTGCCTGACTGGCAGAGCGTCCGCTGTGCCACCGTCTGCGCCTGCCGGAGCCGCATCGGCAAGCCCGAGGGATTCGACCGCACCAGCATCCACCGTGCGATCGCCAGACTCGTTTCCGCCATCGACGGAAAGAACCAGAAGTAGCGGAAGCAGAATGGCCGAGGCCACGCTAGTTGGTGCCCCCGTCCGGTAGCGCGGGTGAAACCAGCCAAAGCCCAGAGCGATCCGAGTCGGTTCGGCCCCGAACAACGTATGCGAACCAGTTGGCACAGGATGGCAGCTGGTCGGCAGGACACTGGTTCACCTCCGCCACCGCTTGCGCATAGCGGATGTCCGTGCCGTGGTCGATGTCGCGAAGGACAAGATCGCCGACGCCATCCTGTTGCGACATGTTCAGGATCCCGAACAAGATGTGCGCGGAGACCGAAACCGAGAAGATCGACTTCGCGATCTGGCGAAGCCCAGTCGGCAGTGCACCGCCTGGGTAGTCGGCAAAGAAGAGGTCAGAGCTGGCGCGCCCAAGGTGCGCCCAAAAAACCAAAAGATCCTTCGACTGGTCGCCGTCGGTGAAGAAGTAGCTTGGGCCGTCCTGCGCGTTCACCAGCAGTCCAGGCGGCGAAACCATGGTGGGAGGGTGCGTGGTGAGCTCCGCATCTTGGAACATGAGGGGGCCCTGGACGGTGGTGTCGTAGAGCGTGCCCGCCGCCGGAGAGATGTAGACGAGATATTTCCCGTCGAAGGTGAAGCTGGGCGTGAGCAAGGGTCCGGCGAGTGTCCGCCGCGCCACGAGGTCGTTCCTGCCCGTGAAGACCCCGTGCCCGGAGCTGTCGAGCAGAAGCCGCTCGTCGGTAGCCTGGCAACGCTCGTCGATGACATTGCCGTTGCCATCCCTGCTGCAACGGTCGGGAGCCTGCGCCAGGTTCACGAGCGGACTTGGCAGGGTTTGGAAGGTGTCCTGGCCCGTCACCAGATCGAGCGCGTGCAGCTCGGCTGGCGCCGACGACGTGGCATTCTGCGAGTAGTAGAAGGTGCTACCGCCGAAACCGCCCCATCCCGAGGGATTGGGACGAGCCAGGGGAATTTCTATCCCGGTCGTGAGGTCGCGCACCACGGTCTTCGACTTGTTGTCGTCGGTGACCGCGAGCGCGACATAGTGTTCGTCCCCGCTGACCGAAAAGTTGACCACGTTGCTGCGCAGGGATTCAAGGGCGTAGCCCGGCCTGCGGAAGCGAGTGAGCGTATGTTGGTCGTCGAGCAGAAAGTAGGCGTTGTTCCCCAGTGTCTGGATCTGGAAAGAGCCCGAGTCGGCACCGATAGGAAAGTAGTTCGCGCCGTCCCAGAGCATGAGGGTGGGATACGTCTGCCCTGTCTCTGTCGCACGCTCGTAGTAAAGCTGCGGACAGTCGTTTTGCAGCGTGGAAAATCCTGGGCACGTCTGTCCAGGCTGAGGGTTGTCGTAGACCGCGCCGATGGGCACGGTGATACGCATGTACCGAACGATGCCATCGAGACGAAATTCCTCGTCCAGCGTCGGTCCCAGCCGAACCAGCGAGGCTGCCCGCACATCGCCCGAAGGGCTGGCGACGAGATGCTCGTCGACCATTAAGTAGCGGTCGCCCGCATTATAGGGTCCTTGCTCGTTCCAGTAGTCGGATAGGTCGGTCAAGACTTTGCGCTGCGAAGTCCCATCGAACGACGTGACCCACAGGTCGGAAACCCCACCCTGGGTCGTGGTCGCAAAGGCCTTGCGGTCCTCGAAGCGCACCATGACCTTGTCGCCTACTTGGATGAATGCTGGCGACTCGACCTGCTGGCTGCGGAACAGATGGCGACCGGCAGGCGTCGGTCCCTCTTGCAAGCACCCAGCAATGGGGAGAACCCCTAGAAAGACGACTGGCCAGCGACGAGACATGAACGACACTTGGTGGTTACTTTAGCCCATGCCACACGAGCCAAGGCCACGAAATGATGACAAAGCAATCCGCCATTTCCAGCCGCACGTGCGAGCGGGCACGCCAGGCGATGATGTTGTATGAACAGGAGATCTCCATGCAAGCGATACGGCCTAGACAGACGGGCGGTCCCGAGGTCCTTCAACTGGAAGAGGTGGCTACGCCGCAGCCTGGACCTGGCGAAGCCTTGATACGCGTGAAGGCCGCGGGACTGAACTTCATCGACGTCTACCACCGCACGGGGCTCTATCCCCTGCCTCTGCCGCTGCCCATCGGCCTCGAGGGCGCCGGCACCATCGAACGCGTCGGCGACGCGGTGACGGCGAAGGATCTCCAGCCTGGGGCAAGGGTTGCCTGGGCCTCCGTACCAGGCTCCTACGCCACGTACGTGGTGGCGCCGGTCGATCGCCTAGTCCCGGTTCCGGACAACGTCACCACCGAGATTGCCGCGGCCCTGCTCCTCCAAGGCATGACCGCGCACTATCTGATGAAGACGATCTTTCCCCTACGCGCTGGACACACCGCCCTGGTGCACGCGGCGGCCGGCGGCGTCGGACTGCTCCTCACGCAAATGGCAAAGCGCGCCGGAGCGCAGGTCATCGGCACGGTTTCCACCGAAGCCAAGGCGGCCTTGGCCAGGGACGCGGGCGCCGACCACGTGATCAACTACCAAGCCATCGATTTCGCCGCGGAAACCAGGCGTCTGACGGGCGGGCGGGGCGTGAACGTGGCCTACGATTCAGTCGGCAAAGCGACCTTCGACGGAAGCCTGGATGCCCTCGCACCGCGCGGCTACCTCGTGCTCTACGGGCAATCGAGCGGGGTTGTGCCGCCGCTGGATCCGGCCCGGCTGTCCAAGGGTTCGTACTTTCTGACCCGACCGTCGCTCGCGCACTACACGGCCACGCGCGAGGAGCTACTGTCCCGTTCGCGCGACCTGTTCGACATGGTCGGCGCCGGCCAGCTGCGCGTGCGCATCGACCGCACTTTCCCGTTGGCGCAAGCCGCCGACGCCCACCGCGCGCTCACCAGCCGAGCGACGACGGGCAAGGTGCTGCTGATTCCGTAGCGACGAAAACAGCTAGGGCTTCTTCTTGCGGCCGCGCACGCGGTGCAGGTTGGCGTAGATCTTCGGCCCGAGGCTGGCCACCATCAGCCGCTCCACCTCGCGCTCGACTTCGGCGCGCTGGTTCTCGTCGTCGTAGATGAAGCGGATGCCCATGCCGGGTTCGTCCGCGCCGTCGGGGCCCTCGCCCTCGCGCGTTTCCCCTTCGTGGAGAATCCAGCGCACGTCGCCGCGCAAGACCAGCGGCTCGGTCAGCGTGGGAATGACGAGATTGAACAGAAACTCCGTCCCGACCTCCAGTGGTTTGCCGGTTTTGATGAAGGTCCCGCCCATCGAAATATTCTTGGTGTAGTCATAGAAAAAGCGATTCAGGCGCTGGTATTCCACCCGAAGCTCGATGGGAGCCCGATGCTGCTGGCGACGATCCGAAGACTGGGGCATCCTCAACCTCGCCATGAGCCTCGCACGCACGGTGGCCTGGATCAACATTCGTTACGGTTGGCGAACGCTCTTTTGGGCAAGCGTGGTCGTCCTACTTGCCGCGGTGCTCGACTTCGTGCCGCTGTTCAACGTGCTTGGCTACGACTTCGCCTTCGCCATCGGCCTCGCCACGGCGCTGGCCGGGGTCGACATCAGCCACGGCGCTGTCAGCGCGGCCCGACGGAGCGGACGGTCGGTCTCGCCGCCCAGAGTGGCGGCCGAGGCCATCGTCGCGACCTGGGCCATCCTTGCCGTGCCCCTCGCGCTCTCGATGGCCAACGCTTTCCGGGTACGTAACTGCAATCTCGGAGCTGGCCTTGCCTTCTTCGCGCTCTTGCCCGTGTGCACTGGCGCCTTTGCCGCTGGCATGGGCGCGGCCGTTGCCATCGCCGTGCCCGGCCGGCGCAGTGGGCGGGTGGCGGCCTTCGCCCTGCCCTTGCTTTCCGTCGCCTGGGCTTTGTTAAGACTGTACCGAGATCCCGCGGTCTTCGCCTTCGATCCGTTCGCCGGTTTCTTCCCCGGACCGATCTACGACGAGGCGCTGCGACCGCCGATGCGTCTGGTGTGGTTCCGCCTGGCCAACTTGACCTGGCTTGCCGCCACGCTGGCCACGGTCCATGGGTTGTGCCCGGATTTCCCCAGCTTGCGCCTGTCCCTTCGGCACGTCCTCGCGCGGCCGTGGTACAGGCTGGTTCTCGCCCTCGTGGTGATCGCCGCCTCCATCGGTTGGTACGAAGCACGCGGTAGACTCGGCTTTCATGTCCGCCACGCCGATCTCGTGCGCATCCTGCCGCGCGAGACGCGGTCCCAGCATTTCATCCTGCGCACGGATCCTACGGCCGAAAGCGACACCGACATCGATCTAGCCCAGCAGGATCTTGAGTTCCGCTACCAGCAACTCGTGCGCATCCTCGGCGTCGAGCCGACCCTGCCTGTCACCGTGTACCGCTTTCCCTCGTCGGCGGCCAAGAAGGACGCGGTGGGCGCGGCCAACACCCTCTACGCCAAGCCGTGGACGCGCGAAATCTTCGTGCAGGCCGACCATTTTCCGGCGCAGCGACTGCGCCACGAACTGGCCCACGTGTTCGCCTCGGCCTTCGGTGACCGCCTGTTTGGCGTGTCGCTGGCTTGGCACTTCCCCATTCCGTGGCCCACCCTGGCCAGCGGCCTAGTCGAAGGCATCGCCGAGGCAGCCGATTTCGACAACCCCGACGGGCGCTCGACCACGCACGAAGAGGCCGCGGCCATGATCGCTCTCGGCAAGGCACCCGAGCTGGGCCGCGCGATTGGCGCTGGCTTCACCTTCGAATCCGGGCCGCGCGCCTACACCATCGCGGGCTCGTTCTGCCGCTTTCTCCTCGACACGTTCGGTGCCGAAAAGCTGCGCGCGCTGTACCGCTCGGCCGGGGATTTCGAGCGCGTCTACGGCCGCGACCTGGCGTCGCTTGAAAAGGACTGGCGAGCGTTTCTTTCCGCACTGCCGGCCGATGAGAGCAGCCGCGCCCAGGCCGAAGAAAGCTTCCGCCGTCCTGCCATCTTTCAAAAGGTGTGCGCGCGCGAATTGGCGGCCCGCGTGTCCGATGCGCGCGCCCGCCTGGGGACGGCCCCTGGCGATTCCGTCGCGCTGCTATCGAGTGCCTGCGCCGACGATCCCGACGAACCCACGTTTCGCCTGGATCTCGCCGAGGCGCTGGTGGCCGCGGGCGAAAGCGAACGGGCGCGGGCGATCCTGGCCGAGGCCGCCGCCTCGGGCACTCTGACCCGTCCCTTGCGCGGTCGCGCTGCCACGCTTGAAGCCGGGATTCACTTTCGCGCCGGTCGCTTGGCCGAGGCGCAATCCGCGCTCGAACGGGTGGAAGCCGCGGCCACGGAAGACGGCGACCTGCGCACGGCCAAGGCCAAGCTCCGCGCCCTGCGCGACGAACGCGCGCAACAATCGCTCGGTCGCGTGCTTTTCGGCGACGAGCGCGGCCGCCCCCTCGACGCCGGACTCGTGGTCTACCTGGTGACCGAATTCGCGCGCCAGTTCCCCGACGAGGGGCTCGGCCCTTATCTCGTCGGTCGCCAGCTGGCCGCGCGCGATGCGAAGCTTGCGCTTCCGCACCTGACTCAAGCTTGCCCTCCCGGCGGCACGCATGAAGAAGGTGCACTCGATGCGCTCTTTATCAAAGAGTGCCGCCGCTTGCTCGGAGAGTCGGCGTACCTGGCCGGCGATTTGTCGACGGCGCGCGCCGCCTACACCTGGCTGTCCGAGCACGCCGACCACGAAGCCGATCGTCTGCGCGCCCAGGATTTTCTCCAGCGCATCGCGTGGAAAAATTCACACTGATGGCGCGCGCACCTCCGTCGAGCGGTGGTACAAACACGCGCGATGGTCGGACTCAAATTCCTGCGAGGTGGCGAAGCAACGCCGGCACCGGGTGGTGACCGGCCCCGGGTGGCGGCCTACGACCTGGGTTCCAACTCGTTCCACCTCCTGGTCGCCGAGGCCGACGGCAAGGGTGGCCTGGTCGAACTGGCGCGCGGGCAGGAAATGGTCCGCCTCGGCGAGGAATCCCTGCGCGAGGGATTCATTCCCTTCTCCACCTTTCAGCGCGGGCTCGACGGCCTCATCAAACTGCGCAAGATCGCCGAAGGCTTCGCCCCGGAAAGCACGGTGGCGGTCGCCACCAGCGCGATTCGCGAGGCACGCAACGGTGCGGATTTCGTGCACACGGTTGCCCGCGAGGTTGGGCTCGACGTCGAGGTGCTCGACCCGGTCAAGGAAGCGACGCTCATCTACTGGGGCGCTCGCCAGGCGCTCGATGTGGGGGCGGGAAAATTCGCGCTCGTCGACGTGGGTGGTGGTTCGATCAAGGCGCTGGTGGGCGACGCCAAGGAATGCCTGTTCGCGACCTCGCTGCGCATGGGCGTGCTGCGACTGCGCGATCTGTGCAACTGCGAAAAACTTCCGGATCGCACCGAACTCCTGACCGCGGAGACGCGCGTTCGCGCCGTGGTTCAACCCGCAGTCCGCCAGATGCTGAAGGTGGGGTTCGACTTCGTCACCTTCACCTCGGGCACGGCGCTGGCGGTGGCGCGCATGGCCGAGGGCAACGCCGAAAAGGTCGCGGACGCGCGCGGGCGCTCGGGCGAGGGCATGGGCCGGCACCTCGTGCTCAACCTGGAAAATCTGCGCGCCCTCGAGCAGCGGCTGATCGCGGCCACGCCCGAAGAGCGAGCGAACATGCCTGGCGTGGGCACCATGCGCGCCGACACCGTCGTGCCCGGCACCATCATGCTGCGCACGCTGCTCGAACTCACCGGGCACGAAAACGCGCTCATCTGCGAAAGCGCGCTGAAGGAAGGCCTGGTGGTCGACTACTTCGTGCGCCGGCAAACCGGCCTGGCCGAAGAGCTGCCCGAGTCGGACTAGCCTGTTGACCACGCCCTGGCACGTGCTAACGTAGGGGCGTTCCATGCAGCGTCACCCCGCGTTCTTTGGCTACTTTAGCTATACCTGGTGGAAACCAGGGCCGCGGGGACTCGTCTAAGCAACGCTTGCGTCGAAGTCATCCAAGGCCCTGAGGAATCCTCAGGGCCTTTTTTCGTTTTCCGGAAAAGGAAGTTCCAATGCTCGAGACCAAGAACCTACGCATCGCCGAATTCGCTCCGCTGGTCACGCCCCGGCAGCTCGAAGAAGAAATCGCGCCGACCGAGGAGATCCGCCAGATGGTGCAGGCAAGCCGGGCGGCTCTCTCGGCCATGATCCATGGGGAAGACAAGCATCGCCTCGCGGTCGTGGTTGGACCGTGCTCGATCCACGATCCCGAGGCAGCTCTGGCCTACGCCCAGCGCTTGAAAAAGGTCGCGGACGCCACGCGCGACCACCTGCTCATCGTAATGCGAACGTACTTCGAAAAGCCACGCACCGTGATCGGATGGAAGGGGCTGGTCAGCGACCCGCACCTCGATGGCTCTTGCGAGCTCTCCGAGGGACTGACTCTGGCGCGCAAGATCCTGCGGCGCATCGGCTCGCTCGGGCTGCCGTGCGCGACGGAATTCCTAGACACGGTTGTCCCCCATTATTTGAGCGACATGGTTTCCTGGGCAGCCATCGGCGCCCGCACCACGGAGAGCCAGGTCCACCGCCAGATGGCGAGCGGACTGTCCATGCCGGTCGGATTCAAGAACAGCACCGACGGAGCCCTACAAAACGCCATCAACGCCATGCTGTCCGCCCGCCACGGACATGCTTTCTTGGGCATCAACTCCGATGGCATCTCGTCGGTGGTCAAGACCCTTGGCAATCAGGATGCGCACATCGTCTTGCGTGGCGGTGCCTCGGGAACCAATTACCATCCCGAAGACATCGCCCTTGCCGCCAAGGCCGTGGGCGAAGAGGGACTGGCGCGGGGTGTGATGGTGGATTGTTCGCACGACAACTCCGGGAAAGATCACACCAAGCAAGGGTCGGTCTTCACCGAGGTCGTGCAGAATTTTGCAAGCGGTCAGAAGGCCATCTTGGGGGTCATGATCGAAAGCAACCTGCATGCAGGCAAGCAGACTTGGATGCAGGGCGTGCCGCTGAAATACGGTGTTTCGATCACAGACAGTTGCATCGGCTGGGAGGAAACCGAGCACATGCTGCTTGGCGCAGCTTCCCTTCTTGGAAAGCAAGAACCCTCCAAGGGCACTTGCCAACTCCAGGTGTGAGGGCGACGGGCAATGCCCGAGGTCGCTCACGCGATGCGGATTCCTTTACTCGAATTCCGCGTCCGAGGTATTTTAGTGGGCCAAGCCACACGCCCCGCCCGGACAGAAGGAGTTCTCTGATGTTCCACAACGCCAGCACCCTAGCCCGCGAGCCTCGACCCACGGCCAAGCGCCTCGCACGGTCCAGCGTGCTCCTGCTGGCGGCGATGATGGCAGCGATGATGGCGACAATGATGGCGGCTGGCTGCGAGGACAAGAACCTTGGGCGCCCGTGCGACCTCAGGGCCGACGGGAGTATCGGCGCGCTCCAGGGCGCCTACAACATGGCCGCCCCCGACTGCCCCAGCCACATCTGCACCAAACCAGCCGTGCAGCCAGGCGTGTCGAACGATCTCAACACAGGTCCCTACTGCACCATCGCGTGCAGCTCTGACAACGACTGCAACGGACAAACTCGCGATTTCAGCAATCCCAACGACACACGCTGCATGAAGGGGTACACCTGCGCGATCCCCTTCGACCAGGGAAAGTTGTGCTGCCAGAAGCTGTGCCTATGCCGGGACTTCTTTTCGGCCGCCGTTGGTCCGGTTACACCGGCCGCCTGCCAGAATGACGCCGGCGCCTCGTGCTCCTAACGGTCTCATTTCGTTCATTCCATTCGCCCGGCCTCTGTTTTTCCTTCGCAATTTCACCCCTTCCCGCTGTGTCACGAGCGAGTATCCTAGGGGCTGTTCTCGGTCCAAAGGAAAATCATGACTGGTGCGCCTGACGAGGAAACTGCCTGCAACTCCGACAGCGATGAGGGATCCGCCACCGCGGCGGCGGCATCGCCCGACCAGGGCTCCGGGACGGAAGTGAGTGGCGAGGAAGAGGAGCGTAGCGATCTCGAACTGATCGACGCCACACCGACGCCGGTGGTGCTTCCGCTCCACGCCAGCCTAGCCCCGCAAAGTCCTCCACCCGCCCCGGCTGCGCGGCCCAAGCGACCACCGCCCTTGCCCAGTTCCACCCGATCTTCTCTGCCCGTCGCGGACCTCCCGTCGTCACCTAGCACAGTGCCTCCGCCACCGCCGTTGCCGCGCACTACACAGACGCGCCCGGCAGCTTTACGGCTTTCGCCTTCGCCCGAAGACACGACCCGATCTCAGCCCGGCCTCTTCGCCTCGGCGCCGCCTCCACCACCGGTACCGACCGTAGTCGTTGCCCCGCTGCCGAGTGCGAGTAGCAGATCGAACAGGACCGCGATTCAGCCCGCGCCGCTGCCCGCTCTCGCCACCGGCACCCTCGGCCTGCACATGGTGCCGTTGCCCGCCGTGAGCGCGCCCGCGCCGAGGGCCATCGAAGCCGGGAGTTTCCAGCCCGATTCCGCCGTCGCCGATGGGCGCACGCGCGTCGAACAAGCGGCCTCGGGCGATCGCGCCGCCCTGGCGCGCGCTCGCACCGAACTTGGCATCTTGTTGGAAGTCGCCGGTCGAGATCCCACTTCTGCCCTCGCCGAATACCGGGCCGCCCATGGCATCGCCGCCAACCTCCTCGCGCCCGTCGCTGCCGCCCGCCGCCTAACCCCGCTACGGCCGGCCGCACCTGCGCTCGCTCTCCTCGAAGCCGAGTTGCGCGCCGGTAACGAGCCCAGGACGCGGGTCACCCGGCAACTCGAGCTCGGCATGCTGCTCATGGCCAGCGGGGCACCTTCCGAACGCACCTGGCAAGCCTACCGCGAGGTACTGGCGCTTCATCCCGGCCATCCCGGCGCCCTGCGCGGACTCGAAACCGCCCTCGCCACGGCGCCGCGCGCGGCCGAGACCAGTCTTCAGCTCGAAACCCTGGCGGCCCACCTTGAAACCATGGCCGCCGTTTTCCGCGGCGACGCCAGGCTGTCGGCCTGGATCGAGGTCGAACGCGGCCACCTGCTGGAAAAGCTTGGACGACCCGACAGGGCCAGGGCAGCTTTCGAGGCCGCGCTGGCCCTCGATGGGCAGATCGGCCCGGTCCGCGACGCTTACACCCGGCACCTCCTCGTGCAAGGGCAGATCGAGGCCCTCATCAAAGCCTGGACCGCGGAAGCCGGGCTGGAGACCGACGGCGCGCGCGCGGCTCGCTTGCTCTACGCGGCCGGCCGGTTGGCCTCGGAGAGACTCGATCAAAAGCCGCTGGCCATCGAGCTTCTCGAGCGGGCAGCGAGCAGCGACGCCGCGGACACATCGATCCGTCGCGCGTCCTTGCTGGAACTCGCCCGCCTCTACGAGGCAGTCGGCAACGTCGAAGCTGTTGTGGTCACGGGAACCAAGATCCTCGCCTTCGCCCGCGATTCCGAGCTCGCCTACTGGCACCGCCGGTTGGTCCAGGGCTGCGAGACGCTCGGGCGCTACTCCGAGGTGGCGATGCACGCCCACCACGTGCTCGCCGTCGAGCCAGACGACGAGCCCATGCGCGAGACTCTCGACCGCGCGCTCGCTGCCCTGGGCCAGCACGAACAGCGCGTGGCTATGTTCACCGATCAAGCGTCGCGCGCCACCACCCAGACCGCGCGCATCGAGCTGCTCTTGCGCGCGGCTCACATCGCCGAGCACGACCTGCGCCGTCCGGATGTGGCGCTGGTGTCGCTGCGTTCGGCGTTCGCCATCGACGCCAGCCACGCCGACACCACCGACGCTATCGTTCGTCTGCTCACGCCGGGAACGCC
>Ga0265314_10003727_pt1 | contig 14586 bp, 10 predicted proteins | sample 4126metaG_FD_203106 | JGI IMG/M metagenome (GOLD analysis project Ga0265314, IMG submission 203106) | Rhizosphere microbial communities from Carex aquatilis grown in University of Washington, Seatle, WA, United States - 4-1-26 metaG | ecosystem: Host-associated > Plants > Roots > Rhizosphere >... | reverse complement strand
GATCTACGCCAACGTGGATCATCTCGTGCCTCCTTCAGGGCTTGTGCTTCGAGCACGTACTCTACCCTTGGAGGCACGCCTTTTTTGTTTTCATTACATCTGAGCGGAGCGAAGGACCTATGTATTTGCTTGCAGCGTCTGAATGCATAGGGCATGTGGCCAGCGAGCGGGAACAACGCCGTCATAAAGCGATCATCAGTACTTGATCCTCAGAACGACAAGCGCTTGAAAATATTTTCCGGAATCTGCTGCACCGCGCCCATGATGTAGCGCCAGATCTTTGGCGTGTAGAGAACGTCCGGCGAGCGGCGTTCGAGGGCGTGCACGATGTCGCGGGCAACCTGCTCCGGATCGGCAAAGCGCGCGGAGTTAGCCAGGTGATCCGTCATGGGAGTCTGCACCGGTCCGGGCTTGATGGTAATGACGCGAACGCCCGCGGGATGGAGACGGCTGCGCAGTCCCTGCAGGAAGAGGGAAAGCGCGCCTTTGGCGGAACCGTAAACGTAGTTCGAGCGGCGTCCCCGATCTCCAGCGACGGAGGTGATGGCGGCCAGGCATCCGGTACGCCGCCGTTCCAGATCGGAGGCGAACAGGGTGAGAATCGCCGTGGCGCTGACAAAATTGACTGTCAATTGTTCCAGCAGAACGTCGACCGACGTTTCGGAGTCCTTCTGATCGTGCATGGAGCCATAAGCGAGCAGCACGGTATCAAAGTCAGCGAAGGTGCGCTGGACAAATTCGAAGATTCCGGCATGCTGCTGAATGGAAGCTAAGTCGGCAGAGCAAGTCAAGACTTGTCGTGCGCCTCGGATCGCTAAGTCGGCCTGAATCTCAGCGAGGCGTTGAGGTGAGCGAGCCACGAGGAGTAACTCGCGGCCCTGATGGGCCAATTGACGCTGAACTTCGAGCGCAATGCCTGAAGTAGCGCCGAGGATGACGATCTTCTTCATGGCTCTTGCGGGCGTGTACGCCGGACGCGTGGTTGTGGGGTGCGCCGTGATGGTCATCATTATTGGGCTCCCGTCACCCGTCGCCAGAATGAGGACGACATCTTCGGATCGATGTAGGGAACAAAGCTGCGCCAGTGTGGGAACGAGGACTCAAACAAAGCGGAGCTCATGCGGGCGTCTTTTGCCGGGTACAGCGCTCCCCCACTTTTCTGGACAATTTCATCGAGCGATTGCATGAGCCTTAGCGTGCGCTCGCCCCGCATAGCGAAGTCGAGCGCAATGGTCAGTCCCGGCCGCGGGAAGGAGAGCATTCCGGCCGCAGGCGCGGAGCCGAATTGCTTCAGTACTCCCAGGAAAGAGCCCATGCCGGAGCGCGCGATGCGATCCAGTAACTCCTCGAAAGCTTCGAGATTTGTGTCCGGAATCACGCACTGATATTGCAGAAAACCTTGTCTACCGTAGAGCAGGTTCCATTGCCGGATGGAATCAAGCGGGTAGAAGAACGAGTCGTATGGCACAACGGCTACGCCTTTGCTGGCCGCGTGAATCTTGTAGTAGACGGTGTTGAAGGCTTTCACGGAATAACGGTTGAGCATCCAGGCGGGCAGCGCAAAGGGCAGCTTCGGTCCACGCTTGGGGTGAAATTCCGCGCCATGACTGGGAGAATGGTTGCCGCGAAAGAAGATGCCACGGGGATTCTTCCCAGCGAAGCAGTCGAGCCACGCGACGGTGTATTCGAAGCGATCATTGCTCTCGCGGCTCAAGTCGAGAAAGGCGTTAAGAGACTGAAAGGGGATGGACTCGGCGTCGATCCAGGGTCCAGCAACAGGCTTGAGTTGGATGTCGGCCCAGGCGATTACGCCGGTCAGACCGAGACCGCCGATGGTGGCGCCCAGCATGTCGGGATTTTCTCGGGAACTGCAGATCACCAATCCGTCATTCGAGCGATGCAGTCCGATCTGACGAACGTGAGCGCCGAAAGTGCCAGCACAGTGATGGTTCTTACCATGCACGTCGTTGGCAATAGCTCCACCAACTGTTACGAATCGGGTGCCGGGAGTGACGGGAAGGAACCATCCCTTCGGGAGAAACACGTCGATGATGTCGGACAGGCTAACGCCGCTTTCGCAGCGGATCATGCCTGTTGATGCGTCGAAATCGAGGATGCGGTTGAGGCGACGGCAGTCGATCAGTTCGCGGCCGGCGTTGAGGCAAGAGTCGCCGTAGCTGCGGCCGAGGCCATAGGGGAGCAGAGCGCCTGGCGCGGCAGCGTTGAAAATCTCCGGCACCTGATCGTTCCAGGCAGGTTTGTGGACGCGTTGGTGCGCGATCTTCGGGTAACGGCCCCACGAGAGAATTCGCTCCGTGGGCGGCGGCACTGCGGATTGCTTGCGTAACTTTGCGGCTGATTGACCAGACATACTAAGTGTTCCGAAACCAAACTCTATAACGTCGAAAACCGGTTAAGCCGTAACTCATTACCCTACCAGTTTATGTGTATCATGCTCGCGGCGATGACGAGCACCGAGGCCAGGGCCACTCCGTAACTGACTGGGTCCCGAATGGCGAGCGTGACCGGATCTTCCTTTAGCTCTCCGCGATGCGCCAGGAGCCAGGTTCGGCTGAGCCAGTAGAGAACGATGGGACAAAGCAAAAGGAGAAACTCCGGCGAGCAGTAGAGCAACCGCACGTCCTGACTCTGAACGTAGAGGCTGAAGATGACGACCGCGGAAAAGCTGCTGCCGACTCCGAGCGAGAGCAGTAGTTCACGGTCGCCCGTATGATAGCCACGCCCGGAATTACCTGCTCCCACTAATCCGCTCGCGTGGAGTAACTCAGAGTAGCGTTTTGCCATCGCAAGACTAAGAAAGAAGAATAGCGAAAACGCCAGGAACCACTGCGAGAGTGGCGTGGCGGAAATCAGAGCCCCGGCAAGTATGCGGAAACTGTAGAAACTGGAGAGAACGAAGACGTCCAACAGCGCGATCTTCTTGAGATAGAGCGAATACAGCATGGTGAGTGTAGCGTATCCAAGCAGGGCGAAGCCAAATTGCACGTCGAGGAGGAATCCCAGGCCGAGTGCCGCGGAGAGCAAGACAAGCGACGCGGCCAAGCCTTCGGGGATTGAAATGTCGCCGGTGGCGAACGGGCGCTCTTTTTTCCAGGGATGTTCGCGATCCGAATGGAGATCGAGGAGGTCGTTGAGAATATACAGTCCAGACGCGCAACAGCCGAAGAGCGCAAAACCCAGGAAGGTGCGAGCCAGTGGTTCGAGGGTCAAGTTGTGTGACAGTGCCAGGGGCAGAAAAAGCAATAAGTTCTTGGCCCAGTGATGTCCGCGTAAAGCGTTGATCCATACTCGGACCGACGTGCGGAGCGATTTACTCGGTTCGAGGATTGTGCCTTTAAGCGCGGTCACGGCGGCCGCTTGCTCGGCGCGACCTTGCGTGCCGACTACATAAGCTGCGCGGGCATTGCGCCAGACTTCCACATCGGCGGCGGAGTCACCCACATATTCGAAGCCGGTCGGGGCGAAGTGCTGGGACAGAAATGCGGCTTTGTGTGCTCCCTTGAGATTAACCTTGCCGTCGCTCGCGTGAACTTCATCGAACAGGCCGAGATAGCTGGAAATCGTTTCGGCAATCTTGCGGTCGGCGGCGGTTGCGAGAGCGATGCGGCGGCCAGCGGCTTTTTCCTGTTGGAGAAGATCGAGAACTTGCTGCCGGTAGGGAAGACGAGCGGGGTTGAGGTCGATTCTGGCGGCGAGCCGACGTTTGAAGGACGCTCGTCCCGAAAGCAACCAAAACGGCAACAGCAGCAGCGTGATGGGGTGTGTTTTGATGAGGACGAGAGCGCACTCCCATAGGACGTTTCCTCGGATCAAAGTGCCGTCGAGGTCGACGCACAGAACCGGCAAGACCTCTTTGGCGGGTTTGGCTCCGGTGACAGACCCCATGCAATGATCCTCGCATAGACAGGAGGAGGGGATGCCGAAATAAGTGGTACACCTAGGTAACCTGGGTAACATGCGCTAAGAGGGAGGGGAGGTTACTATGGGTTAACTACTCAGGACACGAAGCATATGAACGAAACACCAGAATATCCCGAGCCTAGCGCATCGGAGTTGCTGGCCAAATACCTGCGATGGCCGGGCGTTCTGCTGCCATTGCTTGGACTAGTCACTTTTGTGCTTTACAGCGGCTCGCTATCTTTCGAGTTTGTATGGGATGACTGGCCCCAGATTGTGAACAATCCGATCATCCGGACATGGAGTAACCTGCCGCGCGCGTTCGGGAGCGACTTGTGGTACCACGTGGCGCGGCATCAGGTGTATTACCGGCCACTGTTCGTGGTGTGGTCGATGTTGAATTTCACGGTGTTTGGTTTGCGATCGTGGGGATGGCACCTGGGGGCCGTTTTGCTCCATGTGGGAGCCGTGGCGTCGGTGTTCTGGCTGGCGCGAAAACTTAAACTGGAGTACTGGACGGCGGCGCTGGCGGCGTTGATTTTCGCGCTCCATCCAATTCACGTTGAACCGGTGGCCTGGATCTCCGCGGCTTCGGACACGATGGTCGCCATGTTTGTCGCGCTGGCGTTTGTGGCATTTCTGAGCGGACGGGATCCAGCAGCGCAGAAGAAAACGGCTTGGAAGATTGCGTCGTGGGCGCTGCTGATGTGCGCGCTGCTGACGAAAGAGATGGCGGTGGCGTTCACGGCGCTGGTAGCGATCTACGCGTGGCTGAACCCGCCGGACAAGAAAGCATCACTGGGGCAGAGACTGCGCGAGGCGGCGATCGAGGCGGCTCCGTATGCGCTGGTAACGCTGGGCTACGTCTTACTGCGGAAGCATGCCCTGCTGCACTCAACGGGGCAGTTCGATACCGGTCACGGGGCGCTGGATGTAGCTCGGACCTTGCCGCTGGTACTGGCCTTCTATCTGAAGCAGTTGCTGGTTCCAGTTGGTCTGACCGGGCTCTATTACACGCCCTATGTTACAACGGCGATCTTCAAACAACTGATCGTGCCAGCGGTAGTGCTGGGAGTCGTGTCGATTGGGTTGTGGTACTGGAACCGGCGCGAGAAGGATTCGACGGTTGCGTTCGCCGCCTTATGGCTGCTCGTGGGACTGGCTCCAGCGTTGTACCTGAGGAACTTCGGGAACGGGGATTTTGTTCGCGACCGCTACATGTATCTGCCTTCGATCGGATTTGCAATTCTGGCGGCCAAAGGATTGCGGTTGTTGCCGTCGTTCCAGCGATGGAGTGCGAAGAATGTGCAACTGGGCGCGACTTTGGCGCTGTGCAGCTTCTACGTGATGGCTTCACTTTCGCAACAGGTGTACTGGGGGAGCGGTTTTCTAATGCTGCTGCGGGGGCAGAAGCTGTATCCGGGAAACCCGAATGTGACGGTGGGGCTGTCGGCGGAATACAGCGAGCGGGGCGCTCATGAGAAGGCGATTGAGTTGGCACAGCAGGGCGTTCGGGAACATCCGGAATATGTCTACACATTGCTGGCCATGGCGGAGACCAATGTCCGGGCGGGGCATTATGAAGAAGGGCGGATCTGGCTGCAGCGCTTCCTGGCGGTGAACCCGGATATCCTGAAGACGGAGACGGGGCTGGCGCTGGTGGCCGGGTTGTATGGGCAGATGAGGGATTTCGACCGGGCGTTTGGGCTTTGCGATGAAGTCTTGGCGAAGGAGCCGAATTTATATTCGGCGCTCTACAATTGCGGAAACATTCATTTGATGGCCGGGCAATATGCCCAGGCCCAGCAACTGTTGTCGCGGGCAGTGCAGTTGGTGCCGGAAGATGCGGGGCCGAAATACTACCTGGGCCGAGCGCTTCTCGGGGATGGACGGAATCAGGAGGCACAGCCGTATTTACAGGCGGCGGTGGCGCTCGACCCGAAAGTGTGGGACTACCATTACTGGCTGGCGGTGTCCCTCGAACAAAGCGGGAATATCGTGGCCGCGCGGGCGGAGTATCGGCAGGCGCTGCAACTAAACCAAGGCAGCAATGAGGCCAAGCTACGGCTGGCGGCCTTGGAGGGAAAGTGAAGAGCGAGACGGAGCAGACTGCGGTCCGGCCTGCGGAGCGGGATTTGAGCGCGGACACGAGAGTTAGTGGAGTGGACGGAGTGGCAGAGGACGCTTGCGTGGGCGAGAGGTCTGCAGCGAGAAAGAGTGAAAGCTGGGGCGTACGCGCGGCGGTGCTGGCCCTGGTTATGGCGATTGCAGGAATCTATACTGGGGTTCACATTGGCCAAGGCTGGGTCCCAGCCGACGACGGGACTCTGGCCCAGAGTGCGCTGCGGGTGCTGCACGGGCAACTTCCGCATCGTGATTTTGGAGAGATCTACACCGGCGGTCTGAGCTTCATTCATGCCTTGGCGTTTCGAGCGTTTGGCTTGAATCTGATGTCGCTGCGCATTTGTGTGTTCCTGTTTTTTCTGGCGTGGCTTCCAGCGGTTTACTATGTTGCGCTGCGCTTTGCTCCGGCGATTGGGGCAGGAGCGATCACGCTGCTGGCCGTAGCGTGGAGTTATCCAAATTATCCGGCGGCCATGCCTTCCTGGTACAACCTGTTCTTCGCGACCTTTGGGGCGGCGGCACTGCTGCGCTATCTGGAAGCGCGGACGCGGCGATGGCTGTTTGTGGCGGGTGTATGCGGCGGAGTGTCGATCCTGATCAAGGTGATCGGGGCGTACTACATCGCCGGGGCGCTGCTGTTTTTCGCCTTCCTGGAACAGAGCGAGAGTTCGGAACAGAGTCCAAAGGAGCTTGCGGAGGGGCAGACTTCGAAGAACAGTTGGCTCTATCGCCTGTTCAGTGTGAGTGCGCTGCTGCTGTTCCTGGCGACACTGGTCGATATGTTGCGCGCCCGGTTAGCGCCGCCCGAGTTATACCACTTCGTGCTGCCCTCCGCCGCGGTGGTGGCCCTGATCCTGCTCGGAGAACCGAACGTGCAGGCGAGAACCAGGCAGCGATTCAGAACGATGTTTCGCATGCTGGTTCCGTTTCTCTGCGGATTGGCGGCGCCGGTGTTGGTTTTTCTGCTGCCGTATGCGCGCGCGGGATCGATTTGGAAGTTCCTGTTTGGTGTGACTTCGGCCGTGACCTCGCGGGTGGTTGACCTAGGCATGATTCGTCCGATTGGAATCGAGAAAATCATGTTTGTACTGCCCCTGGTAGGAGTTCTGGCGGCGGCCATGTATTGGGACAAGTTCCAAGGGAAGGCGGTTGGGGCAGCCCTCGGCCTGGGAGCGGTCGCGATCGCGGTGAGGGCGACGCAGTCGTTTCAGATTCTTCGGGGGATGTGGTGTTCGGCGGCGATGCTGACCCCGATTGTGGTGCTGCTGGGGGCAGTGGTGGTGTGGGCCCGAAGGAAACCGGGCTCGAGGACGAAAGTCGAGCGGCAGCAGGTGGTGCTGCTGATCTCGCTGGCGGCGACATGCACTCTGGTGCAGTTTCCGTTTGCCGCTCCCATCTACTTGAATTATGCGTTGCCGTTAACGCTGCTGGCGCTGGTGGCGATCGTGTCCACGGGCAAGACGCAGCGCGGAACGTTCGCGCTGGCATCGGTGCTGGGGCTTTATCTGGCGTTTGGCGTGGTCAGCCTGGTTCCGGCCTACATTTACCAACTCGATCACGTCGTCGGCCCCATGGACGCGATGCAGGGGCCGCGGGCAGGCGGTTTGAAGATCGAAGGGGGAGCGTTTTTTGATGACTTGTCCCGTTTCTTGCAAGAGCACAGTTCGAATGGATTGATGTTTGCGGGGAATAATGCTCCAGAGTTGTACTTTCTTACCGGGTTGAAGGGTGTTACGTACGACGACGGGGGCGCGCCAGCAGAGGAAATTCTAAAGGCGGTGGATTCCGGCAATCTCAATCTGGTGGTGATCAACGACGCGCCGTTCTTCCCGGGAGCGGTGATGAAGCCGGAGGTGAGGGCCGAGGTAATGAAGAGATTCTCCCATGGCGCGCGCTTCGGAAGCTTCGAGGTATTTTGGAAGCAGTAAGATCATCGGCGCGCGGTCGCGATCCTGGCGATCGCCAGAGACCGCGCAGCACCGACATTCATAGAACATCTCCGGCACCACGGAATTGAAGAATTCTTCATAACTGGTTCGAAAATCGTCGAGCACCACCACGCGCGCATGGTCGAGCGTTGACCTTCAAGACGCCGCATTGGGTCGAGCCTGGTCGTCCCGCAATGGTTCCCCCAGTTCATATTCGAAATTGATCCTCTCCTGCTCGACCACCAGCGGCCGCTTCTGTACAAGGGTATGGATAGTGCCAATGTATTCTCCAATGATGCCCATAAACAGCATTTGGATCGACAGGAAGAAAAATACTCCGATGACCAATGGGGCGATGCCAACGGAGAAGCGGCTCCAAAAGATCAGTTTGTAGGTGAGGTATGCCAGCGACACCAGAACCGAAACTAGCGCGCCGGCAAAACCGAAGAAGGTCACCAGCCGCAACGGTACTTTAGAGAGGTTGGTGATCCCGAGCATCGCCATGTCGTAGAGCGAATAGAAATTGTTATGCGTGATCCCGCGTTTGCGCGCTGGCTGATGGTACGGAATATCGAAATGCCGGAACCCCGCTTCCGCAATCATGCCTCGGAAATATGGGTACGGATCATCGAAGCTCTTTATGACTTCCACTACCTTGCGGTCATACAACCCAAACCCCGTGTAGTTTTCGTAGGTTTCTACTCCGGAAAGACGGTTCACCAGCTTATAGTATTGTTTGCGGATCCAGAACATCAGACCACCTTCCCCGCTCGTCACCTTGACGCAGATCACAACCGGGTAACCCTCCTCCCACTTACGAATCATCTCAACAATCATCTCGGGAGGATCCTGCAGGTCGGCCACGATCCCTATGACAGCGTCTCCGCTGGCCTGATATAACGCGTGCATGGGCGAGCGGATATGGCCGAAGTTGCGGGTATTCCTGATTACCTTTACGTTCCTATCCTTAGCAGCAATCGCCTTCAGTTCCTTCAGGGTGTTGTCGGTTGACGCATTGTCGATAAAGATGTGTTCGTACCGGTAGTTGCCGGCCGCAGCAACGGCAGCGCGCACCTGGAGGTACACGTCGCGCACGTTGGCCTCTTCGTTATAACAGGGCGTGAGGATAGTCAGGGTCTTAGGCATGGGTCGCAGCTAGGCACGTTTGAGTCTGCGTTCGGGAATGGCATAGCAAACACCTTCCCAACATTCTTCAGCGTAGCGCCGTAAGAATACATGGTACTCCGGTGAAATGGAGCGGATGAGATTCGGTATCTGCCAAAGGTGCTCGCTTCTGTGATACGTGCAGACCGCGAGTACAGGGTGATAACGTCGTAAGAATCCTCTTGCCCCCGCCAGTGCTTCTGGCTCCGCGCCCTCGATGTCCATTTTGATGTAGGTCGGTATCAGAGGCCACTCGACGTCATCCAGGCGGCGACACTCAATCGAGGATCCCGCTCCCTCTGTCGCCACGTGTGAGGTAACAGAACCATTGCAGGCAAAGGAAACTTGACCATTGGTGTCCCCTACGGCATAGGGCATTACCGTAACGCGATCGCCGAATCCCATTGCCTCCAAATTGGCGGCCAACACTCCTCGGTTTGCGGGATCGGGCTCGAAAGCGAAGACATGACGGAACTCGCCGCCCCAGTGACGAATGAAGCTTCGAGTGCTTTCTCCGTCGAAGCTGCCGCAATCGATGAATACTTCGTCGGGGACCGGCGACAGTAAGTCCATGGGGAAGTATGTATTGCTCGCGTCCAGTGGTGGTGACAAGGCTGAAAAATCCAGCCAATACCGCCAGAGCAGTTGTTCGCGCAGTTCGCGCTTCGAGGGTTCGTCCCCCAAAATGGCGTAACATTGCCGGATGCTGTGGCACTGTCCTACAAACCGGTGCGGCAGTTCAAGTGAACATTGTGGAATAAAGATATCGGCGTACTTCCAGAGGAGTGAAGCACAAGCCACCACCCGCTGACAGCCTAGCGAAGCAAGCTGTCGACGAGTTGAGGAGCCCTGATATATTGTGACGACGAAGCATGCGGTCTTGCCGTACCGTTCCGCCGCTTCCGTGGGAGAGAGCACTGGGAGTCCCAAAACCTGTTGGTGCCAAAGATCGCGATTGTTGTCGCCAAACGCCAGCGGCTCAACTCCCGCTTTGCGAAGTCCGGCGAGAACGCTCTTGCCCAGCGGCCCAGCGCCAAATAGCACCAACTTTTCACCAAGCGGGCTCGCGAGATCGTCGAACGCACGGCGCTCACGTGCTCGCACCGCGTCTGGCGGTTCCGTTTCGATCCGCCGCAATATATTTTCAAGTTGCTCCACATCGTTGCCTGCGGGTGCCTGGGTTGGGATCACTTGCTCACTCCAAGTTTGTTGTTCTCGTCGAACCTTAGCGATTCGACGTCGATCTCTTCGCACCGCTCATACCAGGCGTAGAGGTCCCTGATCGAACTCTCCAAATCCCAAAACCGATATTCGCCCATTTCCGCTAGCATACGCGAGTTATCGGCTGAGTACTCGGGCCCCAAGCCTTCGGCCATCACCGACACGTCGGGAGTACGCCCCGAGACCTGGGCCGCGATCTGGGCAACCACTCGGGCTAATTCGGTCAGCGCCACCGGCTGTCCGGTGCAAACGTTGTATGCCTTGTGGCGAGCGTCATTCTCGATGAACCACATCGTCAGCTTGACCAGGTCTTTAATGTATAGATAGTCGAACACGATGTCCTGCCGGAGCACAATGGGCAGTCCTTTGAGCGCCCGGCAGCAGGCGTTGGAAATGAAACGCACCGTGTAGTCCTCGTAGGCGCCGAAAACGGCAAACAGACGCAATTCCACCAGCCGCATGGAGCGCTCAATGTACTTGGCACAAATGTACTTTGAGAACCCGTAGGGGTCAGTGGGGATGTGAGTGTCGAAGTAATCTTCTTTTACCCTCGCCGGCAACCCGGCCTTGTCATACTCGGCGCCGGAGCCGAAATGGATCATCTTCCCGAACAGCCCGTCATTATGCACCAGGTTAAAGAACATGCGGCAATTCCGGTCCAGCATGTCGGGCGGAGCACCCAAGCCGCGGTTCGACCGCGTGGTAGCCGCATGTACGATCACGTCAAAATGGTGCGTGCCGAGGTATTCGCGGACCTCCTGCTCTTGCAGCAGATCCAGTTCAGCGGAGGAGGGTGCCAATACCTCATAAGCAGCGGCAAGTTGCTCCGCCAGGTTTCGTCCGATGAATCCAGAACCGCCGGTGATAAGTATGCGCATTATGCAGGCGACCAGCCGGAACTATGCACCTCGTTTGACCGCAAAAAGCGTGACGATGTCATGCAGATTTTTCCTAATTTTGATTCTTCCCAGCGAGTGGCCTGCCAGGACCGAGTAGATCCGATAAAACACAGACTTCCTATTCCCTCGCGACAGCCTCATAAACACCGTGCTTACGTGAAGCAAATGCGCGATGAATTTCGTCTCCACCACATCAAATCCGGACTTCTCTGCCGCTAGTGCAAGGGTTCGCCGATCGTAGTAGAAAAGATGGGATGGCGGAATGATCGCATAGAAGGCAGCCCCCGTGAGCCTGGCATACAGGCAGGAGATGTTGTGCACCTTGATGACCAGTAGGCCCCCTTCTTTCAGCATGCCGCGGCACTTCGCGAGAACCGGGAGAGGCTCTGGGCAGTGGTCGAAAACGTCTTGCAGCGTGATCACGTCGAAGTAGTTCTGCACGGATGGATAGTCTTCCAGAGCGCCCGTGAAGATCCTGTCTCCGAACCTCCGCCGGGCAATCTCAGCATCCGCCGGTACGATTTCGCAGCCGTGGCACTCCCAGCCCTTCATGGCTTCCAGAAACCACCCTCCGGAGCAGCCCACGTCGAGAATCCTCCCCGGCCGGGAAACTCTTGCTTCGATCCGCTTGCGCAACTGGGTGTAGTAGTAATCCAGGCACTCGCGGTTGTTATCCGAGTACACTGGGTCTCCGCCGGAAGCATAGTAAGCGGCCAGTTCTTCGCGGCTGGGGATGCTCTGGACGAACACCAGCGAACACCCTCCACAACGAACAATGGGGTATCCGTTGACTTGCCAGCGATGCGTTAGATCATGACTGTGGCAGAGGGGACAGGATTCGTGAATCAATTCCGATCGAGCGCTCGATAAACGCTGTTCCAAGTGTTCTCCTCGCTTTTCGCGTCACTGGTGAAAATAAACCCTTCGACCCTTCGTCGAATGAACTCCAGCCCGCCAGTAATGAGTATGCGCACTAGGCAGACGGCCGGAAGGAAAACTTCTTGTGTCCCAAAAAGCTGTAAACCACCACAAAGAGCGTCAAAAGAGCGCCGGCAATGTAGGGGGCCTCGGCAAAAAAGCGAGTGTTACGCCGGATGAGGAGTACGAGCACCGGGAGCGCGATCAGGCCGAGAACAACGCCACCGCTGTAGACTGCGACGCAGCGCATCCATTCGCGCAGATAGTTGCCCTTTGTCTTGAAGACAAACCATTTGTAGCCAAGGTACGCTACGGTGATGTTCAGCAGGCTGGAGAGCAAGGAAGCCCACATGTAACTGTGAGGCACTATGGCATTAAGGACCGCCGTAAACAGCGCGAACGTGCTGTAACCGAACAAAACATTCCAGCTGCCGACCAAAAGGTATCTCCCGAACTGTCCGGGCGGAATGTGCCGCGTTAGGTTCGTGCTCCATCTAGTTGCGGAATCAGAGAGGCTCATTTCTTCACATCATTACACGGGTAAATGACCCGCGAGTATTGCGAGCATGCTTAGACGGCGCGCATCGGCCGAAGCCGATTCGCCGGGACGGCATAGCACACCAAGTCCCGTCCGTCGCCATAATGTGGGCGTAGGAACAAACGGTAGTCTTCCACCAGTGCATGGATAAAGAGCGGGATGCGCCACAGATCGTGCTGCTTTCTGTCATTCGCTCACCGGCCTCACGATCATATTCTCAGCAAACTCATCGCGGTCCAGGAAAGGCCACAAATCTTCCAGCGGTTTTGAAACGAATGAACCATCGGGACGCTGCACCGAGGTGACCCGTGGACAACGCGGCTCGTCTGGGATGACCTTCAGATCGCACACTACCGGTCCCGGAGTTTCCAGGACCTTTCGGATTTGTGCCGCCAGATCAGTCTGTTCTGAAATCTCTGCCGAAGCGATACCGTATGCCTGCGCTACCTTGCCCAGAACTGGCAGTTGCATGCCGGTCGGAGTGTCGCACCCAATGTTCGGCTTTCCGAAGAAGTTTGTCTGTGAACCTCGGATGGACGCGTAGCCGCCGTTGTTCAGCACAAAGAACTTTATGGGCAACTGGTGGTGGGCGATGGTCGCCAATTCCTGGATGTTAAACTGAAATCCGCCATCGCCATCCACGCAAATCGTCCGCCGCTTGCCAGAGGCAAAACAAACTCCTATGCTGGCGGGAATTCCAAAGCCCATCGATCCGAGCCCGGCAGTGTGGAAGACGCGCTGCCCTTTCCTGGCTGGATAGGAGAAGATGAAAGTCTCGATGCCCGATCCCGAGCTGCCTGAGACGATTTTGTCGCTGTGGTCAACCACGCTGGCCAGTACTTCCGCGAAATGGAAAATGCTCACCGCACCGGGCTTCCGGTGTTCGGGCTGAATCAGTGGATAGCGGGTCTTCCAATCCTGGCAGCGTTTGACCCAAGCCTGACGATCCTTGGACACGATTAACGAACTCTGTTGCAGCAGTTCTCGGAAGAACGCGCCCGCGTCCGCATGTATGGGAGTGTCGATCAAACTCCCCAATTTGCGAATTTCGGAGGCGTCGACATCGACCATAGCTTTGTGCGCAGCCCGGGCGAGTTGGGAAGGCTCCCAGCCGGTCAAAGGGAGATCCATTCGTGCGCCGACGATGAGGAGGAAATCGCAGTTCTGCAACGCGAAGTTTGCACCCCGCGCGGCCAGCGTTCCCGGCCGGCCAACGAACAGGGGATCGTCTTGCGATACCAGATCGGAACTGACCCAGGTGGTCTCAACCGGAATCCCCAACCTGGCAGTTACGGTTTCAAACTCTTTCTCGGCACGGGCCAGTCGAACCCCGTTGCCAGCGAGAATCAGCGGCCGCTCGGCCTTATTCAGTTGCTCGATAACTTTGGCGACTTGCGAAGGCAACACGGATTTGTCAAATTGCGCTTCGAGTTCCGACGCTTGGAATCCCCTAAGCAATGCTTCGTCAATCGTAGCGGCTTGCACGTCGATGGGTATGTCGATCCAGACTGGACCGGGCCGTCCGGAGCGCGCCAGGTGAACCGCCTTTTCGAGATGATATCGAATGGAGTCCGGATCAGTCACGGTGACGGCGTATTTCGTCAACGACTTCACGACCGAAACGATATCGAGTTCCTGGTTCCCCCTCTGCCTCACCCCAAGCGGCGTTCCGTCCGCCTTGAACATACGGTCGGGGCGCTTCACTTGTCCGGAGAGAAAAAGACAAGGAGAGGAATCGAACCATGCCCCCGCAAGGCCGGTGATGGCGTTCGTCCCCCCGGGCCCAGTTGTCACCATCGCTACACCGAGATCGTTCGTCGCCTTGGCATAGTTCTCCGCGGCGATGGCGCTGGCTTGCTCATGATGATTGCACACG
>Ga0265314_10003726_pt1 | contig 14586 bp, 11 predicted proteins | sample 4126metaG_FD_203106 | JGI IMG/M metagenome (GOLD analysis project Ga0265314, IMG submission 203106) | Rhizosphere microbial communities from Carex aquatilis grown in University of Washington, Seatle, WA, United States - 4-1-26 metaG | ecosystem: Host-associated > Plants > Roots > Rhizosphere >... | reverse complement strand
CGGCGATGGCGGCGCGGATCTCGGAATCGCTGTAAGGCGTGGCGCGGGGCGGGAGGTCATGAGCGACGACGAAGGCGATCTCCGGTTCGATCAGCCCTTTGTTGCCGGGCACCGCACATGGTTGCGAGCGCAGAATGGCCGACGCGGGAATCGCGGCGACGATGGGGCCGGTGAGGGGATTGGGCACGCCGCATTTCCAGCCGCCTGTTTTCTCGCCGAGTAGTTGTAAGACGCGTTCTTGAATCGCTAACGCGGAATCGGGGTCGGCGGGGCGGTAGCTTTCAGGGATGGTGGGGCCGGGCGTTTTGGCTTTGCGCGCGGCCAGCAGGTGGCGCGCGGCCTGATCTACTTTTTCTGCGGAAAGCATCGAGGGTTAGTGGTCTCCCTTGGTTTCTACGTGGCCGCCGAACTGGAAGCGGAGGGCGGATAAAACTTTGGAGGCAAAATCGCCTTCGCCGCGCGAGGTGAAGCGCTGGTAGAGCGCGGCGCTTAGCACCGGCGCGGGCGCGGATTCGTCTATGGCGGCTTGAATAGTCCAGCGGCCTTCGCCCGAATCGGAAACGCGTCCGGAAAAATTATCGAGGCCGGGACTGGCGGTGAGCGCTGCTGCGGTGAGATCGAGCAGCCAAGAGGCGACTACGCTGCCACGCCGCCAGACTTCGGTGATGTCGGTGAGGTTCAGCTCGTACTGATAATGTTCTGGGTTGCGCAGCGGGGTGGTCTCGGCATCGACGGTGCGTGCGTGCAGGCCGGCGTTGGCGTGGCGCAGAATGTTCAGGCCTTCGGCATAGGCGGCCATCAAGCCGTACTCGATGCCGTTATGGACCATCTTGACGAAGTGTCCGGCGCCGACAGGACCGCAATGCAGGTAGCCTTCTTCAGCGGTGTTGGGCTTGTCAGGACGCCCGGGCGTGCGGTCGATGGTCCCCCGCCCCGGCGCCAGCGTTTTGAAAATGGGATCGAGGCGCGAGACGGTTTCGGTTTCGCCGCCGATCATTTGACAGTAGCCGCGCTCGAGACCCCACACGCCGCCGCTAGTGCCCACGTCGACGTAGTGAATGCCTTTGGCTTTGAGTTCCTGGCCGCGCCGAATGTCGTCGATGTAATAAGAGTTGCCGCCGTCGATCAGCGTATCGCCGGGCGCTAGACGCGGCGCTAGCTGCGCGATCATGCTGTCCACCGCGGCGGCCGGAACCATCATCCAGATGGCGCGCGGGGCCGTGAGTTTCGCGATGAAATCGTCGAGCGAGGAGGCTCCCGCCGCTCCTTCATCCGCGAGCGCTTTTACGTTGGCGGGATTCAGATCAAACACTGCGCAGGACTGGCCGCCCTTTTCCAGGCGGCGGACCATGTTGGCTCCCATGCGGCCGAGGCCGATCATTCCTATTTGCATTAGAACTCCATGTTATCGCGCACGTGGCCGCGGACGGAAATCCGCCCATGTTTATGCCTTTTTCACATGTTTAAGCGCACACTGATCGCATGGTTGCCCGAACGGCTTTGTGCTTTACCGGCCTGGCGGTCCTGCTGTGCTTGAATTTGGGAAACTCTCACGCCCAAACTCGCGCGCAAAACCTTACCAGAAATGCTACATTTACGACCAATTCAAAGTTGGTGCTGGTTCCTATCACGGTTACGGACCATTACGGAAAAACGATAACCGGCTTACAGGCCAAGGATTTCATCGTTTCCGACGATCAAGCAACGCAGGAAATCGTGTCCTTCGGGACGCAGGATACACCGGTTTCCGCTGGGCTGGTCCTGGATGTCAGCGGCAGCATGCGGAGCACGCTCGACATGGTGAAGGAGAGTGCGCGGGCATTTGTCAAAACGGCTAACAATGACGATGAATTTCTGTTATTGACGGTCTCCACGCAGCCCGAGTTTAATGCCGGCTTCACCTCCGATCTGTCGAACGTAGAGGAAAGCATAGCGGTCACCAAGCCGGGAGGGTTCACGGCGTTGATCGATACCGTCTATCTTGGGTTGAATCAAATGAAGAAGGGGCGGAACCCGCAGCGGGCGCTGGTGATTGTGTCGGACGGCATGGATAACCATAGCCAGTATTCGAAAGGCGAGCTGATACGGGCGGCGCTCGAAGCCGACGTTCAAGTGTACGCGGTCATCATCGATAACGGCGCGGGAAGTTCGGCGACGGGCGGCGGGTCTCCGTTTCGCCCCAGCATGATTGCGAAGCCGGGCCAGCAAGCGGCGCAGCGCCAGGGCCCCGATCTACTGGAGGAGCTGGCAGAAAAAACCGGCGGGCTGTACTTCCATGCACGTAACGTCGCTCAGGCACAAGAAGCCATGACCAAAGCCGGTCAAGCGCTGCGCAACGAGTACGTGATTGGGTACCAGCCCGCCGGTTCCGGATCATCCGGAAAATGGCATCGGATCCGCGTTAAGACAACTATGCCGAAGGTGAGTATTCACGCACGCAACGGCTATTACGCGCCCTAGTCCCGAACTTACTTCTTCTCGATATTGTTGCCGAAGATGAAGCCGATTTCGCCCACCACCCGGAACTGATTGTTGTCGAGGCCCAAGGGACCGGCGCCGTCACCCTTGGTAAAGCTGCCGGCGTGAACCCAGGCAATATCGCCGCGAAAGAAGAAGCCACCCTGCTGGAACGTAGGCGTCACCGTGAAGGACGTGGCGTTGCTGCCGGGACCGTAGAGCAGATTCAGGGAGTTTTGAGCAGCGCTTCCCGAGGCGGAGATGTATTCCCAGCGGACGGGGAGCGAGAAGCCGTGTTTGAAGGCGTAGCTCGCCAGGATCGCGCCGCCTTTGGTGGACGCGCCATTCGTGATACCGATTTTCGCGTTGGTCGGAATATCGGTGTATTGGAAGTAGGGTTGAACGATCCACGGGCCCTTCGTGAAAGTGTAGATGACGTTGTAGATGCTGCCATCGTTTTGCACGGGGGTGGCAAAGGTATAGTTCGACGTCTGGCTTAAGTTTCCACCCGCCACGAAGGACAATGCGTGAGGCCCATTGGCGTAGGCCAACGAACCGCTCAGCCAGGAATAACGGTTGGAATAAAAACCATCGTTCAAGCTCAGCGAGGCGGTGACTTTGCCCATGGTCTGATTCACCTGGATGCCGCGGCTGATGGCAGGTTCCTGATTCCATAACAGGCCGCGCTCCACGTTCATATTTTCAAAGCTGAAGGTGTACTCTGCTCCGATGAGCGTGGGCAGGGAGCCAATTTGAAAAGAGGTGTTCTTGCCGGCCTGCAGCTTCACAAAAGCGATGGGCAGCGGGCCCCATAGATTACTGATGGAGTCCTTCGTGCTGACGAAGGGCGCACCCAAGTCCGGAATGTTGTAGGCGCCGGCTTGGAGGTAGAACTGAAACCAACCGTCAGCCTTTTGAATGAAGACCTGGCCGTTGGCCACGTCGGCTTGCTTGGTATCGTCCCCGGGAACGTGATTGGTCTGCAGCAAACCCATGCCGCTGAGGACACCGTTCACTGAAATCTTGCCGAAAAACCCGGCGTCGAAAACGGCCGGCGGAAGATTCGACAGCGGGCCGGTGATGGCAGGAGTGGAAAGCGGCGTTGGTCCAGCCGGCGCTGCTGGCGCTGCTGGAGCCGCGGGGGCGGCTGGAGCGGGCGCAGGTTGATCCTGTGCAAATGCCAAGGACGCGATGGCCAACAGAAAACTGCCCGCAAATAGTCTTGTGTTCTTCAAGTGAAACCTCCCAAAATTTAAGCTGAAATAGGGGCTACAAGCGGCGCGGCTTGCGTCCGACTGAAAAGCGAATAACCCGATTGTAATGGGGGGCTCACGGCTTGGCTAATAGATAATTTGGATAGACCTTATAGGCCCTAATCCGCTGGGGATCAGCAGGATGGATATCAATTATTTGGATTGACTCCATACAGAGTTTTTCATGGCCCTGCAATAGGTTGCGTGCTACTGATTGAGTAGGATAGAAAATGGCCAGCGTGGGAATCGGTCGCAGCATGGAGAAATTACAAACCAGCGAGGCATGGAACGGGATTCGCGCCGATTTTTATGCCACGGGCGATGCCGCCGCGGTGCAAGCGCGGCTCACCGGCGTGATCGATGAGATGTCGATCGAGGCGTTCGATTCGACGCTGCGCCCGGCTTTTCCCAAGGGGATCGCGATGCTGGCGGTGGGCGGGTATGGACGCCGCGAGTTGTTTCCGTATTCCGACATCGACATCATGATTTTGCTGGACAATGAATCGCTGGCGGGGGCCATCAAGGAACCGCTATCGGAATTCATGCGTCTGTTGTGGGACGCGGGGCTGCGGCTCAGCCATTCGGTGCGCACGGTGAACGATTGCACGGAAGTGCACGACGGCAATCCGGAGCTGAACGTGAGCCTGCTCGACCGGCGATTGCTGGGCGGCGATGAGCAGGTGAATACTCGCCTTGAAACTCGGTGGCCGCTGTTTCTCACCAAGCAAGGGCACCGGCTGGCGCGGCATCTGTGCCAGTTGACGCGCTCGCGCCACGGCAAGTATCAGGACACCCTGTTCCATCTGGAGCCGGACGTGAAGGAAACCCCCGGCGGATTGCGCGACCTGCATTTCATCCACTGGATTTCGGGGCTGCGTCCGGAGCTGCGTCCGGAGACGTCGCTCCAGGAAGCCACGGCGTTTCTTTCGTCGCTGCGCTGCTTCCTGCATTTTGAAGCCGGCCGCGACCGCAATGTGCTGAATTTCGAAGCGCAGGAGATGATCGTCCAGCAGCCGTTCTCGGCAGTGAAGACACCGACGCTGTGGATGCGCGAGTACTTCAACCATGCCCGCATGGTGTTCCGCGAGACGCAGCGCACGCTGGACGCCTACGAAAAGACGGACAGTTCGCTGTTCAGCACGTTCCGCGATTTGCGCTCGCGGGTGTCGAATTCGGAATTCACGGTGTCGCGCGAGCGTGTGTTTCTGCGCAATCCGGCGCGCTTGCCGAGCGAGCCGGAGATGGTGCTGCGGCTGCTTGAATTCGTGGCGCGGCACGGGGTTCCCTTGGCTGCGGAAACGGAGCGGCGGCTGGAGGCGGTGCGCGAGCCTTTCCGGGCCTGGTGTGAGACTCCGCGGCCGCTGTGGCGCTCTCTCAAAACGATTCTGGCGTTGCCGCACGCGGCCATGGCTCTGCGGGTTCTGCAAAACACCGGCTTGATGCAGGTGCTGTTCCCTGAATGGGAAAGCGTGGTGAGCCTGGTGGTGCGCGATTTCTATCATCGCTACACGGTAGACGAACATACGCTGGTTTGCATTGAACGGCTGGAGACGCTGCGCGCCACGCAAGATCCGGCGGCGCGGCATTTCGCGGGGCTGCTGTCGGAAATTGACGATCCCGCGGTACTGCTGTTCGCGCTGCTCTATCACGACGTCGGTAAGGGCGCATTCACGGGACATCATTCGGATGTGTCGCTCGATTGGGCCAAGGCAGCCATGACACGCATGCAGGCTCCCCAGGAAGAGCAAGATACTGTCGGGTTCCTGGTGCTGCATCACTTGGCGCTATCTGAAGTAATGACGGGCCGTGACCTGAGCGATCCGACCACGGCGCGCGCTCTGGCGGATCGCGTCGGCACGATCGAGCGCTTGAAGATGCTGGCGGTGCTTACTTACGCGGACATATCCGGCGTGAATCCGGGGGCGATGACTCCGTGGCGGCTGGAGCAACTGTGGCGGGTGTATCGCGTGGCGCAGCATGAGCTCACGCGCGAACTGGAGACGGACCGCATCCAGGAAGTCCCCGAAAACTTGGCGGCGCGTGCGGATTTCCTGAAGGGTTTCCCGGTGCGCTATCTACGGACGCACTCGGCGGCGGAGATTTTGAGTCATGTGAAGCTGTATGAGCTGAGCCGGCCCACCGGCGTTGCCGTCAGCCTGGAACATACGGAGGGCGCATGGCGCGCCACGATCGTCGCGCGCGACATGCCGTTCCTGTTTGCGTCGCTCGCCGGGGCGTTCTCGAGTTTCGGTCTGGACATTCTCAAGGCCGAAGCATTTTCGAATGCGCGCGGGCTGATTCTGGATACGTTTGTTTTTGGCGATCCGCGGCGCACGTTGGAATTGAATCCGTCGGAGAGCGACCGGCTGCTGGATTTGATCCGCAAAGTCGCCACCGGCAAAACCGATGTCAGAATGCTGCTGAAGAACCGGCCGCAGCCGGATCCGAAGCGCACAGTCGCACCGCCCAGTGTCGAATTCGACTCCGAAGCTTGCACCACCGCTACCTTGGTGGAGATCACAGCGGAAGACCGGCCGGGGCTGCTCTACAGTCTGGCCACGGCGTTCTCTTCGGCCGCGTGCAATATCGACGTGGTGCTGATCGACACCAAAGGCAACCGCGCCATTGATGTCTTCTACGTCGCGCATCAAGGTTCCAAGCTCTCTGACGAAACCCAATCCACTCTGAAGCAACGCCTCTTGGCGGCCTGCTAGCCCACTGCGCCCGCGACGCTGATATATACTGGCCGGGTATGAAACGAGTCTTGGCCGTGTGGTTGCTGTGTACGGGCTTGGCAAACGCCCAAGGGGCGGCCGAAGCGAAAGTTCCGCTCGCGGAAGAGGTCTTCAAGAACATTCAGGTGCTCAAGGGAATTCCGGTGGACGAATTCATGAGCACCATGGGAATTTTCTCGGCGGCGCTGGGTATGTCCTGCGAGAATTGCCACGCGGCGGACGATCGCGATTGGGCGAACTACGCGGGCGACAACACGCCGGCAAAACGCACGGCGCGCGGCATGGTGATGATGATGGCCGCGATCAACAAGAACTATTTCGCGGGGCGGCAGGTGGTGACGTGCTACTCCTGCCATCGCGGCGGCGATCATCCTAAGACCACTCCCAACCTGGACACGATTTACGGACATCCGCCGGAAGAAGAAGAGGACGACATTGTCGCGCAGGATCCCAAGGCGCCCACAGCGGAGCAGATTCTCGACAAATACCTTCAGGCGCGCGGCGGGGCACAGAAGCTGGCTGGGCTGACGAGTTATATTGCCAAAGGAACCAGCACCGGGTACGGGCCCGAGAGCGAGCCGCGCGCGCTGGAGGTTTACGCCAAGGCTCCCGGACAGCGCGCGACCATTATTCACACGCGCAGTGGAGACAACGTCATTACCTTCGACGGGCGCGTGGCATGGCATGCGGAGCCGCTGCGGCCGGTGACGGTGCTGCCGCTCACGGGCGGCGAACTGGATGGCGCGAAGCTGGACGCGGAGATGGCATTTCCGGCGCAGATCAAGCAGGTGCTCAGCAAATGGCGCGTCGGACGCACCAGCATTGTCAACGACCGCAAGGTGAAGGTAGTGCAGGGGACGACGGCCAATGGCGCGATTGCAACGCTGTATTTCGACGACGAATCCGGCCTGCTGGTACGGGTGCTGCGCTACGCCAACTCGCCGGTGGGGCGCATTCCCACGCAGATCGACTATTCGGATTATCGCGATGTCGCGGGCATCAAGATGCCGTTCAAATGGACTTTTGGCTGGCTGGACGGCCGCGAAATGGTGGAGCTGGCGAGCATTCAAACCAACGTGCCGATCGATGCGGCGAAGTTTGCGAAGCCCGCTGCCCCGGTCGAGCCGAAGCGCTAACGCGGAACATGTTCCTTGAAAATCCGCTGAACGTTTCCGCGTGGACTTTCCCCATCTTGGAGGTGCTTCATATCTCGAGTTTCGCCATCACCATCGGCACCGTCGCGCTGGTGAATTTTCGTCTGCTGGGGCTGGGGCTGCGGGAGCAGAGTGCGGGGCAGCTTACGAAAGACACTAGTACGACTACGCTGATCAGCTTGTCTGTGGCTTTGTTTTCCGGACTGCTGCTATATTCGACAGACCCGGACAAGTTCTACCTGAATGTGTCTTTCCTTTTCAAGATCACCTGCCTGGTGCTGGCGATTTTGTTTCACTACACCGTCTACCGCAAGGTGGTGTTGGCGGGATCATCAGCGGCTTTAGGCAGACTGGTGGCGGTGATATCGATCGCACTGTGGGGGGGCGTGGTCTTCGGCGGGATCTTCATCGAGTTCGTGAAGCCCGGTTTGGGCTTCGATTAGGCAGCGGACATGTTTATCTCCCTGGCGATCTGGCTGCAAAACACCGGGCTGTTCCGAGCGCTCCGCGAATCGGATCACGGCTATGAGATTCTGCTGGCATTGCACGTGTCGGCGATCACAATGTTCGCCGCGACGGTGGTTATGACGGACCTGCGTCTGCTGGGATGGGCCTTGCGCGGGCACTCGATCGAAAGCGTCGTGAACCAATTGCGCTGGCCTAAGCGGATTGGCTTCCTGTGCGTGGCTACTTTTGGTTTCCTGATGTTTGGAATGAAGGCGGAAGAATATTACTACAATGTTTTCTTTCGAGCTAAAGTGGTGCTGTTTTTGTTGGTCGCCGTGCATGCGCTGATTTTTCGGCCGGGCGTTTACAACCGGGCGGCGGCACCTGTGGGAGTGAAGCTGGCGGCCGCATGTTCGCTGGTGTTGTGGCTAGCGATCGTGTGCGCCGGCAGAGGGATCGGCTACATCCACGCTCCGGTTTTCTCGCATCACTTTGCGCTGCTCATCGGCCGGTGACATTTTACTGGTTGGAGAAAACGTAAACCGCGCCGGCGCCCATGGCCGAGGTATCGTTCTGATTTCCGTTGATGCCCTTGGCGGCGCTGCCTTCGCCGCGCGCGCCAACCGCCATGATCTTGCCATCCTTGCTGAACGCTACCGAGGAGGCGAATTCGTCGTAGGCCCTGGTGTTTGAACCTTTGACGTAGGCCTTCTGCACCCACGTCGTGCCGGTGCGGGTAAATAAGTACAGCGCTCCGGAATCTTCGGCTGAAACGTCCTTCTCGTTGCCGTTGATGCCCTTGGAATTCCCGTTCTCGAGCTGCGCGCAGACACCGACGGTGTTGCCATCGCCGCTGATGTTCAGGCGTGAGCCAAACCAATCCTCTTTGCCGGGGTGCGAGGCTTTGATGAACGCCTGCTGCGTCCACGTGCTGCCGCTGCGGACAAAAACATACGCGGCGCCGGTGGAGGTGTCGGTCTTGAAATCGTTGTCGCACTTTTCCGGAGGATTGACTCCGGCGGCGAAACAATCTTCGTCGCCTGCACCGCCGACAATGGTGTTGCCGTCCTGGCTGATGGCCATGTCGTAGCCCAGGGAATCGCCGTTTTCGGCATTAGAAGCTTTGAGGTAAGCAGTCTGAGCCCAATCGGCGCCCGTTCGCGTGAAGACGTAGATTGCGCCGGTGCCGCGCACCTTACGATCCATGACACCGTTGATCTCACGAGCCGAACTGCCTTCGTCGTAGGCGCTCACCGCCATGGTGTTGCCATCCGAACTCAGGCCGACGGCGTAGCCGAACAAGTCGTTGGCTCCGGGATTCGATGCCTTGACGTAGGCCTGCTGCGACCACTTGGTTCCGGTCCGCGTGAAAACGTAAGTCGCGCCCGAGGACTGCAGCGAGTTATCGTTCTGATCGCCGTTGATGCCCTTGGCGGCGCTGTCTTCGGAAATGGCGCCCGTGGCAAGAGTGTTGCCGTCCGCGCTCAGCGCGAGGGAGAATCCGAACTGATCGCCTTTAGAGGGCGTCTTCCCGTTTTCCTTTTCGCCCGTGTTCGAAGCTTTGATGTAAGACTGCTGGCTCCAGTTGGCGCCACTGCGCGTGAACACATAGACCGCTCCCGCCTGCGGGATGGACTTGTCGGTCTGATCGCCATCGATCCCTTTGGCCGCGCTGGCCTCGTAGAAGGAGGACACCGCCAGCGTGTTGCCGTCCTGGCTCAGCACCACATGGTGTCCGAAACGATAACTCTGTCCGGGATTCGACGCTTTGATGTAGGCTTGCTGAGTCCACGCGTTGTTCGTGCGAGTGAAGATGTAAACGGCTCCCGAAGCGTAGAGCGAGGTGTCGTTCTGGTTGCCGTTGATCCCTTTTGCGGCGCTGCTCTCGTAGGGGGCGCCCACCGCCATGGTGTTGCCGTCGCCGCTGAGGGCAAGGCCGTGGCCCTCCAGCGCACCGCCATTGCCGAAATGATCGTTGGCGTGGGGATTGGAGGCCTTGAGATAAGCCGTTTGCTTCAACTGCGCCTGCGCGCTGCCCAAGCTTAAGACAGCCAGGCACACCATGCTTGCCGACGAAAAAATTCTCATGCCGCCTCCCTCTGTTTTCGAACTGACGAGCTAGTTGGGCTGCGGTGCTTCCTGCTGCAACGCCGGACGCTTAGGTACATTGGTACCGAAGTTGGGGGTGCGGAAGATTTCCTTGCCGGTATCGGTCATCACCACATTGGCGCGATCGGTCAAGTTCATGTAGGGCGCGCCGCTCTTCACTTTGCGGCCGGTGAGGGTGATCTTGTCGCCGGGCTTCAAGGTGTCTTTGGTCCAGCCGAATTCTTTGATCATGGCGGTTCTGCCGCCCATCTCGGCCTGCCAGCGCACCATTTTGCCGCTCTCATCGGGCACGTCGACGACGATGATGGAATGAGGGGTGATCAACTGCATCTCGACCACGGTTCCCTGCATGACCACGACGTTATCTTCGTAGCGGCCGGCATCACCGTGATGGGCGAGAAGCGGAAGCGAGTTCAATAGCAGCCCGGCCGCCAACAAGGGCAGCGTCAGAGTCGTACTCTTCATAGAGACGGAAACCTCCTACCAGTGGGTAATGTCTCACTTTTTCCCCTACGCTGTCAACCGTATACATGCAAAACGCCCCGGACGTTTTGCCCGGGGCGCAGCACTCTCGAAAGGCTCAAGATTCTAGAACTGATTCCACAAGTATTGGTTATAAACCTCGTGATGGAACTGCACTTCGGGAGTCTTTACGAAATTTCCCAGCAGGCGCGCACAGCGGTCGGCCGAACCCTTCTTCAGATCTACGTAGCGCTCCTTCACTTCGGAGCCGAATAGCTTGGTGGTCCATTCCGCTTTGCTGAAGTCCGTCATCGCGTCGTAGATGTTGTCCGGCAGGAAGCGCTTGGCCGAGCGCAGATCCTTCATCTTCGAAATGCTGCCGTCGATGCCGGTTCTGAAAATCGAATACAGCACCATATAAGGGTTGGCGTCAGGCGCAACGGCGCGAACTTCGACGCGGATGCTGCGCTCGTTGCCGAGCGGGATGCGCACCATGGAACCGCGGTCGACTGCCGACGCGATAATTTGGTTGGGCGCCTCAAAGTGCGGGTCCAGACGGCGGTAGGCGTTAACGCTGGGATTCAGCACCAGACAAATGTCGTTGCCTGCGGTGAGGATGCGGTCTGTGAAATCCCAGCCGAATTTGCTGAGCTTTTCTTCGCCCTTGGCGTCCCAGAACATGTTGGTCTTGCCCTTGCTCACCGAAACGTTGGTGTGCATACCGCTGCCGTTGACGCCGACTACCGGTTTCGGCAAGAAGCTGGCGGTCATCCCCATGTTCTTGGCGACCTGGCGGCAAATAAATTTGTAGAGCTGGATGTGGTCGGCCGCGGCCACCACTTCGGCGTAGCTGTAATTGATTTCAAACTGCGAGGGCGCGACTTCGGGGTGATCCTTTTCGTTCTGGAATCCCATGGCGCGCTGCACTTCGGCGCTGTGATCGATAAACACACGCAGCGGGTCGCCGGGCAGCGAGTGATAGTAGCCGCCAGTGTTCACATACTCGAACTTGCCGGTCTCGGGATAGCGGCGCTCGGCGTCGAGGCCCGCGAAAATGAAGCCTTCGATTTCGTTGGCGGCGTTCAGGGTGTAGCCGTTCTTTTTGAACTGGGCTTCCGCGTAGGTTTTCAGCACGCCGCGCATGTCGCCGACATACGCGCTGCCGTCCTTTTCGAGGACCTCCCCGAACACCATCACCTTGCCGTCGCCGAACACATCGGCCGGTCCCCAGTAGAAAGCTGACCAATCGATACCCAAGCGCAGATCGCTTTCCTTCTGCGCCGTGAAACCGCGAATGGAGGAGCCGTCAAACGTCAGGTTGTCCCAGCTCTTCAGAAGGAACTTTTTGTCGTAATCGAGCATGTGCAGGCGGCCTTCGAGGTCGCTGAACATGACTGTGACTGCCTTGATCCGCTTCTCGTCGGTCAGGTACTTCAGACGCTCTTCGCGGATGGTGGCCATGGGAACGCGGTTCAGGCGCTGCTCCTTGGCTTCGAGGTTCAAGTCTTCGAGCTCATTGTAAGAGAGTCTCAGGAACTCACGTAATTCGTTGCTCATGGTACAGCTATTTTACACACAAAAAAGGCGGCGCTGGCCCCGATCAGCCAGCGCCGCCTCTTCTTCCGACTGGTTTGAGATTCGTTCCTAGCTGGCCGCCATAGCGGACTTGGGTACGCTATTGATGGTCTTCAGAACGCGCGACACGATCTGGTAGGGGTCGCCCTGGGAATTCGGCCGGCGATCTTCCAGGTAGCCTTTGTAACCATTCTTGATGAAGTTCACAGGCATGCGGATGGAAGCGCCGCGATCGGAAAGTCCGTAGCTGAACTTGTCGATGGCTTGCGTTTCGTGGTGGCCCGTGAGACGCAGATGGTTATCCGGGCCGTAGACGGCGATATGCGCGGAGACGTTATCGGAGAACGCCTTCATGAGGGCTTCAAAGTAGTCTTTGCCGCCGACTTCGCGCATGTATTTCGTCGAGAAGTTGCAGTGCATGCCGGATCCGTTCCAATCACCCTTGATGGGTTTGCAATGCAATTCCACGTCGACTTCGTATTTCTCGCAGAGGCGCATCATCAAGTAGCGAGCGGTCCAAACGTCATCGGCCGCTTTGGCGGAACCCTTGGCGAAGATCTGGAATTCCCACTGGCCCTTGGCCACTTCGGCATTGATGCCTTCGTGATTGATACCAGCGGCGAGACAGGCTTCCAGGTGCTCTTCCACAATCTTGCGCGCCAAACTGCCCATGTATTTGTAGCCGACGCCGCAATAGTAGGGACCCTGCGGAGTGCTGGGATGGCCCTTCTCGGGGAAGCCCAGCGGACGGCCGCCTTGATACAGGAAATATTCCTGCTCGAGGCCGATCCACAAGTCAGGATCGTTCTCGATGGTCGCGCGCATGTTGGTGGAATGCGGGGTCCCATCCGGATGCATCACTTCGCTCAGAACGATATAAGCGTCCTTGCGGGCAATATCGGGATAGAGCGCCACCGGCTTCAGGATGCAGTCAGAGCTCTTGCCCTCGGCCTGCATGGTGGAGCTGCCGTCGAAACCCCACAGGGGCAGGTCGGCCAGGGTAGGCGGCTTCTCAAATTGTTTGAGCAAAGTTTTGCCGCGCATCTCAGGAACCGGTTGATTGCCGTCGAGCCAAATGTATTCGAGTTTGTATTTTGTCATAAGTGTTTTGGGGAGAATTTTTGGGTTTATTCGGACGTACGGCTCTCGGTTCCATAAGCGACGGAGCGAACAACAACGGAGCGCCGGCAGAATCTCATTGCTACATTGTGGACGAAAGACGGGGCTCCGGCAATAACTTGGCCCATAGATTGTCTTTATAGGGCCGATTGCGAACTAGGATGGGTGGAGCGAAGCAGGACGCAGAACTGTGGTCTTGCAACCTCACACGGACCGTGATAGCCTTACTTCAACTTTCCTCGTCGAAAGCCTCCTTTCCCTACGTTGTTTCTTAAAGCGGCTTTGCTGGTCGCGCAAAAGCGCTCGGTTCGCGCGTCTTGATCCCTACAAGTTTGCTGGAACGCGCCTGCGATCACTACGCCGGACGGACCCGGCAACGTGACTTTAAGCGGAGACTTTCACATGAAGACGCAAACCATATTGGGGGGACTGCTGCTGGCAGTCTCTGGCCTCGCGGCGCAAAACGATCGCGCGGGACTGCAGCCGGGGACGCTGGCGGAGCCTTGGCTCACCGGCGGTCCCAATTGCCTGACGGTGCCAAACTGGCAGGTTCACGAATACAACGAGGACTTTTACATCCTGCGCGAGTCGGGTTGTATCAACGCCGAGAAGCCTTTTCTGTATTTGATCTTTGGAGAAAACAAGGCGCTGCTCGAAGACACGGGCGTTGCCAGAGACACCGACAAAAGCATCATCCCTACGGCGCCGGTGGTGATGGACCTGATGGCCCGCTGGGCTAAGCGCAAAAATCACGCGCCGGTTTCGTTGATTGTCATCCATTCGCATTCGCATGGGGACCATACCGCCGCCGACCCGCAATTTCAACAGATGGCGGACGTGCAGTTCGTGGATTCAAAACCGGCCGCAATTCAGAAGGCCGCCGGGATCGCGACCTGGCCTACGGATCTGGGCCAAATCGATTTGGGAAAACGCATCGTGGATGTGATTCCGATTCCGGGACACGATGTCGCGAGCATCGCGCTCTACGACCGCGTCACCGGGAATTTGATGACGGGCGATAGCCTGTATCCGGGCCGCCTGTATGTGGGCGAGTCGCAGATTCCCACTTACGCAGCGAGCGCGCAGCGGCTGGTGGACTTCGTCAATCTGCACCCGGTGGCGCACGTTCTGGGAACGCACATCGAACAAGGCAGCCAGCCGTATTTCGACTATCCGCGGGGGACCACATATCAGCCTAAAGAGCATGTTCTCGAACTCAGCCGCGCCCACGTGTTCGAGTTGAACGAGGCGTTCAAGAAGATGAACGGCAAGCCG
>Ga0265314_10003725_pt1 | contig 14589 bp, 12 predicted proteins | sample 4126metaG_FD_203106 | JGI IMG/M metagenome (GOLD analysis project Ga0265314, IMG submission 203106) | Rhizosphere microbial communities from Carex aquatilis grown in University of Washington, Seatle, WA, United States - 4-1-26 metaG | ecosystem: Host-associated > Plants > Roots > Rhizosphere >... | reverse complement strand
TGCGCCGCTCCTGTTCCGCGATTGATGGGGCGGAGGATTACGCGGCGCCTCAGGGCGCATGCCCATGACCACTGAAGAACCATCCCCGAGCGGGCGCCCCGCATCCCCCTTTGCCTCGCGGCTTCTGCCTTGCGCGGTTGCGATCATTGCGCTTGCCGGTGCCTGCTGGGCGTCATTTGGCACGGCGGACTGCGGGCGCTGTCAGCGCGCTGCTGCAACCTTCGAAAAGATTCCCCTGGCATGGGTTGGCGTGGGCTTTTACGCAATTCTGGCGGTTGTCGCCGGCCGTTTTGGATTGTCGCGGCTCACCCGTGCGGGTTTCTTCGTGGCGGCCGGCGTTCACCTTGTGCTTTTGGCCCTTCTCGCGTGGCAAAAGTCGTTCTGCGGCCCATGCATACTCACCGGAGCGGCCGCTTTCGCCGGCGCCATCCTGTGCCTCGGCGTCCGGCCGCGTTCCCTCACGTGCACGCTGGTCCCGTTTGGCGTGGCCGCGCTCGCAACGCTGGCCACCGTCGCCGTGCTACAGGCCCGGCGGCCCATCCATGTCTATCAGCATCCCGTGGTCGGCCTGCCCACCGCAACCAGCGAGGCGGACCGCGTGAGCCTGGTGGTCTATGAACGCGATGGCTGCAAGCATTGCGTCGACTTCGAAGAACGCGTGCTTCCGCAGGTCAATGAGGCCCTGGGCAAGCCGATCTCCGTGGAGCGGCGCGACGCTGACCTGATGATGACGACGCCGACCATCGTCGTGCAGGGCAAGGGCGGAGCGACCCGGGAATTTGTCGGCGATACGGAAGCCAACGACCTTCTCGATGCGATCCACGCTCTGCAATAGGGGGGAGCGCCCGGGCGCTGGCGAAACCTTTGCCGGCGATCATTTCGAACCACAACGGGCCGTTGCGGGTGGTGGTCAAAATATCATCGTTGTGGAAAATTCCATTCCCGCCATTCCCAGTGCCGGCCTCATGGACAGCGCTCTCCTGGCTACCTGGTCCGGTAGCGCGGGCAATTGCGTTTGGCCGCGCGTTTCGGCTCAAGTTTTTTGAAAACCCCGCCGATTTTACTTGGAGACAGACTGCAACTTTATTACGATCATCTGCGTTCTAGAGATGAGTTCCAGAAATAGCGAGTTGCCTTTCCTCGCGCGCCCTTCGGGCGGCGGCAGGGCAAGGCAACACAGTGATTCACCGTGGTCGGCGCATTCCCCGGTGCGCCAGTTTTGCGGGAGTTCTCCGTGTCCAATGCCAAGAGGTTTGTCCGCCGGATTTCCCTTCTGAGCCTTGCGTTGCCGGTTTTTGTGGCCGCAGGCGCTATCTCTGGATCCCTCACCTGTTCGGCATCCCCTGTTTCGGCGAGCGTTCGTACGCCATCGCTTCCCGCTGCCGGCCAGGGGATTCAGGTCGCCGACGAAATTATCCGCGAACTCCGCCGCCTCGGGCTTAACTTCGCCCACGACCGCATCGACCGCCCCTACGACCCCAAGGGCGAGCTTTGCTGAGCGCCCCCGGCGTTGAGGGATGTCCTTCATTCCTTGCCCAACCCGCGTGTTTATCCCTCCATCACCACCGGGTTGGTGAGCTCGCCGATTTTTTCAATGACAACTTTCACCGTGTCGCCGGCTTTTAGATAGACCGGCGGCTTCATGCCCATGCCCACGCCCGACGGCGTTCCGGTCAGGATAACTGTGCCGGGGACCAGGGTGGTGGAACCGGAGAGGAACGCGATGAGGGTGGGGACGTCAAAAATCATGTCCCGCGTGTTGCTGTCCTGCATTTTTTTGCCGTTGACGAAGGTCTGGAGCTGCATCGTGTTGGGGTTGGGGATTTCGTCGCGCGTCACGATGGCCGGGCCGAGCGGGCAGAAGGTGTCAAAACCCTTCCCCCGGCACCACTGGCTGCCGCCCCATTTCTTCTGCCAGTCGCGCGCCGAGACATCGTTGCCGCAGGTGTAGCCCAGGATGTAATCGAGGGCCTTTTCCTTCGAGACGTTTTTGCAGCGCTTGCCGATGACGATCGCCAGCTCGCATTCCCAGTCGACCTCGGTGCTTTTGAGCTGCGTCGGGATCTCGATGGCATCGCCGGGGTTCTGGAGCGTCGAGGGATTCTTCATGAACAGCACCGGGAACTCCGGCCGCGAGGCGCCGGTTTCTTCCATGTGCTTCAGGTAATTCAGCCCGATGCAGAGGATCGCCGGCGGCACGATGGGGGCTAGGAGTTTTTGGATGCCGACCTTCTGGTGGGTGACGGTATGGTTGGCGAGGATGTCGCCCTGGATGCGCAGGGCGGTGCCATCGGATTGATCAACGCCGTGATGGATCTGGCCGATGGAATCGAGGAAGCGGACGATTTTCATAAACGATACCTCCGGGGCGGGATTGTACCGGCGCCCCCAAGGCGACGAAACGATCTCAGCCCTGACGCGGGCGACGTCAACAAAGCCCTGGTGCTCACAGCCGCGGCAGCGGCGACCAGATGTTAGCCCGTGGCGTAAGCCACGGGAAAAAGGGCGCCCACACCTGCGTCATTTCCCTCCAATGAGCCCCGTCAGGGGCGACACAAAAGCGCTCAATCAAAAACAAAACGTTCGTAATACTCAATCCCATGGCGTTTCAAAAACGCCAGATACTCCTCTTGAAAGCTCACGCGCCGGTGATGCTCTTCCTGCTGTGCAATGTAATTCCGCACCACATCCACGTTGCTCTTCCTGACGCTGAGCGCCGCATATCCGCCTTGCCATCCAAAGTTTCCAATTTCACGCGGCAGATCCGTATAGGAGCCTAGAGCCAATCACCCGACAAATAAGGCATTCACCTGCCCATAGAAGCATGCCCGCGCAGAGGCAGGAGCCCCAAGAACAACACCATCTCAAACGTATCCCCGTCCTAAACACGCCTGAATCGATCGCAAGTCCGTCGAACCCCCAATCCTACCCCACATGCCATTTGGGGACCGGGCGCCGTGCGCCCAAACCCGCCACTAAAATCCCATTTTTGGCGACGCCGCATCGCGGCGTGTCTCCGCTCCCGCCCTTAATACGGTCGAATCACCTTCAACCCCTTGAACAACCGAAAATGCCGCACGTTCAACGTCACCACCGGCACGCCCACACGAATCGCCGTCGCCGCGATCAGGCAATCCGGGAAACCAACCTTGTGCGAAAGATGCAGCCTCCGCAGCCACGCAATCGCCGTTTCCGAATCCGCCTCCGTCACATGCAGCAGTTCGAACCGCCGGAACAGTCGATCGAACTTCCCAAGCTCCCGCGAGTCGCTCAGCCCCACCATCACCTCCGCCTTGACCACCGCATGGGTCGTCAATCCGGTGTCGTCCGGCAGCCCGCCCAGATAGCGACCCACGCGCGGGTCATCCTGAAATAAATCAATAAGTATTGTTGTGTCGAACAGAAGATCAGCCACCGTGGCTCCGCTCCATCACCCGCCGCCGCAGCTCGACCGACGCCGCCACAGGATCCGCCGGCAAATCCGTCCGCCCCCTCCACATCCCTTTCGCCGCGCCTATCGCTTCACGCGCAGCTCCCAATGTCTTCTTTCCTGCCCGCTTCCCTTTCGCCGTGGCCTTAAGACCGCGAATGAGCCGCAACGCTTCCCTCCGCTTCCCGGCCGGAATCGCCCGTACCTCGTGCTCGATCTGCTCAATCACCGTCATCAGAAGGCTCCTTCGATCTTCCCATTCTATCAGATTCCCCCCGCGCCGTGCGCACAAACCCATCACCGAAATTCCCTTTTAGCCACGCCGCACCGCGGCGTGCGAGCATTCTCGAAACCCGAAATCGGAAACTCGAAACTCAAAGAAGGGGGAAATCATGGAAACGGCTCACGAACGCCCAATTAACTCATTTAACCCAATTAACAAACTCTCTGCCGCATCTTTCGACACCATCGTCTACGGCAACCCTCACCCCGACCAACTCTGCAAAGACCTCCAATGCACCGACAAACAACTCTCCGATTTCCTCGACTCTGACGTTTGCCAAAACCAGCTCAAACTGGGCCAAAAACTGGCCTATTTCCAGGCGCAAGTCCGTGCGCACCGCCACGTGGACAACGCCATCGAAACGCTCCACCAGGTGACCAACAACACCAAAAACCCCATGGCCCAGCGCCTCGCCGCCACCGAACTCCTCGCCTACGCCGGCATCCACCCCGAACGCCCCCCCGCAGTAATCTTCCACAACTCCGCCACCGGCCACATCCTCCCCAAAGAAGAAACGAAGCCCCCTGAACAGCCCTCTGTTTTCAACGGCGGGGCCATTGTGCCCCCAAACCGCGCGCACGGCGCCGAGACTCATACACCCCCTCCAACCGAAAAAATTGAAAATCAAAAATGGAAAATCGAAAATCGGATCTCCCGCTACCTCACCCCACTCCTCCTCGCCGCGATCCTCTTGAAAATCAGTGTCGCACAGCCAACCTCGGCTGCGAAAGAAGCACAGCCGAGGGCGACTGTGCCACATTCAATTACGAATTCATCCGCCACGTTGCATCACAACGATCCAGGCGGGGATGGGGGATTGGAGTTCGGTGCGGAGGGGGCGTTCTTGGGAGAAGACGATTTGCAGGTTGTGGGATTTGGCGAGGGATTGGAGGTAGGGGAGGCTGTGGGCGAAGCGGGTGGTGGGTTGGAGGGTGAAGGGGGGGCTGCCGGGGGTGTTCTCGGCTTTTTCGGTGGTGAAGGCGAAGAGGCCGGCGGTGGGGAGGATGCGCGCGATGGCGGCGAAGGTTGGTTCGAGGTCGCCGGTGTAGACGACGACGTCGGCTGCGAGGATGAGGTCGAATTGATTGGGCGGGGTGCTAGAGAGGAAATGGAGGAGGTCGGCGTGGTGGACTTGGTGGTAGATGGCGCGGGACTTGGTTTGGGCGACCATGTTGGGGGCGAGGTCGATGCCGACGAGGCGGGCAGAGATGTCTTTGAAGGCGACGCCGCAGAGGCCGGTGCCGCAGCCGAGGTCGAGGATGTTGAAATTGCGGTTGGAGGCTACGGCGTCCTGAGCGGCGACTGCGTCGATGGCTTGGCGGAGATAGGTTGGGCCTTGGTAATGGAGGTCGCCGACGAGGTGCTGGTCGAAGCTGGGGGCGGCCTGGTCGAAGAGGCGGATGATGGTTTCGGGGGGCATGGCGGGGAAGCTTTCGCCGCGGAGGGCGGCGCGTTCGAAGAGGAGTTCTTCGGAATTGGGGTTGGCGGCGAGGCCTTGATCGAGGGCGGCGAGGGCCTGATCGGTTTTGCCGGCGAGCTGGAGGATGTTGGCCCAGGTGGCGTAGGCGGGGGTGAGCTGGGGGTTGTGCTTTGTGGCGGTGGCGCAGGCTTCGGCGGCGAGGTCGAGGTGGCCGAGCTGGAGGAGGGCGGAGGCGAGGCCGTGATAGGCTTCGGGGAACTGGTTGTTGTAGAAGATCGCCTGGCCGAAGCGGTCTGCGGATTCCTTAAAGCGGCGTTTCTGGAGGAGCAGGATTCCAGCGGCGGCATAGTGGCGGGAATTGGTGGGTTGGAGTTCGATGAGACGCTCGTGCAATGCGAGGGGCTCATCCACTTCGCCGCGGGCCTCGAGCGCGAGCGCACGGTTTTGGAGTGCTTCGAGCGTCAGGTTTTCGAGGGGCGGTTCGTTCACGCGTTTGGGCCTCAGGTGAGGGGGGATAATGGTTCGATTGGCGGCGCGTTACTCTACTACCACGGTGCAGCGGTTCCGCGCGGCGGCGCGAGGCACGAGGCCGTGGAGGTTGCATGCTTTTTGATTTACGCCGTAGACGGGGACGGGGCGGAGGACTTCCATGTCGCGCAGGTTGACTTCATTGCGGCAATCGGGGACGAGGAGTTTCTGGGCGCATTCGATGCCGAAGCGGAGGTCGTCGTTGCCGGTGGAAAGTACGGCGCCGCGGCCGAGGTCGGAGGTATTGACGCCGATGAAGGCGGTGTGCGGATTGTCGCGAGCGAGTTCATGAATGCGCCAGTTGATGACAGTGTAGCCGGTGACGAGACATTTGCGCACGTTTGGCGGCAGTCGCGTGGCGTGGGGGCCGGCGACTTTTACGACTTTCACGTTGTTGTGGCGACAGGCGAGGACGTGATCGCGGGCGATGATATCCTGGGGCAATTCCGGGTCATAGAGGAAGGCAATGTCGGGGTCGGGGAACGCGTCGGCGATAAATTCCAGGCGATCGGCAAAGGTATTGCCGGCGAAAATTCCGCCGATGTAGTCGCGGCTGAATTCGAGGATTCCGGTGGAAGCGGGCTCGGTGACGCCGGCGAAGATCACGCGGAGGTCCTTGCCGAGGCGCTGGCGGAGGCGGGGATTGTTGCCGAGTTCGCGGGCGAGGGCGGTGGCGGCGACGGTTCCGAGGGGGATGATATAGGTGCGATCGACATAGGCGGGATCGGTGTTGAATCGACCGAGGAGCTGGTGGATCGCCTTGGCGCGGGCGGCGGCGTTTCGGGCGAGACCGAGGTCGACGGATTCGTCGTTGATGAGATGGGTGAGGAGGAGGCCATCGAGCATGCCAAAGAGAATCCCGGCCTCGAGGCGCTGGCAATAATTGGCGTTGCTGCTGCGAAGGAATCCGACATTCACGACGCGCAGCCGGAGGCGTTCGCCGGGGAGGCGGGTGGGGCGTGCTTCGACGCGGAAGGTGGTTCCGTGATCCTCGGCGGCGGCGAACTGGGCGATGAGGTCCTTGAGCGCATCATCGGGGGCGATCTGGTGGCGGGCTTCGAGGGCGCGGCGGATGCGTTCGACGGATTTTATCTCGAGTTCGGAGAGGTCGCGGTTCTGGTAGCGCTTGCGAATCCAGTGTTCGCCGAGGCCGGTGAGGCGGGCGAGCTCTTTCCAGCGGAGATACTGCTTGGGGGCGGCTCCGGGGGGGGCGAGGAGATCAAACGCACGACGGAGGAGGCGGATGTCGACGGAACGGGTGGGCATCGGTGATCCTCGCAATTGAAACCGGGGCGATCGAGGTTCGATTTGGGCGTGGCTCAGCCAGATTAACCGATGGGTCCTGCGCAAGTCCAGCATTGATTTCGAAGATGTTGTGGAGGCGGATTGGCCGTGGCCGAGCCTGCGCAGCCATGTAAGATATATGGGATGCCGGTCGCGAAGCGCCGTGGCTCTTCGTAGGATGCACATCCCAGCAGTGTGCAGATCTATTCGCCGGGCAAACCTGGCGTGATGGAGACGAAACGACATTTCCGCTATTGAGGTGCCTTTATGTGGTGCAATTTTTCCTCGGGGCGCGGCCGCGCTGCCAACCGTTCCCGCCGGGCGATTCCGCTGATCCTCGCGGCGATTGGGGCAGGGCAGCTCATGGCGGGTGTGAGCCGGGGCGCGGAAGAAATCCCGGCGGCAGGCTCGAAACTTCCACCGGCTGAAGCCAAGACGATCACGGCGGCGGACGTCACCGCGGAAAAAGTCGGGGACTCGATACCGGTTTCGGCGATTGGGGAGCCGGTGAGCGCTGTGAAACTCAATGCGCCGCAGTGGGTGAATCAAAATGGCGGGTACGGGGTGGTCGACGGGCAGATATTGCCGGTCGATCCGAAGGCGCCGGCGATTAATTTTCGCGTGGTGCTGCCGGCGAATTGGCTGCATCACTCGGCGCAGCTTGGCGGCGGCGGGATGAACGGCACGATTCCGAACCTGACGGGGCGGGAACTGGCGCGCGGGTTTGCGACATATGGGAGCGATTCGGGCCACCAGATGGGCGGTTTTGGCGGCGGATTTCCGGGGGGAGGCTTTCCGGGCGGGGGATTCCCGGGTGGACGCGGCGGGGCTCCGGGGCGGGGTGGTGCTCCGGGCGGGAATCGCGGCGGTCCGCCCGCGACGGCGCCGGGCGGGGGCGCGATGCTCAAACCCGCACCGGGCGACCTGTTTGAAGAACTTCAGAGTGCATTTGATTCTCCGGTGAGCAATCCCGATCGCTACGTGCCGGTGCAATTTGGCGGCGGGGCAGGCGGGCCACCTCCGGGGGGACCGGGCGGCGCTCCGGGGGGCGGGCGTGGTTTTCCGGGTGGGGGTTTCCCGGGCGGCGGATTTCCAGGCGGAGGATTTGGCGGCGGGGGATTCCCGGGGATGGGCGGCGGCGGCGGGCCGGCGGATGACTGGGCGACCAACGATGAAGGGATCAAGAACCTTGGCTTCATGCAGATGAAAAAGACGCATGACGCGGCGATGGTGATCATGGAGCGCGTGTATGGCGAACGGCCGCGATTTAATTATTACTTTGGCGCGTCGCAGGGCGGCCGGGAGGCGCTGACCGTGGCGCAGCGCTACCCCGCGGATTACGACGGCATCACGGCCGATGTGCCGATCATCAATTTTTCGACGCTGATGCTGGCGCCGGAACTCATCCGCATCCAGGAAAAGCCGGCGGATAACTGGGTGACGCCGGCGAAGGTCAACGCGATCCGCGGAGAGTTTATCCGCCAGGCGGACAAGCTGGATGGCATCGAGGACGGGATCATCAATAACTACATGGCCGCGCGGGCGCTGTTTGACATGACCGAAGGTGATCCGACGCGGAATCCGTGGGCGGCGGTCCGCGGGCCGGACGGCAAGGATCCGAATCCGGATGATACGAGCGCGAATGCGAAGCTTTCTGACGGGCAGATTTCGACGCTCAAATTTACGTACAGCCGGTACAAATTCGCGACGCCGCTGGCCAATGGGGTGCAGACGTTCGGCATGTGGCTCCCCAACACCGATCCCTCGGGCAGCGGGCTGATCGTCAACCAGCGTTATCGCGGGCAGGAAGGCGCCGGGGAGAACGCTCCGCTGCACTCGCACCTGGGGATTCTGGGCGTCACGGGATTCCTGATGCAGGATTTGAAGGCCAACCCGCTGGATTACGTTGAAGGCGGAAAATATGAACAGCGCCGCCACCAGATTTCCGAATGGCTAGACGCGTGCAATCCGGATTTGTCCGCGTACTACAAGCGGGGCGGAAAATTGATGGTGACCATCGGCACGAACGATACGCTGTCCTCCCCCGGATCGCAGCTGGATTATTTCCAGTCGGTGCTCGACAAGATGGGCCGGGATACTGTGGATCAGTTCGCACGGTTTTTCGTGATACCGCAGGTGGGCCATGGGCTTTCGGGCTCGAGCTACGCCACGGCCGGCGATGGCAAGACGGTGCCGGTGACGCAGATTCCGAATCAGTATGACAAGCAGGGGCTGATGGTTGCGTGGGTGGAACAGAACAAGGCGCCTGACAAGACGCTGAAGGTGACGGCGGGCAATCGGAGCCAGCTTTTGTGTTCGTATCCCAATTTTCCGAAATACGTCAGCGGGCCGGCGGAATCGGCTGATTCCTACGTGAGTACCGCTCCTTGAGCGGCGGGAAATTCGTCGCAATGCGCCGAGCGTGTTATTCTGGCCTCATCCGATGAAAAGAGGAGGCCCCGTGCGAACTTTGCAGAAATTGTGGCTGTGCCTGGCGTGCATCGCGGCGGCGCGGGTGGTGTGTGGACAAGGCGCGCCGGCGGGGCAGCCGCAGGTGGAAGCGACGGTGGTCAATTCGCACACGCTGCGCCTGCACGTTTCGTTTTCTGAGGTTCCGGCGAAACCGAGCCTCTTTATTGTTCCGCAGAAAGATGTGGTCGCTGGCGAGAAGGTGCAGGCGTCCGATGGAGGCGTCACCCGAGTGCAGAACGGGGGCGGCGAACTGGTGGTGGATAAGGGGCAGTGGACGCTGAAGAATGCTGCCGGGGCTGTGATCATTCCGCCGACGCCGCTTCCTGTGCTGACGACCGATCCGCGGTCTGGGAAGTCTGCGGTGAGCGCGGCGATCGGCGGACCGGCCGCTGAAGCGAAGATTTACTGCAGCGGCGACAGCAATGGCGGGATCCTCCAGCAAAGCGGTGGCGGGCGCGTGGGCAACGGCACCACGGGGATTCCTTTTTACTGGAGCAGCGCGGGGTACAGCGTTCTGGCGCTGGGGGAGGATGACAACGCGCCCGGGAGCTGGCAACGCTCGGGGGACAAGGGGGAAATAAGCTGGCTGGTGCCGGGGAGTTCGCTCGACCTTTATGTTACGCCGACCGCCAGTCTCCAGCGGGCGACAGAGGCGTATGCGGATCTCACGGGCCGGCCGCCGGTTCCGCCGCGCTGGGCGTTGGGCTATATGCAGAGCCGGTGGGGCTGGCGAGACCGGGCGTATATTGAGGATGCGCTGAAGCAATTCGTCGATCGCAAGCTTCCGGTTGACGCGTTTATTTTTGATTTTGAGTGGTACACGCCGCAGAACGATTACGCGGTGCCCGCGGCGGGGGCGACGGGGTACAGCGATTTTTCGTTCAACCCGGCGCTATTTCCTGATCCGGCAAAGGAGCTGGCTGAACTGCACGCACAGGGGATTCATGTGGTGGGAATCCGGAAGCCGCGACTGGGCAATCTTGAAGCGCTCAATGACCTTCGCCAGCGGGGATGGATCACGGCGATTGATTCGGCGGTCGCGGGTGGGCGAGGCGGACGCGGGCGAGGGACCGAACAGCGGCTGCTGGATTACAGCAAGCCGGAGGTTCGGGACTGGTATGCGAGGCAGATGACGCCGCTCTTGAAGGATGGGATCGATGGGTGGTGGAACGACGAGGGTGAACAGACGTACACTATGTACACGTATTGGAACCAATCCGAAGCGCAGGCGCTGGCCGCGGTGAATCCGGAGGGGCGTCTGTGGACGATCAACCGGGCGTTTCAGCCGGGAATGCAGCGCTATGGTGCGGCGGCGTGGGCGGGCGATTTTTTGAACAACTGGCAGGGCCTGGCTCAGACGCCGACGCGGCTGCTGAACTGGAGCCTCGCGGGGATGGATTACAGTGCCTGCGACATCGGCGGTTTTCAGGGCAACATTTCGGCGGAGCTGCTGACGCGCTGGATGCAGGCGGGGGTCTTTTTTCCGGTGATGCGGTCGCATTCTTCCAATACGGTCACGCCGCGATTTCCGTGGCTTTATGGGGATCAGGCGGAGGGGTACATTCGCAAGGCGCTGGATCTGCGGTATCGGCTGGTGCCGTATTATTACAGCCTGGCGCACGAGGCGTCGGAGAAGGGCACGCCGTTGATGCGGCCGCTGGCCATGGAATTTCCAGATGATGCACAGGCGGCGAACCTGAGCGATCAATGGCTGATGGGCGAAGGGCTGATGGCGGCGCCGGTTCTGACGGCCAGCAGCGGCGCTGGGGATGAAAGCAGCGGCACGAAGCGCACGGTCTACTTTCCCAAGACGACGTGGTACACGCTGGATTCGAATAAAGGGCAGGATGGCGGGAAGAGCGTGGAGATGGTAATTCCGTGGGACCAGGTGCCCACGTTCGTCCGTGCCGGCACGATTCTGCCGCTGGCTCCGGTGATTCAGCATACGGATGATTTGCCGGGCGGGCCGCTCGATTTGCAGATTTATCCTGGCGCGGATGGCGGCTTTACGCTTACGGAGGATGATGGGAAGTCCACGGCGTATATGACCGGGCAAATGCGGCAGACCACCTTTACCTGGAAGGATGCGACCCGCACGCTTACGTGGAAAATCGCGGGTCCGTATCAAGGCAAGGACATCTTCAAGGAAATGAATGTTACTGTTTTCGATCCGGCCGGCGTACTGACGAAACATGCAACTCTGAGCACCGGCGGCTCTGTCACTCTGACGAAATGAAACCCTCTGCGAGGCCCCGAATGATCCGAATACGATTCCTCCCCGCGCTGGCGTGTCTGGCCATCGCACCGTTTTGTGGTTCCTGTTCACAATCTGACCCGGCATCGGCAGCGCAGCCTGCTGCGAAGGCGGTCGCAGCCGATGTGGAGAGGATGCTGATCCCTGACAAGTCGTGGACCTGTGGAATGGCGGGTGGAATCCCCAAACCGGAATCGGGCACGTTGCTGCTGGAAGCGAAGATGCCGCTGGACAATTTTTATGATGTGGGAAAGACGCCTTATGGTCAGCGGCAGGTTGCGGTGACGCAGGCGGGGACGATGAGTGGGCCGAAGATTCAGGGTGACGTCCTTGCGGGCGGGCTTGATTTTGAGCTTACGCTGCCAAACGGTGTGGTTGAAGTCGAGCAGATTTTTGTCCTGCGCACCAGTGACGGCCGGTACGCGATCATGCGGAATGCCGGGACGGGCGTGAGCGGCAACGATGTGCGGGTTGTGTTTGACGTGGAAGCGCCTGCCGCGGGGAATTTCGCCTGGCTGAACACCGGGACGTATGTTGGGCGGCGCACGATCGATGCGGCGAATAAGACGATGAGTCTTTCGATTTATGATGTGGCGAACGCGCCGCAAACGGGGGCTGTTCACCCCATCCGGATCATGAAGCCGGCGAATCTTCCGGCGCAGCCGTGGGATTACCGCAAGGCGGATCCGTCTGAGCGGCAGGGTGAGCGTATCGTCACGGAGAGCGTGCAACTCGGCGCGAGCCAGGCCATCGCCGGTGGGAAGCGCGGGGCGCGCAACATCATTCCAATTACCGGCGGCACTCTCGCGGGTGAAATCAGCGGCAAGGTGCTTTTTGGCGGGGCCGATTATCAAAGCCCCACCGCGGGGCCGGCCATTGATGCCCGCTATCTCTGGCAGACCAGCGATGGGCAGGTCATCATTGTCCGCAACACCGGGCCATTTAACGGGCTGATACCCACTTTCGAAACCAGCGTCGACGGGAAGTTTGCGTGGCTCAATACGGGCAAATACCTCAGCTCCCCGCCGGGATTCGGCGGCGGAGGGGGCGGGGGCCTGAGCATCAGCATGTTTAAGAGCGCCGCATCCCAGTAACCCCTCTTCTCAATTAGATGGAAGTACCGCTTGTCTACCAACGATGAAATTCTGATTGCCGGCGCCGGCATCGGCGGGCTTGTTGCGGCCCTGAGTCTCCATGAGGCGGGCTTTTCTGTCCGCGTCTTTGAAGCTGTGCCGGAATTAAAACCGCTGGGCGTCGGCATCAACATGCTGCCCCATGCGGTGCGCGAGCTTGAGGAGATGGGGCTGCGTGAATCGATTGAGCGGGCCGGCGTTGCGTGTCGGGAACTGGCTTACTTTACCAAGCGGGGGGAGCGCATCTGGGCGGAGCCTCGGGGCCTTGCCGCGGGTTATCGCTGGCCGCAGATTTCCATTCACCGCGGGACGCTGCAGATGCTGCTGCTTGAGGCAGCGCAGAAGCGTATAGGGTCTGATCGGATCCATCTGGGGCATCAACTGGTCCGCTTTGATGGCCGCGCCGGCAAGGGTGTGCGCGCCGAATTTGCGGAGCGCGCGGCCGGCCGGGAAAGGACGACTGAGGGCCGAGTTCTGATCGCATGCGATGGGATCCATTCCGCGGCGCGCAAGACGTTTTATCCCGATGAAGGCGCGCCGCGCTGGAATGGCGCCGTCATGTGGCGGGGGGTCGCGGAATTTGCGCCAATTCTGGATGGCCATACGATGATTATGGCGGGTCATACCCGCACCAAATTTGTGTGCTACCCGATCAGCCACCAGGCAAGCCGGCCAGGCATGCAACTGATCAACTTCATCGCCGAGCGCCGCTTCGACACCACGGCGCTGGAACAGCGGGAAGACTGGAGCCGGCCGGGGAACCTGGATGATTTTCTCCCGACGTTTGAGTCCTTTCGCTTTGACTGGCTCGATGCGCCGGCGATGATCCGCGCGGCTGCCGCGGTGTGGGTGTATCCGATGATTGACCGCGACCCGGTACCGCGGTGGACGTTTGGCCCGGTCACGCTGCTTGGCGATGCGGCCCATCCGATGTACCCGATCGGCTCGAATGGCGCCTCGCAGGCGATCCTCGATGCACGTGTGCTGACGGGATGCCTGCGTCATTCGCGCGAGGACCTGGAGCAGGGCCTGGAGCGGTATGAGCAAATCCGCCGGCCCGCCACGGCGAAGGTCACGCTTTCCAATCGCGAGCAGGGCCCGGAGGCGTGCATGCAACTGGTTGAAGACCGCGCGCCCGGCGGCTTTGCGAACCTGCAGGAGGTGGTGCCGCCGGCGGAACTGCAGGCGATAGCGGACCGTTATAAGCAACTCGCGGGTTTTGCGGTGCGGGATTTGAACAACCGGCGGCCGCTTGTCGATGCGCCGGGCAATGCATAAATGAACAAGGGGGGAGCGGGTACGAGCGCGCTGACACTTTATCGCTTGAGGGAGTGGGCTTTGATACCCCTGACTCCCCTGTTTGGCACATTTTTATAGCTTTCTGTCTCCACACGGTTACACTTTTGCCAGCGGCGGCGCGAGGAATTCTTTCTGTTGAACAGGCAAAGGTGCAGGAGATTCCCATGCCGATTCCTTCGTTCACGTCACCGGTTCCGGCGCTCCCGGGCATGGGCGCCATACCACAAAATGGCGGTGTGCTTTACCGCGTGTGGGCGCCGTTTGCTTCCTCGGTCACACTGTGGGGAGATTTTTTTAACGCAGGCAACCTGACGCCCAGTGCGTGGGATTCTGTGGCGCTCTCCCGCGACGACGTTTCGGGGGACGGCGCGCACTATTGGTCGGCATTCGTGCCCAATGCCCTGCCCGATTCACTTTACAAGTTTCAAATAGGCTGCGACGGGACGAGGCAGAACACGCACGTCCAGACGCTCTGGAAGCAGGATC
>Ga0265314_10003724_pt1 | contig 14590 bp, 10 predicted proteins | sample 4126metaG_FD_203106 | JGI IMG/M metagenome (GOLD analysis project Ga0265314, IMG submission 203106) | Rhizosphere microbial communities from Carex aquatilis grown in University of Washington, Seatle, WA, United States - 4-1-26 metaG | ecosystem: Host-associated > Plants > Roots > Rhizosphere >... | reverse complement strand
CCCAAAAGCACATCCGGGCCGGCGTGATCGCGTATCAGCGTCACGACCTCGATATCACGAGCATCCCCTTCATCCCGTGGCATCCACTTGAAACCGCGGCCGATCTTGATCTTGAATGCCTGGTGGCCGCGTTCCAATCCTTCGTCGATCTCTTCACGAAAACGATCTTGCCAGCGGTCGGCGTATTGTGGCAGCAAGTCGGCAAAATAGATCGAACCGTCGTAGGCGGGGATCTGCCGTCTACCGGCCCCGCCCAGCAGTTCGTGAACCGGCTTGTTCAGAACCTTGCCGATCAGGTCCCACAGCGGCATCGTTCCAACGCCCAGCGGGCCGGTCATTCTCGGCATGTCCTCACGGTAGCAATCAAACGGGTTCTTGCCCAGGAGCTTGGCGGAGTCATCCTTGGACGCCACGCAGTTACCCAGGCCCTCAGTGTCCATGTTGGTGTAGAGCCGCAGCATGCGGTCGCGGCCCCGGTCCCCATGGACGTCGAGCCTGGCATTCTTTCCCGCCACCTTGGCCCTCCGTGGCGACAGTTCAAAGCCAACGACACGGGTGATCCGCAAATCCTGCGGGGCATCGGCCGAGCGAGCCGTCGAGGCCAGCAGCGACCCGGCAACAGCAAGATGGAAATCACGGCGGTTCATCGGCGCCTCCCGTCTGGCGAGCTTTCGCGGTGCTGTTTGTTGGCGCACATTCTCCCGCGCGGCAGTCGGTCCAACAAGCGGCGCCCTCGACGGGAGTCGCATGGGCCGGCAAACTCGCTAAAATGTTGGCCGCACCCTGGCATCAAATCCGCGTTTTGCAACGACCTCCCCCTTGCAGAAATTCCGCTTACGGGGGCAGTAGCGAGTGTAGGAAGAAGTGTGTGATGGCGAAGAAACCGTCCAAGTCCAAGCCAAAGAAGGCACAGCAGGCAACCCGGCCTGCCAGCAAGACCAAGTCGAAGAAGACCGCTGCCTCCAGCAGCAAGCAGAAGACTTCCAAACGTCCCGCTCAAGCTGGTCGAAAGGTTGGACAACAGAAGCCATCAAAGACTGCTCCCAAGAAAAAGCCTTTGGTACGCAGGGCATCGCGAACTGCGACGACCACAGCGCGCAGAGCCGCTTCCACGCAGACCCCTTATCCCTTCCCACCACCAGTCTCCGCGCGTCCTGAACAGTTGCCGCTTTCTGATCCGAATTGGACTTGGGAAGGTTTCCAAGCCTTCTGCCTCGACTTGGTGTCCAGACTTCCGATCACAAACGGAGCCGGGAAGAATCACCACTTTGGGAAGCAGGGAGACGCCCAGGACGGGATCGACCTGTTCGCCGACATGAAGAACGGGGAGCATTGGGGGTTCCAGTGCAAGAAGAAGAAGCGGTTCGGCGAGGCCGACACGCTGAAGGCGATCAAGGTAACGTCCTACAAGGCCGACAAGTTCATCATCCTCCTCAGCATCGAGGCGACCGCAGCCGTCCGCAAGGTGATGCGGAGGAGGAAGAAGTGGGACGTTTGGGACGTGCGGTACATTTCACAAAAGGTTCGGCAATTACCCCTCGACGATGCACGCCAATTGCTCGATCCTCATTTTGGACCCGCCTGGCGTAAGGCATTTCTCGGTGTCACGGCCGCGAGTACCTTTCCGACCGCGGAGGCGTTCTTCCGCCCGCTGCTTGACGGCTCCAAACTGTTCAACCACACCTGGGCGCTGATTGGTCGGGCCGCGTATGTCGATGGGCTGCACGGCTTCGTCGTCTCGGACCACCAGCGCGCGGCCGTTTTTCTCGGACGCGGCGGCATCGGGAAGTCAAAACTGCTCCACGCCTTCTCCCAGGGGTTCGAGGGTCGCCACCCCGCGTTCAGATTGTTTTTCCTGGCGGAAGGTCTGCCTGTGACCCAGGACAGCCTAGACGATCTGCCTTCGACTCCTTGCGTAATTGTCGTGGACGACTCCCACCGCCGAAGCGAAGACGTGGCAGCCCTGCTCGCGTTGGCACAGCAACGGGCGCACCCCCTCAAGATCTTGCTGTCGGCGCGCCCCCAGGGAGTCGATCATCTCAACTCCCTGCTGAACCGCGCCGGGGTCGATGAACGGCAGGTGGCGCGGATCGGAACGATCAGCGACTTGAGCCGCGAAGAGACGAAGGAACTGGCCCGACAGGCTCTCGGCGAGGAACACGCCTACCTCGCCGACCGCTTGACGGCGGCGACACGGGACTGCCCGCTGGTCACGGTCGTCGGTGGACAGCTTCTCGCCCGCAGTGCTGTGGAACCCCTGCTGTTGGACCAGTACGACGAGTTTCGGCAGGCCGTCCTCACGAAGTTCGAGGACATCCTGGTCGGGCAGGTGGGTGATCTCATCGAGCCGAAGTTGTGCAGGCGGCTCCTCGCAGTGCTGGCCGCGGTCGCGCCGATCCGACCGGAAAACCAGCAGTTGCAACAGGCTGCCGCGACCTTCCTTGGCGTGAATCCGCCAGATGTCGCCGACGCTATCGCCGTCCTTGAGCAGCACGGGATTCTCCTGCGCCGTGGCTATTCACTGCGTATCGCCCCCGATGTACTGGCCGACCATGTGCTGCATAAGGCTTGCCTCACGCAGCAGGGCCGGCTGACCGGGTTCGCACAACATGTTTACGAGCTGTTCGCACCGATTAGCCTGACGCAGGTGCTTCGGAATCTGGCGGAACTCGACTGGCGCGTCCAGCACGCCACCGGCGAGCAGACGGACCTCCTCGCCGCCATTTGGCAGAGCATTGAGGAGCAGTTCCGAGCGGCACCACATTCGGTTCGCGGCCAAATCCTCGATGTGCTGAAGGACATCGCCTACTTTCAGCCGGGGAGAATGCTCGCCCTGGTGCAGTACGCCATGCGGAACCCAGCGACCGCTCCCGAAGACAACCGGATGGCCCGATTCCACCAGTTCACACACGCCGATGTGACGGAGAGGCTGCCCGAACTCTTGAAGTGGATCAGTCGAACGCTGGTCTACCTACCCTGCTGCGCCGACCTCCTGTGGGAGTTGGGCCGGGACGAGGACCGGAACGGTAATTTCGGCGGTCACGAATCCGCCATGTCGGTTCTCGTTGACATGGCGAGTTACCACTTCGACAAACCCTTCGCCGTAAACCAGTCCGTGATCGAGGTGGTGCGCCTGTGGCTCCAGGAGCCAGATGCACACGACCATCGGAACTCGCCTCTGGACGTTCTCGACCCCCTTTTCGCGAAAACGGGCCACACGTCTTGGTCGGAGGGGTATCGGATCGCGATCCGGGCGTTCAAGCTGGATCGGGATGAAGTCACAACGCTTCGGAACGACGCCTTGAGCATCGTGAGGGAGTGCGCTTTCTCCGCGAATCCCAAGATCACCTTGCAGGCGTTGAACAGCCTCGACCATGCAATGCGCGGCCCGATGCCGATGTTCAACATGACGCTTTCCAAGGAGGACCATGCCCAATGGGTTCCAGAGCAGTTGACCATCATCGGCATTCTCAGGGAACTCACTCGGCACACAAGCAACCCGCTCATTCACTTGCGGGTGATGGAGGCGCTGCACTGGTGCAGCCGGTACGGCCAGCCGGAAGTGAAAAAGCTGGCCCAGGACGCTGTTGCCGCCATCCCCGACAACTTTGACCTGCGCCTCACCGGGTCGTTGGTCCAAGGACATGGCACTCATGACCTCCCTGAAGAAGACGAGAACACGACTGAAGTGCTGATGCGAAACCACGAGCACCAAGTCGAGCGCCGCCGCGCGCTCGCACTTGAGTATTGGCAGCAGCACCCGATTACTGCGGCCTGCATCGCGGATCTCGCAGGGCGGCTGCTGGCGATCCAAGAAGCAGGGCGGGCAGTTTATCCCTGCCAGTTCCTCGACATGATGCTAGAGGTCCAGCCGGGCCGGGCCATTGAGTTCTGCGAAGCGGTGATCCAAGAGCCGAACTGTCCATTGGCGGGGTGTTTTGGACGGTTCATGGGCCACATCCGGGCCGCGAATGTCGAGAACGCTGTTGACCTGGCCGGGCGAGTTCTTGATGGTGGCAACCTCGCCATGTGCCGCGCCGTGGCTGACTTCTACGGGCATGGCATTTTTGGGTCTGGCGAACCGAGGACAGATGACCTCGCGGTCCTTAGGCGGCTCCTGGGCCATTCCGACGCGGGCGTGAGGGTGATGAGCGTCAATGCCCTACGGCGACTCGGACGGTCCCATTCGGCGACGGCGATTGCGTTGGCGAGACTCGTCGATTTTGGAACCGAATCAGACCTAGCCGAAGCGTTGTGCGCCAACTTCCACGCACAGTACGGTATTCCACCTGGTCTGCTCTCTGACGACGACATCACCGCGATCTTGAAGAAGCTGGAGACGGTAAACCGTTTAGACCACCATGTCCACGAGTTCCTGGCGATGGCATCGGCACGCCAGCCCCGTCAGGTCGTTCACTTATTGCTCGTCAGGGTCGAACGGGGCGACGAGCGGTACGACCGGAATTTCGAGCCGATGCCGCACCTGGGCTTACACCACGGGCTGAGTGGCTTGGCAAACGCTGATGACTACGAAGCCATTCTTGCCCAGGTTCGGGACCGTGCTGCATGCGCGGATTGTCGAGATCGGTTCTGGATCACAAAGTTGTTCAAGGAGGTATCCTTTGGGTACGGGCATCGCTGCTTGGCGGTGCTTGGCGACTGGATCGACTCTGGCGACCCGACCAAGATCGAAGCCGCCGCCGCGTTGCTGAGGGACGCCCACGCATCTTTTGTTTTCGACCATTTCGACTTCGTGTCGAACGCCATTTCAAGGGCCATTGCTGTCGGCGAGGAGTGCTACCAGGCCGTGTCAAGACACTTTTACATTTGCGCCGTCTACCACGGACGACAGCGTGTTGGAGGCGGTCCATTCCCGCAGGACGTTACCCTGCGTGACAAGGCCACCGAGTCGATGCGAAATACACAGGCCGGCACGCCGCTCCATCGGTTCTACGAGTCGCTGGTCAGGTGCGCCGTACGGAACATTCAGGAGGAGCAAGCGAAGGAGGAGGAGATGGACAATTGAGGTCGCAACCTCATTCAGCCCACGGCCCTGAAAAACATGAATGTTCGATACCGATCAGTATAAACTTCGAGCCGTCTGCCTGCCGCTTGCTGGTGGGGGATGCTGGCAGGCATGGCCAGGCCACGGCACCACGGAAAGAGTTTGCTGCTTTTGCAGAGGGAAGCGCCGCAAGGCCAGCAGTCGAGCTGGGCGGACTACGGGCTGACGCAGACACCCCGCCCTTGCACTCAACACTTTGACGCGTAAGACTGGTGCGTAGTGATGGGTCGGCGTCAACGAAGTTACTGTCTCAAAGGTACGAGAGCGATGGACGTTGGATTTCCTGACGGCGTCGAGTTCAGTGTTCGTCCTCTCATGGAGCAGGTCCCCGGCCTGCTCATAGAGTTGCAAGGGGTACGATCAGAAGATAGCGAGCGACTGCGAGATCTTCTTGCGCGTCTCCACCTTCGAGTCACCGGTACGCGAACGTGGAGATGCGATGCCTCAACCTACGGTATCGTATATATCAGCAAGAAGACAATCGAAATCCTGTGGGCATTCTCATTCGCCCATGTTTCGATTTACAAGCATCTGCTTGAAGGCAAACAAATCTCGGGCGACTTCGATATCGGAGGCAATCCTGCTCTCGCACTGCCGAGGGCAATGTTGGCCTGGTGCAAAGCGGACGCTACATTGCTCGGCGCAAACGACATACCCGAGGACGCCCCAGTGCCAATGCCTGGCGCACGCGCTGACTCCATTGAAGAAGTCGCATATAACATCGCACGATATGCAATTCAGTTTTGTTTATTCCATGAGATGGGACACGTCTTCGTCGGAAACGCGATTCCTGATATTCGCGAATGCGAACGGGAATGCGATCGGAAAGCCGCGCACTGGATGGTGCAGTTGCCCGCAGACTCAGAAAGAGTCGTACGACACCGAAAACAGGGAATGGCGGTTGCCCTGGCCTACATCGTCGCATACGGCCTTGACACGGGCCGTCACGATGGAATCACACATGATTCGACCTACGTTCGTCTCGTGGATGTCTTGGAACAGCAGTGTTCGATCCGAGATGACTGCCCGTGGAGTTTAGTGACGGCGATCCTTGCCGCACATGCAACCGATCAGGGAATTGCACTCAACGTTGGTGCTGTCCCTGACGAAGGCTTTGAAGAGTTCTCCCTTGCGGTACATGCATTTCGTGACGCAATCCAAGCCCATGACATCGGGCGATGACACTCCGGCCAAGCGGTTTGGCTTGGCGACCATCGTCGCCAAAGGGCCCGCTCTGAGTGATGCGGGGCCCATCAGGCCCGCAGTGGCTTTCTGCCGAGTCCTCGCTCACGGCTAGAACTTGCGGGCGGACCCTTCCGCTCGCCCGGGCGAACCGCTCCTTTTGTACCCAGCGAGCGCCGCTTGGCCAAATGCCGCCCCACCATAAATCACCGATGCTTTCACCACTTGCCGCGCCGGCCTGCCCTACTGTTGTCAGTCGCGTCTGGTATTGTCTAGCTTGCACAGCGCGTTCTGGTCGCGTCGAATGGCAGCTGGCCCAATCGCGGCGGCCGGCGAGCATCTCAATCGCAACGCAATTGATGGAGACAACGATGGCCAAGAAATCGCGGTCCGAAAACGCCCCACAGCGCAAAGGCACGGCCAGCACCCAGCGTAAGCCGGCGTCACGGCCCTTACCGAGCGAGTTGCCAAATCAAACAAACGAAGCCGACCGACGTGTACGGCAAGTCGATCGCCATGCCCGAACCCTGCAGGTCTTGCAGCGAATCATGGGCAAAGGTCGCTGGAACGCACAAAACCTGGCCGCCGAGCTTGAATGCCACGAACGGACCATCCATCGTGACCTCGCGATTCTTCAGGGGGCGGGCGTGCCTTGGTATTTCGACGAGCGAGAGCGCTCGTACCGCGTTTTGCCCACTTTCCGTTTCCCCACGTTGCGGCTCGACGACGAGGAGCTGCTCGGTCAGGCCGTGAGCACTGCGATCGCTGAGGCTCCTGGGCTGAAGATCGGTGTCGGTTCCAAGGCGACCACCCGCAAACTTGCCGACACGTCGAATGAACAAGCAGAGAAAATTCTTCGCGAGGCCGCGGACCTGGTTTCCGTACTCTCGCTCCAGCTCGCCGACCACGGCCGAGCGCAAGACGTGATTCACACCGCCCAATGGGCATTGCTCCGTCACCGGCAAGTTGCCGGCGATTACCAGAGCCCCTACCAACCGCGCCCGGTCCGCTTGCGGTTGCACCCCTACCGGCTGGCGCTGGTCAAGCAGGCTTGGTACTTGATCGCCCGCCCGGACGGCGCGGACGCGCCCAAAACGTACCGCATAGCTCGCTTCCGGTCGATGCGGATGGTCGATCATGCCGCCGAGGTTCCTGAGAAATTCAACCTTCGCGACTATTTCGGCGACGCTTGGGCCGTTTACCGCGGCCAGACGACCTACGACGTTGAGATTGCCTTCGATAAAAAGGCCGCCGCGCTGGTGACCGAGACCGACTGGCACCACACGCAGCAGGTCGAACGTCATCCCGACGGCGGTGCCGTGGTCCGTTTCCGCGTCGCCGGGCTCGACGAAATCGTCCACTGGGTGCTCGGCTGGTCGGGGCGGGCGAAAGTGATCAGCCCACCAGAGTTGCGCGAGAAGGTCATCGAACAGTTGCAGGCCGCCCTGAAGCTGCAAGAATCTTGAAGTTTTGTTTTCCGCCTCTGGCCCACTGTGGTCAGTGACGTCTGTTATTTATGGATCTGTGGAGCTGTGGCTCCCGGAGAGACGCAGGCCCCGCGATGGGGTGGCGGCCAATCCTCTGCCTACCAGGCAAGGGTCGCAAACTTGGGTACGGCACCGCTCGGCATTGTTCGCAGCAAAGGTGTCCAATGCCCGCGACGACTTCCCTGGACCCATAGGCACGTGCGGCGCAACGCCTTGAAAACGTCAATCTCCGGAGCCACACTCCCGCCTTTTGTCCCTGTTACTAATAGGAGCCTGCATGAACAACATCCTCGGAGCCCATGTCGAATACTGCTGGATCGACATGCCGTTAGATACTCGCGAAACCGACATGCCCTGCCTGGCGTCGCGAGTCGCGCGATTGGAGTCATTGGTCGCCCAGCTTGCGGCAGCGGGGCCGGGGTCATACCCAGACGACGATGCTTTCACCCTGGAGTTGAGCGATGATGATGACTGCGAGTAAAAGGCGCCCTGACGGCAGGGCCGGCAATGACTTCGATCTCGACCACCTGATGGCCACGGTTTCCACGCCAGGCCAAAGGGAGGCCGTGCGGTGCCGCTGGCGGACCGCAACACGAGCGATCAGTTCCCGGCAATCATTGACCGGCGCCTGGTACTGGGTGCCACTCCCCGCCGGTGGCGGTAGGGTTCGCTGGGAGGTGCAGGAGTTCTTCGACGTCTGGCGTCCATCGTCAGACCATGTTTACATCTGGCAACACGTCCGCGATTCGCTTGAATGCCATTGGCGGCGCCGGCTTGCGGGAATCGACTATTACAGTCTGCCGCGCGGCCGGGTGAGCCGGCGGATTGGCGTGAATGGCGCCGACACGGTGCTGAACATCTACCACGGCAACGACGCGCCACGGGGAGGCGGCGGTTTGGCAAGCGTGCGGCAGGCATTCAACTTGCCGCGCTCGGTGGGGGCGATGTTCGACGACCATGAACGCTGCATCGCTGGCCAGCCAGAAGCCTTGTCGCGGGCCCTGGGAATCGACTTGCGAGTAAGGGGGGTCGAAATGTCCGACCTGGATTGGGGCGATGAGGCGTGATGTTGTGCGACGTATTTCTTTTCAATGCCCGAGGTAAGCCCAATGCCTGACACCCGTCCATCGACCACCTTGCCCTACGGCACGGACGACCTTGATCCGGTTCCACACTTCTTGGCCGGCTCGCGTCGCAAGGTTCGTTGCTACGTCCGTGGCTGCAACCTCGAACTTCATCCGCCGACGCGCCAGCATGGTAGCGGCGATGCTTGCCCCGACCACGGTATCCGCTGCCATGCCAGCAAGGATTGCACGTATTCCTATACCGACCCGCGGCGAAACTTCATCATCGACGCCGATCTGGCCAGGGACCGAGTGCTAGGACACCCCTCCAAGTTCGAGAGCCACCGGTTCGGCCTTGAGAACTCCGAGGACGCCCTGACCTGGAACGTGTTCCGTTCGTTCCAGCGGGCTCACGTCCTGCACCGTGTTGCCCAGCGGATCACCGGCCTGCCTCGCGCCGATGAGCCGAAGCTGTTCCTCTGGGGCATCAGTGTTTCGGACGACATGTTCCAGCCATGGGACCTGCTAGCCCGTGCCCGTGAACGGTTCGAAACCAACTTGCCTGTCAAACGCCCACTCACCGAGCCAGATATCGCTCTTTGGCTGCCTGGCGTGTACTTGATCCTGATCGAGGCCAAGTTCACCAGCGCCAATCCGGTCTACACCGATGGCCCGCGAACGAATGCGACCTCGCTGACCAAGCAAGAGCTGCTCGACATCTACCAGGATCGCGAGCTTTCGATCCTCGACCTGGATCAGGCGCGCCGCCGGCCGCAAGTGCATTACCAACTATGGAGGAATATGGTGTTCGCCGAGTGGATGGCCCGCGCCGACGGCCATACCACGCCCGCCTACCATGCCAACTTGACCCGAGCGGCTGATGAGGCCGAGGGTTGCCGCGAATTCCATGGTCTGGTGCGGCCCGAGTTCGCCGACCGCTTTGCCCGACTCACGTGGGAAGAACTCGACACCTCGGCTGCCGGCACCGCCGACATGGCCCGGCTACGGAAGTACCTGCGGACCAAAACCGCCCGATTGCATCAGGCGTTTCTCCTCCAGGAACCAGCATGCCCAACGAATCAGTGAATTGCCCCAGTTGCGGCTCGCCGACTTGTACGGAATACCGCGCGAATGCTTTCGTCTGCCAGAACTGCGATGGCACGTTTCGCTGGTTGAACCCGACGGAGTTCACCGTCGTCCACCGCGGCGGCACATGCGACTGCGGGAGACGGGGTGTTGGCGGTTGCACTCTGTGCCGCACCAGCGTCTGCAAGAAACATCACGCTACCTGGCAGGCGCTTTTCTCCACCTGGCAGCTCCTGAAGCGTTCCTACGCCACCGACCCGGCTCGCGGCTGGTTGCAGCGGTGTGTCGATGAACGCTTCGGCAACGATTGGCGCGATCAGCCGTCGTTCTATCGGCTGCCCCACGACGTCACCGCGCCTGTGCTGAAGCAATTGAAGCACGATCATTGCACCGATGTCGATCTGCTCTGCCTGGCCTGCACCGAAGCGTTGTTCGCGAAGCTCCTGCGCCCGATCGAAAACCAGATCGGGCGGCTTGATCGCGAGGGCCGGCTCTGCGAGCTTTGCCTGATCGACTATAAGCGGAACGTGCCCCAAAACGTGCCCCAATGCAGTCGGAACGTGCCTCAATATGACCAACAGTTGCTGATGGCGAGTGGCCACTGCAAGGCCTGCGGTCTTGGTTTTTGCGTCTTGCACTCCGAATTGTGCGATCGTTGCAAGACCTGCTGGTGCAAGCCACACTCCCCGCCTGCCGGCTTCGAGGGTTGCTGCCAGTGCACACCGCCGCCGAGTAGGCTCGAACGGATTTTCGGCTGGCGGTCCGACGCAACCATTCACGATCCACCAAGACGGATCGGACGACCATGAACGACATATACACACCGCCCAATGCCGAAGAATTCTGCCGCTGGCTTTCACCAGAGCTGGTCGAGACGCTGGTTAACAACCCGTTCTGGCGGAACATCCGTGCCGATCGGGAGCTTCAACCCGAGATCGGCTACGGGAGCATCATGGTCCACTTCAGGGGGCAGGCCCTGCTTACGGACCTTCGGCTCCACGATGGATCACTGACCGCGGCCGTCGATCGCCACTTGCTCCCCTTGGAGTCGTCAACGGAAAGCTACAATCGTCACCTTCCGATGCGCTGGCGGGATGATGCGGGCCTAGCCTTCGACCCGCCGCTGTCGCCACGGGCAGTCGGTTTTGGTTCACCTGACGTTCTACGGACCTACAAGCGAATGGCGAGATTCGCTGGGGCGCCGGATGGGATTCGGCATCGTATCGCGATCGACCCACGCAACCGTGTGCTGGATCAGGCAATCGGGTTCGCGGGCAACGTCCACAGCCCGATCGACCTGGCGTACTTCGATCCGTCGATCGGGAAGCTCTGTTTCGCGGTCATCAAGCACTGCGCCGATGAGCGGCTGCTGGTGCCCTGCGGGAAGCCCGCCATCGTCAGGCAGCTTCGGGCCTACGGCGTATGGCTTGCCCAACATTGCGACTCGATCGCGGCGGCCTACTGCAACGTCGTCCGCCTCAAGCGGGCATTGGGGTTGGGAGAGCGGGTCGAGGGCGTGCCCGAGGAGCTATCGGTCCTGACCAGGCCAATCCTGATCATCGGCGGTTGCACGGATGAAGATGTTGAGCGGATTCGGTGGACTCGTCACCCGGACAACAGGAATTCCTGGTCGCCGCTGTGGTCCCATTTGGAGGATGTCGCGGCTGGGCTGATCGTTTGTGGTCGTTCCGATTCTAGCCTCGCGATCTTGGAAACCATTCCGTAACCGTGTGGAGTAACGATCGAATGATCAACGAAATACCTATTGGTGAGCCGCCGGTTTGGCTGATGGGCGATATTCCAGGGCAAGGGCCGCTCCCGTTAAGGGACTTGCTCGACGGGTCGGTCTACTACCCAGCTTGCGGGTTCGATGGTGACCCGGTGCGCATCCTTGCGGGCAACTTTTACAGCTTCGTCTACGTCGATTCCGGCGTCGAAGCGAGCGATTTAGTCGCACGGCTCCACGACTTTCGCGGTTATGCAGTCGTGAATTCCCGGGAAGTACCGGAAGACGAACTGGTTCCAGCAGGTTGGACACCGATCCCACCCAACGTGGCCGACTACATTCCCAGCCGCGCTCTTGCACCGAAGCACCCACCCTTCGGCGTATGGGCGATCCTGGAACAGACGGAGGATTATGGCGACGCCCACGGCCCGGAGCGGTTCAGCTTGCTCTACATCGGTGGCGATGGCGTGGCAACGTTTCAGGCACTCTATCATGGCAATGATGCGTTCCCTGCCGTGATCGCCATCGTCCAGCCCGGAACCGGCTGGGGAGGCAACTGGACTGACTTCGAGGATCAACATAAGATCCTCGGTCGTTCGGTGTTGGACAACCCAGCGGGTGTGCCGACGTACCTGCTGCACGGCGGACTGGGCGAATCGAAGTTCTACTCCAACCCGTGTTGGCCGGTGTATCGTGACCGCATCTGGCGGGAACATCGTCCGAACAGGCACCTGGCCCTTTGGCGGCGACAATCTATCGGATCTAATCAAGCTCGGAGAAATTCAATGCAATGGTGCCTTCAAGAGGGACAGCGGCTTTCCTTGCAATTGCTTACGGCTGATCAATCGGAACTGGATGAAGTGAATGCCGCCGTCTTAGAATTGCGAGAAGCCCCACACGAGCAGGCAAATACGTTCTCGGAACGCGTAGATGATGCAATCCTCGATGGAATCGTCACGCCGCAATTCCTTGGAAGACTTGGTGCCTGGTGCGACGCTCAAGGTCCGCGCCTTTGTGGTCGTGAACCTGCACGACGAGCAGCTAATGCAATGTTTGGTCGGGTTGTTCCAAGGCACGACAATCCCTTGCACAATTGGTTCTTACAATTCTGTCGAGAGGTTGAAATCACCGCGTGCGGCGACGACGTTGCAGTCGGCCAGGTGGGACAGGCCGCGCGTGGCAGCCGGCTCTGCATCCAGCGGTATGTCAATGAAGCACCCCAAGAGCTTGCCGATTTACTCATTGTTCATTCACCCAGCCTTTCCAGCTTTGGGCCGGTTCGGGTCGATTGGCATGCTCCCCTCGCCGCCGACGACTACTACGAATTCCGCGACGACATCCTCAATGCGTTCGGCCTGGCAGGACAAGATCAACACCGGCAGCAGTTTTGGCCTGCCGTTGGTCCCCAATGGGACTCCCTGGCTTCCGTTTTTTCTTCTTCGGGCCAGAGGGGGTGCCTCTTGATTGAAGCCAAGGCGCACCTAAACGAGACGACATCGCATTGTGGAGCCACCAACCCGGCTAGCATCGCGAGGATAACTGAGAGTTTCGCGACAGTTCAACGGTTCATGGGCGTGCGCGATGTTACGCCGGATACGTGGATGCAGGGGCACTATCAGATGGCCAACAGGCTTGCCTTCCTCTACCTGTTCAACGAGGTGCTGAAGATTCCGACTTGGCTGGCCTTCGTTAATTTCGTCGATGACCGGAGTCATATTCCAACGAGCTTGCAGGAATGGCGCGCTCATTGGGTAACGGTTTTTCGGCACCTCGGCCTACACCCCGGCTGCAGGCTAATCGACCGAGTCGTGGCCATTTTTCCTCGACCGCTTGAACCAAATAATTGAGCGCTCGCATGAATCATCTTCCGCTGTCGCACACCGGTAGTTATGGAGGGTTGATGCGATATCGCGAGCAAATCTGCGGGTTGTCGTGAGCAACGGCAACCGGGCGCACGTTGACCCAATGCAGTCAGAAGCTCTTGGTATCGTCAATTGGCACGGCAGGTCGTCGTCGCCTCCAATGATCACTACCCTCTGCCGTCAACCTCCATGCGACATGGCCGTTGACCAGGGGAAGAAACAAACCAATGCCCGGACGCACGATCGCCGTCGGCGATATACATGGCTGCTCGATCGCCCTTCGACGCCTGGTCAAGGCGATCGACCTGCGTAGCGACGATACCCTGGTCGCACTAGGCGATTACGTCGATCGGGGCATCGACAGCCGTGGCGTGCTCGATTTCTTGATCGAGCTGGCCGAGCGTTGCCGGCTGGTACCAATCTTGGGGAACCACGACGAAATGATGCTCGGTGCCAGGCAAGGTCGCTCCGACTTCAAGTTCTGGCTGGCCTGCGGCGGCCAGTCGGCGCTCGATTCGTATGGCGAGAAGGGTACGCTGGAGCTTGTGCCCCGCGCGCACTTCCGCTTCCTCGAAAAATGTCGCGCATGGTTCGAGACGGACAAGCATTTTTTCGTCCATGCCAATTACCTGCCTGACTTGCCGCTGGGGCAGCAGGATGTGCATGCCCTGCGATGGCTATCCCTGCGCGACCACGTGCCGCCGCAACACGTATCGGGCAAAGTTGCCGTCGTCGGCCACACGCCACAAGCACTGGGCGAGATCCTCGATATCGGCTACCTCAAGTGCATCGACACGGGCTGCTGCTCGGGCGGTTGGCTGACCGCGCTGGACGTCGGCAGCGGCCAGGTCTGGCAGGTGAACGAGCGAGGTACGGTTCGCAACGCAAATGGCTAGCGTAGCGACCCCCGGCCGTGGGCGAATAGGGGCTTCGCCAGCCCGCCGGCGCGTTGAGCAAGCGGAGCCCGGGCCGAGCAAGGGCCGCGGGCGAGCTCGGCGGCGTTAAGGGCGACGCCCTGGCCTTCACTCACTACCCCCTTCCGCCGGTTTCCGACGCTTATACGTCTAGGGAAATTCCCTACTTCCCAGTTCCAGGAGCATTCTCAGCAAATGCTTTGA